>Ga0209570_1000211_pt1 | contig 104559 bp, 82 predicted proteins | sample EBPBio172007_DNA_FD_185861 | JGI IMG/M metagenome (GOLD analysis project Ga0209570, IMG submission 185861) | Wastewater treatment Type I Accumulibacter community from EBPR Bioreactor in Madison, WI, USA - Reactor 1_9/17/2007_ DNA (SPAdes)... | ecosystem: Engineered > Bioreactor > EBPR >... | reverse complement strand
GCAAGGAGAAAAAGTTTTACAACAAATAATAGAACAACCCTCGATGACACTTGACATATCCCATATTCCGACAGGTATATATTATGTCATTGCTCATTCAGGCAATCAATCCACAAGACAAGTGCTGTCTCTGGTCAAATAAATATCCCAACATCATCATTATTGCCAATTGAAAAAACGCCTCGGGATTTTCCGAAGCGTTTTTTCTTTATTATCCCCATCTTCGAATAAAGTTCGCATATACACAGCATCCCCAATTTCATCATACTTCCCTTTCCTACTGCGCTGTGACTTTTGTTTACTCTTTAATCACAGCACATTGTCTGATAGCTACAGACCGATTATTCTATGTTGTGCCTGTCGGCTTTGCTGCTATTTTCTTCTACTTTACTGCTAATAATGACTGATTAACTTCTATCTCCGTCCACTCATCATCTGTGTTTATACGCCCGGTATCTGGATATATTTAGCCATCCTCTGGATTTATACTCTCGTAATCTGGGTTCATTTGCTCTTTATCTTGATTTATACCCTCATCTTCTGGATTCATTCATTCATCTTCTGGATTCATTCATTCATCTTCTGGGTTCATTCGCACATTATCTGATTTCATACACTCATCTTCTGGGTTCAAACGGTCATCTTCTATGTTGCCAGATGGTCGCCGTACAGAGCCAGATGGTCGCCGTACAGAGCCAGATGGTCACCGTACAGAGCCAGATGATCACCATACAGACCCAGATGGTCACCGTACAGACCCAGATAGTCACCGTACAGAGCCAGATGGTCGCCGTACAGAGCCAGATGGTCGCCGTACAGAGCCAGATGGTCAATTTTCAAGGAAAGTTGCCAACAATCGCCATCCAGAAGCCGAAAAACGCCATCCAGAAACAATAAAGCGAGGGAAAGATGAGAACAAGCAATGGAAAAAAGAAGAGCAAGGGCAAACAGCAACAGAGCAGCAAGACAACGTTGAGCAAAAGAAAGGTACAGTAAAATTCCGTAGTTTTGAAAAAAGAAACAGCACATTGAGTGAATAAGCTGATATGTATTTACTTTGAAGAAGATATACCAACAATGGAAACAGTTATATTTTGCGGAATACAAGCCACAGGTAAAACAACTTTTTTTAAGGAAAAGTTCTTTAAAACTCATGTACATATTTCACTTGATCAACTTCATACAAGAAATAAGGAGCAAAAATTTATTGACACTTGTATTCTAACTCAACAACGCTATGTTGTTGATAATACGAATCCCACAAAAGAGGATAGGGCAAAATATATTGTGGATGCAAAAACTAATAAATTTAAAGTTATAGGATATTACTTTCAATCAAAATTAAGTGATGCCTTAAACAGAAACAATCAACGTTTAGGAAAAGAAAAGATTCCTGAAGTAGGAATTAAAGGGACATTCAATAAATTGGAAATTCCCAGCTTTGATGAAGGTTTTGACGAACTGTATTTTGTTATACTTGAAAACAATAGTTTTACAATTAAAGAATGGAACAATGAAATTTGACGATTTAGATGAAAAAATGCGTGTTTATGAAACCTCTCAAGACCGTTGTGTTTTGCCTAATATGTATATAGTGGCGAGAATTGATGGCAGAAGTTTTACAAAACTGACAAAAGACATACATAAATTCAAAGCACCGTTTGACGAAAGGTTCAGAGACCTTATGGTGGGAACTGTTAAACATCTCATGAATTGTGGGTTTAATGTAATTTATGGCTTTACAGAAAGCGATGAAATTTCACTATTGTTTCACTATAACGAAACAGCATTTTCACGTAAGACAAGAAAATATATCTCAATTTTAGCAGGAGAGGCAAGTGCAAAATTCTCTTCGCTGCTTGGCGACATAGGTGCATTTGATTGCAGACTTTCTGAACTTCCGAATAAACAACTGGTTGAAGATTACTTTAGATGGAGAAATGAAGACGCTCACAGAAATGCATTAAATGCTCATTGCTATTGGCGTTTACGAGAAGACAATTTTTCTCAAAGTGAAGCAACCTCAAGAATTGAGGGAATGAGTAACGCTGACAAAAATGAACTTTTATTTCACTATGGAATTAACTTTAATGAATTGCCAAATTGGCAAAAACGTGGAATTGGTGTTTATTGGAAAGATATAAAAAAGGAAGGATTTAACCCTAAAAACAATGAAAAAGTTCTGGTTGATAGAAGAGAATTATTCACAGATTTTGAATTGCCAATGCGTGAAGAGTACAATAAATTTATATCAGCACTAATTGACAAATATCAGATTCCGAACCGTTAGACTATGTAATTGTTCCTTTAAGGTTGTAAATGACTAACACATTGAGAGTTTTTTAAGAAATACATATGTACGGTATAAGTATATTGTAAAATTAAACATAATCCCGGCGGGATGACACGTTTATAGAATTTGTGTTCTATGAAAAACCTATCCACCCCGTCAGACTGCGTCTGACACCCCTCCGATGGATGGGAATTTTGAAATTCAGCGGCGGATAAATCCCGAAGGGATGACACGTTTATAGAAAATGTGTTCTATGAAAATAATCCACCCCGTCAGACTGTGTCTGACACCGAGAAATGAGACCCCCCCCGTCCTTCGGACACCCCTCCGATGGAGGGGATGAAATTCAACTGCGTATTTAATCCCAGAGGGATGACACGTTTATAGAAAATATGTTCTATGAAAATAATCCACCCCGTCAGACTGTGTCTGACACCCCTCAACGAGGGGAATCTTTGGTGATGGTTGGCTTTCCGTAAACCTATTAGGTTTTGAAAACCTTATAGGTTTTTACATCTTTATGACCTGTGCTTGGCGAATTGCCGAATCATTGAGTCAATACTCGCTCGACCAGTAAAAAATGTAGTATATTTGGAAAAGCATCAAAAGCATTGAGCAAAGTCACTCAACCATGAACGGGCGAGACTGTTGATGAGGTGGTGGAGGTAGCCTCAAAAACGAGAAAGATGTCGTGGGAAGTCGCCGCTGCTAAAGTTTGGAGAAAGAGATAGAACAATCAGAGTACAAAATTTGAGGATAGATTCAAGACCAGCTATGTGATATGAAATATCCTAAATTATTATGAGATTTAATATGGAAATACCTACAAAAAAGTATAACAACTGGAAAAATCAGTTTACAGATACTTCAAAAGTAACAGTTTTTGAGTACATAAGTTTTAATGTACATCCTGAAGATGTGCTAATTATCAGTTCGCTTTTTTTCCCAAATCTCGTTGAAGTTAATGGGGCTGTATTTTTAGAGATGCAATATAGCTATAATAGTTACTTGTCGTGGCTTAATCATTTCGGTTCCGATAGACAAGCGTTGGAAAAAATGATGAATCATGTACACATGTATGATATATTTGGACATTCTAATAATGTAGATGATACTGTTTATGAACAAGTAGGTATGTTACTTCAAATTGCATGGACTAAGCATTTTAAATCTGAATACCCAGATAAGAATATAGTCGTAGATTATTGGCATAGTGAAGATGATTATGGTCCCATCGTGACAGTGTTTCAAAAATAGGTTTAGCAACTTTGCTGCATTACCCGGTAGAGTATATAGTGGCGGAGGAACATTAAAAATTTACAAAACAAGTTGATGATGAAAATATTTTAAGACATATTGAAGGAACAGCACCAAGTAATAAAAGCTATCTTTATTCAAAAACAGATTCACAAGCTGTATTAGATGCCTACTACTCTGGCAATTATAATTGAATATCAGAAAGAGTTTCACAGAATGAAGTCACGATTGAAGTTTATGGAATAGAAGGGAGATATGTAAACAAAGGAAATCCTAATGGCTTGCACAATTTAGATCTATCAATAAATATATTTACGATACAATCAACTAAGAGACCCAAACCATTTTCAGCAAATCCTAATAAAAAGAGGTAATTATGAATTACGTTCAGTTATTGTTATCAACTTATAGAGCTTTATTATTCAATATAATATGCTCGGTTAGGTTTATTTACTTGGAACAATTAGAAAACACTGAGGATAAAGTAAATCTTTTCATATACTCGGATAGAGAGTTAACAGAAGATGAGAAAGATATTTATTTTGCTGTTGCAGCAGAAATTTCAGGTGACTACTGCGACATGGAAAGTCCTGATGTACATTTTATAGTTGATAATCGAGAATATGACCCTAAAAATTATCAGGGCAAATTAGTATATGCTAGATATGGGTAAACTTAAAGAAAAATACGACAATATTTTCTAAACATATATTATGTCAATACAAAGTTTATTTGTAAAATGATTGAATTAGATTTCTCCTCCGTTCTTTGAACACTATGAGGCATTTCGATTAGCCCCATCCCATCCTTCCCCGACGGGAAGGCGAAAAAAGCGGGGCGCGGTTTGGGGTACATAATCCACCCCGTCAGACTGCGTCTGACACCCCTCAATGAGGGGAATTTTTGGTGATGGTTGGCTTTTGAAAATCTATAAGGTTTAGAGACGGAATCCACGCCTCTGCCACACATCCGATGGAGGGGATTTCGTAGGGATGTCATGGCAATCTTCCTTCTATGTGCGAAAATTGTCGTATCTTTGTGCAGTAAAACGGTCGAATTGCTTTTATTTGTCATGAAGTATGTTGCAAAGACAGACCGGCGCACAGAAATGTAATGTGTGTTTTCTTCAACATAAATTCAGACATAATACCTCATAAAGGCAATCTCATAAGCGATGTACGATTTTAAGTAAATTGACACATCTACCCGAGCCAAATGCTCACGGGAACCCATCTCACCCCCATAGTAACGGTGCAGCACAATTTCCCTTCCATACCGAGATTTCCTTTCATTACCATCTTTGTGACTACGATAATCGTAGTGCATGGCACGTAAACGGTATTGTATAATTCAAGAATAAAAAATCTATTATTTTCATGCAGTTAGAGTTGTGTGTTTATGCTTATCGCAACCGGTGACTGCGCTCACAAATTAAAGTTACATGTCACAATTACAATTTCATGACTTGGCTGTAAGCCGAGAAATGCAACGCGCCATCGGCGATTTAGGCTATGTTTCGGCAACCGAAATTCAAGCCCAAGCTATTCCTGCTATTATGGAAGGCAAAGACCTTATAGGACAAGCACAAACAGGCACCGGCAAAACAGCCGCTTTTGGTATTCCTCTTGTTGAAGGAATTGAACGAGGCAACCGCGATACTCAGTCAATAGTATTATGCCCCACACGTGAACTTGCAGTGCAAGTATGCGATGAATTGCGCAAATTAGCTCGCTACCGTCGCGATATCCGTATCATTCCAATATTCGGCGGTGTTTCTATCGAAAAACAACGTATGGAATTGCGCCGCGGTGCCCATATTGTTGTCGGCACACCCGGACGTTTTATTGATCAAATTGAGCGCGGATCCATAAATTTAGATACCGTTAAAACTGTTGTGCTCGACGAAGCCGATGAAATGTTAAATATGGGTTTTCGACCATATATTGAACAAATTATGGGAATGATGCCGGAACAAAAACAAACAGTATTATTTTCTGCTACAATGTCAAAAGATATTCGCGAAATAGCAGCACGCTATTTACAAAATCCGACAACAGTGACCATTGCAAAAAAAGAATTAACCGCAGATAATATTCACCAAGTCTATTATGAAACATTAGGCGTGAATAAAGTGGCTTTAATCCAAAGTATTCTTGAAAAAGAAAATCCTGATTCAATTATGGTATTTTGCAATACAAAAAGTCGTGTGGATATTGTCGTAAAAAAAATGCTGCAAGCAGGTTATACTTCAGCAGGCATTCATGGCGATTTTGTGCAAAATAAACGTATGCGCACTATGAATGAATTTCGTCGCGGTGAATTACGTGTTCTGGTAGCGACAGATGTTGCCGCTCGCGGTTTGGATATAAGTTCGGTCAGTATGGTCATTAATTATGATTTGCCTTTAGACCCCGAATATTATGTTCACCGTATCGGCAGAACAGGGCGCGCCGGAAAATCAGGAAAAGCAATTACTTTTTCTCATGGACGTGAAGAATTACATCGCTTACGCAGCATAGAGAAATTTGCTAAAACAACACTTGAAAAAGCTCTTTTGCCCGAAGATATTTTTGTGGACATCTATGAACCGGAACCACAACCGTTACGCAGAGGAAAAAAATCTTCATCATCGAATAATGGACGTTTTTCATCATCTCGCAATGATGATGGTGCATCACGTCGCAGCAGCTATGGTAATCGCGATGAGCGAAGCAGTAGCACAGAAAGAAGCAGCGGCGGCGGTTTTGAACGTCGTGACAGAGACGAAAGAAGAAGCAGCGGCGGCGGTTTTGAACGTCGTGACAGAGATGACAGAAGAAGCAGTAGCGGCGGCGGTTTTGAACGTCGTGACAGAGACGAAAGAAGAAGCAGTAGCGGCGGCGGTTTTGAACGCAGTGAAGAAAAGAAACATAAATTTGATACGCAGCCCCAACATGACAGTAAATTCGGCGTATTCAAACAATTCAAAAAAAGACGCACTCCATCATTCTAAGAACAATAAAAAAGGCGGAAAGAAATTTCCGCCTTTTTCTTATGTCTAAATTTCAATAAATTCTGTTGATACTATTATTCCACGATAAAGTATATTCACTTTATTGTGCCTTTACAAATGATGCTGTCATTATTGTTCCGGAAGAAGAAATAACACGAAGGGTGTACCATCCTTGTGCTAATCTTTCTACTGGCACTCGCACAGCCGCATCGCCCGATAAAGTTTGTTGTGCAAGCAATTCACCTGTAAATGAAAATACCTCCATAGTTCCGATGCGTGCTTCTTCGGGCAAATATGCTGTTAATTGATCTTTGACGGGCAATGATGATAATTGAATTGTACCTTTTTGTGCAAGTTCTAAACGTTCACGCACCGACACAGCCAATCCTTCACCATTAATAACGATATTTCTATTTATCGGAGGATTAATAACCTTTGTACTTCGCATTGTTTTTGTGGGCCAATCCACAACGATAGAATCAACGGCAGCAGCTTTACCAAGACCAAAATTGAGAATAAACGGACTCATCATTCCCCAACGTCCGACGCCTGACTGTATATCTCGCGTTTGGCAAATCCCTTCGGCATACACACGCACACGAGCACCAATTGCACCGCTATTTGTTCCTTGTGGCGCATCTAAGCGAATACTGATATGATTATTCGTCTGTGCAATATCATTTTGAAAAACCCATACACGACCGGATTCGGCATTGGCAGTGCGTGGTGAATATTGAATAATAAAATCATCATCACCGTCCAAGTCTATATCAATCGGACGATTGGAATGTGTTTCTTTAAGAATAGTACGCAATCCCAAAGCACCCGCAATTTCTTTGAATGTGTGATCGGGTTGTTGATGCTGAATATAGCAACGGTCATTGGTTGCATCGTATCCTGTGGCGCTCAGTAAAAAATCCACATACATATCATTATCGAGATTTATCCATGAGCCGGCTTGATCACCCAGATGTCCAAAATTGGAAACAGTTATTTTTGATCCTTTCGGTAAAGAAAATGTGCCATATTGATTAGACCATGTTGTATCTTTTGTCACATTAATTGTTCTTATTATTTGTCCATTATTTAATGGTCTGTCAAAAGCGTCCATTTGCCATGTGAGGCGATAATTATTTGCCGCTCCCCCATTTTTTGTTAAAGTGGTTCTTCCTTCACCTGCATTTAATCCTCCATGAATAAGCATTTGAGCTATATCCATATCTCCGTCATTGTCATAATCATAGGGCAATGCTTCCCATTGGCATAATTCACGTGGAAATACTAATAAATTTGAGGTAGAACCACCAACATCAATATTACCGTACATATTATTTTTTGCAGTATATCCCGATTCTTCATTTGCATTACGAAATGTACCATTCCCCATATTTTTCCATAATGTTCCGTCGGTGCGGCAATATGGCGATGTGAGAATATCGGGATAACGGTCATTATTCCAATCGGTAATGCTTGCGCCGTATAATGGTTCATACACTTCTTCCAAACCTGCATCGAAGGTCATATCTTTAAAAGTACCGTCGCCATTACCTTTCATTAAAAATCCGGGAAGAAAAGAACTACTTTGATGATCGGCAGAAAAATTACCAAAATAAATATCGAGATTACCATCTAAATCATAATCTAAAAAACAAATACCCGTAGCAGGAAATTTGCCTAAATCGGGCAGTCCGCTATTTTGTACAAGTGTAAAACGTCCCGTGCCGTCATTAAGCAATACTTCAGCATAATCACCGACATCATTAAATGTGCTGACATTAAAATAAAATAACCCCGACACAATATCAGGGTAGCCGTCATTATTTATATCGGCAATGCCCCAAATATCCGCCACACGTCCTGTCACACTTTTATCACGATTGGCATATATACCGGCAGAGTCGGTATAATCAATAAAAATACGATCTGACGGATTACTTGATTGCGGGTCTTGTCTATTAAGATACAAGCGTGTTTTCATGCTGCGGTCATACGCCAGCACTTGTAAAAGCAAATCGGGATAGTCGTCGCCATTGATATCACAGGAGCTGATTTGCCCCGAGCGCGCACTTCTCAACCCTACCTTTTCCGTAATATCTTTGAACCATGTCTTGTCTTGCGCCCAAGAGTTAATAGCACTGACGCATAGTATGGTAAGCACGGCAAAGTAAAAACGATACATAGCTCTCCTTCTTTGAGTAATGGTATAATGAAAAAATGTTACTGTAAAATTACACAGTTGGCGCGACGTATAAGCAAAATTCTCTCGAAATCCGGAAGTGTGAATAGACCTGCAATAATTCCTAAAAAGTGTTAATCTGCATGGTATATGCGGATTTTCTTGCATATTGCCATCAATAAGTCGAAAGATTCATACCACAGATTCGTCATCTGTGCACGTACATATCATGAGGATACTATGGGTTTACATACAAGAATAAGTATTTTTTTCTTTGCAGCGGCTCTCTCATATTCGGCAATGTTTGCTCAAATGCCGACCAAAGAGCAAGTCACCACACAAGTGCTTGTCGGTGCTTTGGAAAGCAGTCACTATGCGCCCGTGGGCGTGAATGATACTCTCTCGCGCAGAGCGTTCCGGCTTTATTTAGACCGATTGGACTATAATAAAAACTTCCTTTTACAAAAAGATGTGGATGCTTTGCGCACCTATGAGTTTGCTATTGATAATATGATTGAAGCAGGCACAAGTGAATTGTATCCCTTAGCTGTCAAAATAATGGCAAAGCGTTTGGAGCAAACACAAGCATATTGTGAAGAAATTTTATCCCAACCCTTTGATTTTAATCAAAAAGAGACTATTGAACTTGATGCCAAAAAACGCCAGTATCCTGCAACGGAAGCAGCGCAAAGAGATTGGTGGCGTAAATTACTCAAGTATCAAACCTTGACACGCGTTGTTGCGGCAATGGAGCAACAAGAAAAAGATACATCCGCCAAAGCAGGTAAAAAGTCCTTGGAGCAATTAGAAAAAGAGGCGCGCGAAAAAGTGCTCAAAGCGCAGCGTGATCGCTACAAAAGATCTATGAAAGAAACCGAAACAGAAAAATTAGCTGTCTATCTCAATGCCATAGCTGCAAGTTATGACCCTCATACAGATTTTTATCCGCCCAAAGAGAAAGAAAATTTCGATATTGAAATGAGCGGTACGCTTGAGGGCATAGGTGCTACATTGCAAGAAACCGACGGCTTTATCAAAGTACAATCTCTTGTGCCCGGCGGTCCTGCATGGAAACAAAAAGAGTTACAAGCCGAAGACCTTATCTTACGAGTAAAGCAAGGTACGAAATCATCGCCTACGGTCACGGGCGAATCGGCAACGCAAACAGACGACAATGAATTTGTGGACATAACCGATATGCGCTTAGATGATGCTGTACGGCTTATTCGCGGCAAAAAAGGAACACAGGTCACATTGACAATCAAAAAACCAAGCGGTGTCACAACCGACATTACCATCACACGCGATGTGGTTGTGATTGAAGAAACATTTGCTAAATCGGTAATTCTCAAAGATGAGCAATCCGGTAAAGAATATGCTTATATCAATTTACCGAAATTCTATGCCGATTTTAATCGCAATGGCGGCAGAAGTTGTGCCGAAGATGTACGCAAAGAATTAGAAAAAATTAAAGAAGAAAATGTGGGAGGAGTTATCCTTGATTTGCGCAATAATGGCGGCGGTTCTTTGCAAGATGTGGTAAAAATGTCCGGCTTATTTATCAAAGATGGTCCTATTGTTCAAGTGCTCAGTTCAGACCGCCCGGCGGATGTGCTGCGCGACTATGATAAAAACATTGTCTATGATGGGAACGTTATTGTGTTGGTAAATCAATTTAGTGCATCGGCATCGGAGATTTTATCGGCTGCATTGCAAGATTATGGACGCGCAGTTATTGTGGGGACTCCTCATTCATTTGGCAAAGGCACTGTGCAAACATTTATAGATTTGAATAATTATCTCAACAATGAATTTAAACAATTCGCTCCGCTTGGTTCCTTAAAAATCACATTCCAAAAATTTTACCGTATCACCGGTGAATCAACACAATTCAAAGGTGTAACACCGGATATAATTTTGCCGGATGCTTATGAATTTATTGATGTCGGCGAAAAACAATTAGAATATCCGCTTGCATGGGACACTATCCCGAGACAACAGTTCGCTCCATGGACAAAATCAAAACTCTCCATCAAAGAACTTGCGGAAAAAAGTAAAAAACGCATCAGCGACAATAGTAAATTTGCTTTGGTACGCAAGCAAGCACAAACAATTAAACAGCGTCGCGATGAGACAATAGAACCGGAATCCTTAGACGAATATCGCGCAGAACAAGAGCGCATGAAAGCAGAGAACAAAGAACTTGATGCCCTCAAAACAGAGATTCCGGGCATTGCAACACGTTCTCTCAAAGCCGATGAAAAAACCGAATTGCCGGAGCAAAAAGAAAAAAATGATGATTGGTACAAACAAATTCGCAAAGACATAACCATTGCCGAAGCTATTGCCATACTTAATGATATGAACAATGCATCTGCAAAAAATTGATATACCCCACTGAACTCTTCTCTATACCCAAAGGCAATCTTTTAAGGTTGCCTTTTGTATTTTTGCACACTTTCTTTATCAATCCCGACTATGCAAACAATACAAGCACTCACAGCACACATTGCGGGTTATTATGGTCTAACAGACACGGACGATATTATAAGACGTTGGCAAGAACCCCACCGATTCTATCATACAGCGGAACATCTGAAATCTCTCTGTCAGGAATTCCGCAATCATGACAATGAAGAAGAGCGCCGGATACTGTATTGCGCTGCTCTTTTTCATGATATTGTCTATATACCCGGCGCACAAGACAATGAAGAACAATCTGTGGAAATCGTAAAACAATATATTCCCGATTCTCATCCCCATTTTGACACTGTATGCGATATCATCATAGATACCAAACATCATACTCCCCGTACAAGTCTGTCTGCCAAATTTTGTGATGCCGATATGGCTATTGTTACTCGTTCATCTTTAACCGAATTATTGGAATGGGATAAAAATATATTTCTTGAGTTTCAAAAATATGATTATGATACATATCGTGAACGTCGTCTTGATTTCTTGGAAAAAGCAAAAAAACGCTATCCCACCAATGCCATAAATCTTACCGCACTCCAAGAAATAGTACGCAACAATACTCCGAAAATAGGTGTGTATGCAGGATCATTTAATCCATTTCATAATGGACATTTAAATATCCTTCATAAAGCAGAAAAAATATTCGACAAAGTAATTATTGCTCAAGGCATAAATCCCGAAAAGCTATCACAGGACAATGATAATATTCACAATGTCAAAGCCGTAGCAATGAGACAATGTGAGCGATTTACCGGATTACTCACCGACTTTGTTTTATCGAAATCGCAGCATGCAAATATCACTATTATTCGTGGATTACGCAATGGTGATGACCTTGCCTATGAAGCCAATCAATTACGATTTATGGAGTATCTTAAACCGGATATACAAATCATGTTTTTACTGTGTGATATGGAATATGAACATATCAGCTCATCCTCTTTACGTAATTTAGAAAAAATACAAAAGGGTTTGTCTTTGCCATATATTCCTTTTTAATGATAATGAATAGTCACACACATAAAAAAAAACATCCCCTATTGCTTCAAATGCTTCTTCCATTGAGCATCGTGATTATTACTTTATGTATTGGGACCATAGGATATTACATATTGTGGTTAGATAACAATGGAACAGTATTGGATGCCTTATACATGACTGTTATCACTATTGCGACAATCGGTTTTGGTGAAGTGAAACCTTTATCTTCCGCCGGGCGAATATTTACTATAGTTATTACATTTATTGGTATGGGTGGTTTAATTTATCTGCTTACAACACTCATGGAATATCTTGTTCAAATTCAATTATCCGATACAAAGGAGCAAAAACGCATGAAAACTCGTTTGGAACAATTACACAATCATATTATTTTAATTGGTGGCGGTCGTGTGGGGAAACATGCTGCCAATGAACTTTTGCGCCATAATCAAGAATTTATTCTTATTGACAGTGATGTACGAATTCGGGAATATGCGGACGAGCATGAAATATTGTTTCATATTGGAGATGCAACGGATGATAATATCTTAATAAAAGCAGGAATTGAACGCGCCAGAGGTATTATCATTGCAACACCCAATGATGCCACAAATTTATTTATTGTGTTAAGTGCACGTAGTCTTCATCCAACGATTAAAATTATTGCTCGTGCAGAAGAAGAATCAAGCGTTCGAAAACTATTACGCGCAGGAGCAGATAAAGCGATTACACCCCATACTATCGGTGGACAACAATTAGTGACATTGATGATACATCCGACAATTGTTGATTTTTTAGAAAATACTATCGGCAGTTATGATAATGGATTACGCATCGAATCACTAACCATTGCCCCCGGCAGTCCTATTATCGGTCACTCACTTGATGATATATACTCACAATATAAATCAACGGCAACTGTACTTGTCATAATTAAAGATAAACAGTTTTTTCCCAATCCGGAAAAATATATCCGCATTGAAGAAGGCAATCATATTATTGCTTTCGGTACTGATGAACAATTAACTCTTTTAGAACAGTTAGCAACTATTTCATAAACTATTTTTTTTATACACACCATGAAAGTAATATCATTTATCCTTATCTCGGTTTTAACAACCATTTCTTTATATGCACAATCGAAAGATTATCTGGGTACATGGGAAGGGAAATTAGCAGTCGGAACAATGAATTTACGATTGGTATTTCATATTCAGGAAAAAGACTCGGCATTATCGGCAAGTTTTGATAGCCCCGACCAAGGAGCACGCGCTATACAATTTACCCGTGCAGCGGTCAATGGCAATAAAGTAACTCTCATCTTTGCACCTAATAATTCGCAATTTGAAGGAAGTCTTAATGATCAAAAAACAATAATTGTCGGCACATGGACGCAAGGCGGACAAAGCATACCTCTATCAGTTACGAAAACAGATCAAGTGCAAGGAATTTCTCGCCCTCAAACGCCACAACCCCCATTTACGTATGAATCTGTTGAGGTATCATTCCCCGGTGGCGATAAAGATATAGAATTATCCGGTACACTTACCTTACCGAAAGGTAAAGGACCATTTCCTGCTTTATTATTATTAACGGGTTCAGGTCCGCAAAATAGAAATGAAGAAATCCTTGAGCATGTTCCCTTTGCTGTCATTGCGGATTACTTTACAAAAAAAGGATGGGCTGTGTTGCGTTATGATGATCGCGGAGTGGGTAAATCCAAAGGTAATTTTTCAATGGCAACAACAAAGGATTTCACGAAAGATGCCATACAAGCACTCGAATTTTTGCGTAAAGATTCACGAATTAATACAAAAAAAATAGGTCTTTGCGGACATAGCGAAGGCGGAATAATTGCACAACAAATAGCCGCAGACGGGAAATCCAATCCTAATTTTATTATTATGCTCGCCGGACCTGCTATTAGCGGAGCGGATATTCTTGCATTGCAAAACCAAGCTTTATTGCAAGCTTCCGGCACAGATACCGCATTGGCATCGTGGTATGCACGCTACCTTAGAACAGAAGTGTATCCGACAGTGATGAATAATTTGCCGAAAGAACAAGTACAAAACCGCCTTGCAGAAGCATTAGACCGTATGTTTACAACATTTTCTGAGGATGATCTCAAAAATTTAGGTATTAACCCAACAGTAGTTAAAGCAATGATGTCACAAATGACTATGCCGTGGTTACGTGAATTTTTACAATATGACCCACAAAAAACTTTACAAAAGATACAATGCCCCGTGCTGGCTTTATTTGGAGAAAAAGATTTACAGGTACTGCCGGAAGTAAACAAAAAAATGTTGCAAAAACATTGCCCTAAGGCACAAACAGAGATTGTACCAAAACTTAATCATCTATTTCAAACAGCAGACACAGGTATGCCAATAGAATATGGCAGCATCGAAGAAACCATTGCTCCGGCAGCTTTAAATTCAATAGAAAAATGGCTTAATTCTCTACCAAATTAATTCTCACACATCGGACTGCAGAATTACATGATTAGTCATACACTAGTTGTGATACACCATGATTTATAATAATCATCACTTTGTCACATTATGTCATTAAAGAATCTAAAAGTGTTGTTAATTGTTGATATGTAAATGGTTTAATCAAACGTTCATCAAAGCCGAATTTTTCAGGATTAGTCATTACCGGATCTTCAGAATATCCGCTGCAAGCAACTATTTTTACTAATGGGTTTATGGTTCCGTTTCGTATCTCGGAAGCAACTATTTTTCCTCCTTTTCCACCCGGTATTGTTAAATCGAGAAAAACAATATCGAATGGCTGATGAGTACGATATGCTTCCGAGTACAGTCGTAATGCTTCGTCCCCATGCGATGCGGTTGCCACAGTATATCCCATTTCTGTCAGAATATCAGAAAATATTTCACAAAGAAAATCCTCATCATCCATAATCAAGATTCGAGAAAATTCTTTACTTTTCAATTCCGGAGATTTTAATTCGATATTTTCTCGTGCTTCATTTGCGTGGTGCGCCGGTAAATATACATAAAAGGTCGTTCCTTCATGTTCTTTCGATGCCACTTCAATACGCCCACCATGTTTTTGAACAATCGAACGTACCGTAGATAAGCCCAAACCATGCCCACTTAATTTAGTCGTAAAAAACGGGTCGAAAATTTTCGTGAGCACTGAAGAAGGAATACCACTACCGTTGTCTTTAAATTCGATGCAAATCATATCTGAATCAATCACTTCACCGCAATATGTTGTTGAGTGTGATTCTATATTACGAACGCGCACCAAAAAACAGCCACCTTCCGACATTGATTGCATTGCATTTATTGAAATATTATCAATAACTTGTCCAATCTGATTTTCATCAAAATCGCAATACCATAAATCATTATCAATTTCGACTGAATAAGACACAGATGAACCACTGAACACAAATTTCAATGTTTTTTCCAATAAAGGTACAATAGAGCCAATTGAGCGAACAGGGTCGCCGCCTTTGGCAAAAGTCAATAATTGTTGTGTTAAATCTTTAGCTCTTGTAAATACGGAAACTGCGCTTGCTATTGCTTTGTCAGCACGAGCATAATCTTGCTTATTGAGCATTAAGCGCGATAATTCAAGAAAGCCGAAAACCCCCGCTAATAAATTATTAAAATCGTGAGCAATGCCCCCTGCCAGAACAGCAAGAGAATCTAATTTTGAATTTTGAAGAGCAATTTCGTGTAATTTACTTTCTTGGGTAATATCACGAAATATAATAATAACTCCAATGACATTACTTTCCGCATCACGTATGGGCGCACCGCTTTCGGCTATGATAATTTCTTTTCCGCTACGACTCACTAATGTTATATTTTCTTCAAGCTCTATTATTCTTCCGGTGGTTAAAATTCTATGAAAAAACTCTTCACGAATATTTTTATCATTTTGATTTTTTATACTAAACACCGTTAATATCGGAAGGTCTTTGGCTTCCTGATTCGTCCATCCGGTCAATTCTTCGGCGATGCGATTGATAAATGTTATTTTCCCTTCAACATCGGCAGCAATCACACCATCGCCTATACTTCGTAATGTTATAGCCAAACGTTCTCTTTCTTCTTTTATCTGGCGTTGTATTTCACGTTGTTCGGTAATATCTTGCACTTGTCCAACAATATGTTTTATATTTCCGTCATGAGCACGAACTGCCGACACAGACAAAGACACCCAAACAATAGTCCTATTTTTATGATAATATCTTTTTTCCATGGAATAAGAATCCCTTACCCCCATTGTTAATTCAGAAAGATACATTTGATCCAAAGTAATATCCTCTTCATGAGTAATATCCTGAATGGTCATTTTTTCTAATTCTTCAGCAGAATATCCAATTATATGGCACAATGATGAATTTACACGCAGTATTTTACCTGTAGTATCGGCAAGGACCATACCTATAGGCGCATACTTGAATGCAGAGAAAAACCGTTCTTCACTTTCCTTCAGTACCTCCTGGGCTTTTTTCTTATCAACATTTAATAAACATGCCGCTATTTGATCAGATAATTGATTGCAGAAAGCAATTTCATCCGCTGTCCAGACATGCTCAACCCCAACATGTTCAAAGCATAATGCTCCTAAATTTATACCACCACTTCTAATAATGGCATCAAGCATAGCCGTAATATTATTGGGTTTCAAATAACCTTCAATATACCCTTTAGTGCGCGGATCAGTTAATGGATAACTTGCATCAACAAATTTTCCATATTTCAGATATTGAAATTCATCATAGAATTCTTTTTCTAATAATTTTGATCCTCGCGTCACACTTTGAGAGCTTGTAGAATATTGATATATACATTCTAATTCAGTAATTTCCTCATTAAATAACCACACGCCTATGCGTTCAATACCGAATGTCACGCCGACTGTTTTGGTTATCAAAGCGCAAAGTTCTTCAATATCTCCCTCAGCAAGTGCAATTGACCCGGCAACCGTGGCAAGAATTTCATTTTGTTGTTGAACTCGTTCAAGTAGCTGCAATTGTTCTTGTTCTCTTTGTTTTCTATCGCTGATATCTTGAGAAACGCCAATAATACCGATAATTATCCCATCTTTATTAAATATTGGCGTGTCTGTGACAAAAGTTAGTACTTCATTACCGTCTTTATGGCGAATCAAAAACTCTCCGCTCCACGATTTTCCTTCTTTTAATTCATTGATTATCTCTGTTGCTTTTTCATGATAACCAATAGCGGGAGTAACATCAACAATATTATTTCCTATAATTTCTTCCGGCTTCCACCCAAAGAGTTTTTCAGTATAATTATTTGCATAAATAATCACACCTTCAGTGTTGGTTGCAATAATAGCTTGACCCACACTATTCAGCATCTCAGCTTGTAAACGTATGTTTTCTTCAGCTTTTACGGATTCGGTTATATCTTGAGCAGCACCGATAATTCCTACCACCTTACCTTTTTCATCAAACAAAGGTCTGGAATGATCCTTTATCCATTTTAGTTCACCACTTTTAGCATAAATTCTTAATATTGTTTCTTCTTCATAACCTTGTGTTAATCGCTCTCTGCGTTTTTTGGCTTTCATAATATCGTCAGGGTGAATAACTTTATTCCACCCTCCAAAATCTTCTATTTCTTCCAAAGTATAACCGAAGATTTTTTCCATGTTACCGACATGCCAATCATGAACAAATTCATCATCGCTGTTTTTCACTATAGAAAAGGCATAATCCGAACTTAACTCCGAAATAATTCGGTAACGTTCTTCATCAATAATCAATGCTTTTTGTTCCTTGCCTCGATCAATAACTATTGCGGTTAATCGCGCTATTTTTAGGAGTAAATCTTGTTTTTGAATTGATGGTGTTGCTTCTTGTTCACTGTAAAGAGCAAAAGTACCGAGCAAAGTATGCGATGAGCCGATAATCGGTGTTGACCAAATTGAATAAATATTGTATTCTTTGGCTAAATCTGTATAATGCCGAGTTAATATATCAGTAAAGCAATTTGCAATTATTACGGTTTCCATTCTATAAGCGGATGTGCCGCAAGCAGCAAATCCTTCACCAACCGGCAATTTGTCAATTATGTCGGTAAAACTTTGTGGCAAACCGTGTGCCGCCGTACTGCGTAAAATATTGAGTTGGGAATCGTAGAGCAAAATTGATGGTTTATGTTCCGGGGTTATCGTGTGTACCAATTCGCATATTTGTTGTAGAATTTCTTTCGTTTCTTTCCCGGAAATCATCATTTCCATGATAATATTCATGGCAAAAGAAAATTCTTCGTCAATTTTTCTTTCTGTGATATCTCTGGCTATCAACAATACTTCATTGTCAGAGTATGGCACAAAATTGCCACTGTACCAAATCGTTGAGCCGCGCACATTAAGTTTATAATCGGCTGTTATGGTTTGTTTATCGGCAAGGCATTGTTGAATTTTTTCAAGAAAAAATAATGCCATTGTTTCATCAAAAATATCTCTAAGATTTCTGCCTGCTAATTCACTAATCGGCAAATACAATAATTCTTCATTCTTAGGAGTAATTTCTTTACAATATCCATCACTGTCTAAAATCATGAAGATATCAGGCAGTGCATCGAACAAAGACTGAAGTTTTTGCTGTGATGCCACAAGTTGCTGTTCTGCGATTTTTTTTTCGGTTATATCTTGTATGGTGCCGATAAATATATGTGTATTATCGTTTTCGCTTTGTGCGAGTACATTACTGACAACATGGCGAATTTTGGCATCTTTACATACTAAACGAAATTCAATGCTATCATAGTGATTATGATTAATCAGTTGTTTTATTGCACGATAGACATTATCTTTATCATCCTCATGCACATACTTGAGAAAAAATTCCGGCGTATTTTCACACTCGTCCTCTGCAATGCCCAGAATTTGTAATAATTCCTTGGAAACTGTTACATTTTGTCTTTCTACATGCCACTTCCAAGTACTGATTTTCGCCATGCGCTCTGTTGTTTCGAGCAATTCCTGACTGTTTTGTACAGCAATTTGTTGATATTTTTGCGCAGCCCGACTGCGATAATGTGCTATAAGCGATGTACAGGCAATAAGTATCGGTTGTAACTCACTGACAAGCGATTCACTAAAACCACCGGGCTTATTGGCAATACCACATAAGCCAATAATCTCATCACCCACAAGGAAAGGAATACCGATAAATGCCGACATGTGAGGATGCCCTTCCGGCAAACCGCCGGCTCGAAGGTCATTGTATGGATCATTGGCAATAAGAACACTTTTGGTCATAATTGCTTTGCCAAACAATGTGTCCATATTATGAAATTCCATCCCCTTTTCCGCGTACTCATCATAGAGTGTTCTCGTTTTTTCATCCCAAGCAATATTCGTGATTGCATATACTCTAAGATAAGGGTTTGAGTCCGGAGTGTAGAGTATTTCGCCGATAAAACCATATTCCCCGTTTGTTGCTTTTAATATAAGTGCAAGCATACGATCAAAAAGGTGCCGCATTTGCTCTAATGTTGTGCAAAGCAAAAAATGTGACTGAATACTACTGATTTCTTGCAACATTTCATTCGCAGATATGGCTAACTGTTGCTCTGAATCCGATGATTCTACGAGCCGGGTTATATACACCTCTTTTTTCATTCCCATTTTCTCCAAGCTATGACGGTATGCGCATGAGATTTATCCTGCAAATTATGATATTTTGCGTTCATAGTTTATATCTCATACGTGAAGAAGACATTACACCCGCTTCGCAGTGCCTGCGTGAACACCGTGAACACACTGTATCGAATACAAAAATGGCGTTAGTTCCGAAGAAATAACGCCACCAAATCATATATTCTTATTGACTAATGTATCAATCGCGGTTTTGCGGCTGAAAAGCAAAATCTGCCGGATATCCTTTTTCCTTAACAAATAGACCACGTATATGAGTAAAGATAAAGTAAATTACCGGTACCAGAATAAGTGTCAGGAACATCGAACCTGTCAAACCACCAATCAATGCAAGCGCTAATCCGGCTTTCCATTCACTGCCCGCACTGTGACTGAAGGCAATCGGGAACATACCAAAAACCATCGCGACTGTTGTCATCACAATAGGACGCAAACGTGTTTCCCCTGCTTCTATGAGTGCATTGCGTAAACCCATACCACGCTCAAATCTGTTCGAGTTCGCTCTGTCCACCAATAAGATAGCATTTTTCATCACAAGACCTATTAACATAATAAGCCCTAACATAGTGAAAATTGACATGGAACGCATACCAAGTGCAAGTGCCAAAAATGCGCCAAAAGGAGCAACAAGCACGGAGAATAAATTCACAAAAGGATAAAAGTAAGAATCGTATAATGCAATCATAATTAAATAGACAAAGACAATGCCGCCAAGCATGGCAATACCCATATCGCCAAACCCTTCGCGGGCATTTTTCACATCGCCTATATAGGTATAACTTGTACCCACCGGTAATTTATCTTTAAGTTTGGTATCAAGGTCAGTAGCAATATCAGCAGCACCTTTTCCAACGGGTTGAGCATAAATAATAAGTGCCGGAATACGATCGCGACGCTCTAATTTTGTTGAACCCGTTGTTTGATAAATCGTGGCGAATTGTTTAATTTCTATCTGTTGCCCCATACGATTTTGAATGGTCATGGAACCAATTTCTGCGGTGCGGTTTCTGTCTTGTTCATCGAGGCGGACACGAATATCATATTCTGTGGTTCCTTCACGGAATTTCACATCATCATTACCCTGCAATGCAATACGTAATGCAGCACCTACTTCGCCAATTGTTAATCCAAGAGCAGCTAATTTTTGTCTGTCCACTTCAATGCGAGTTTCTAACTTACCGTCTTCAGATGAAAGACGCACATCGCTTGTGCCATCCATAGAAAGCAATTCTTTTTCCACGAGTTTTGCACCTTGTTTCACTTTTTCACGATCGGCACCGCTCACGACAACTTGTACGGGCGATTCATTCGCTGAGCCAAAAATACCGATAGGATTCACACGAACTTTAGCTCCGGCAATTGCCATAATATTTCTCTTAATATCTGCGCCCACTTGATCTGTTGTTTTTTGGCGTTCTGCTACAGGTTTCAAATACACATTCATCTCTGCAAGATTATTTTGCGATTGTGTACCTGCAAAAGCTGAACTTGACGTACCGACATTTGTCAGTACTCTTTTAATTTCCGGCATTGTAAACAACATACTTTCTATTTCTTGTGCTTTTCGATTTGTTTCTTCCACTTTCATACTTGGCGGAAATTCCACAGTCACCGTAAACTCACCGCGATCCGATTGTGTAATAAATTCAACAGGAATTAATTTCATGGAGAATAAAATACCAATAATAAAGAATGTAGAAAGTGACCCTAACACCACTGTTGCTTGTGTCCATTTATTTTTTAATGCCCAACCGATGATTTTACCATATTCATGCTGAATCCATGCAAACATTCTTTCAAATGCCAATCCGAGACGACCAAATAAAGTATTTTTAGTTAATTCCTGAATTTTAGCAAAACGTGATGCTAAAATAGGAGTAATGGTAAATGAAACAACCAAAGACATCAGCGTAGAAACCACAACAACAAGAGCAAATTCGCGCATGATATTACCAATAAGCCCTGTGACAAGTGATAATGGTAAAAATACCGCAACATCCACCAATGTAATAGAAAGTGCTGCAAAGCCAATTTCATTTCGACCTTTTATGGAGGCAGTAACTTTATCTTCACCTCTTTCTAAATGATGATAAATATTTTCCAGAACAACAATAGAATCATCCACCAAAATACCTATAACAAGAGACAATCCCAACAATGTCATAAGGTTTAAGGAAAAACCGAAAGCCCAAATAAACACAAAGGTTGAAATAAGTGATGCCGGTATCGAAATCATCACAATGAGCGAATTACGCAAACTGTGAAGGAATAAAAACATGACCGCTGCAACAATAAGGATAGCTAACATTAAATCGAATTGTACGGCATTGGCGGCTTCAAGAGTAAAATCAGATGAATCTGAAGCAATTTCAATTTGTAAATTGATGTCTTTATGCTTTTCTAAAATTTCATTAAGTTTTTTCTTAACTAATTTCGACATCTCCACAGCATTGGCATCTGATTGTTTTTGCACATAAATACCAACACATTCTCTATTATTAATGCGATTATATGTAGTGCGCTCATTGACGCCGTCAGCAACTTCAGCAATATCGGATAAACGAATATCTCCGCCTTGACGTGAACGTCCAACCACAAGCTGTGATAATTCCTCCACAGATGAATATTTTCCGGCTATACGAACCACAAATTGTGTCGCATTTTCTTTAATACTTCCTGTCGGAAAATCTAGATTTCCTAAATTTATAGATTGTTGAATTTGAGTTAATGACAACCCATAAGAACGAACTTTTGCAGCATCAAGATTGACTTTGATTTCACGCTTTTCACCACCGATTAAAGTAATATTTCCTACACCTGCTACTTTAGCAAGCTCAGGTTTAACATAATCTTGAAGGAATTGATAAAAATCGCGTTGTTTCAAATTTGATGTTGCTCCCATACGTAAAATGGGTAATTCATCAGGGTTAAATTTTGTTACGACAGGTTGTTTTATCCCCGTTGGCAACTGGCTGTTTACTTGATTTACCATGCGAATGACATCTTGCAAAGCAATATCTGTTTTTGCCGACTGAGTAAATTCAATTTGAACAAAAGATACACCTTCATAAGAGCGTGAAATCACGGAGCTTATTTTATCCACACCGGACACGGCATCTTCAATAATTTTCGTGACCGTTGTTTCCACTTCTTGCGGTGCAGCCCCGGGATATACCGTAGAGATTGAAATAAATGGCGGGCTGAATTTTGGTAATAAATTATAATTTAACTGCGTATAACCAAAAAGCCCTAAGATACCCAAAATGGCAAATAATACCACAATGAGCGATGGTCGTTTTATTGCAAGTTCTGTTAAAGTCATAGTGTTTTTCCTTTTTCTGTGGTAAGAGGTTATTATTGTTGTATTGTGACTTTATAGCCATCACTAATGATGTTTTGTCCTGTGACAATAACATTTTCGCCTTGATTCAAACCTTGCACTACTTCGATTTTGCTACCGCTTTCCACACCGCATACTATTTTTTTCAAAACAGCTTTATTATCTTGTACCACATAGATTTGTGCATTGCGTACCGAACCGATGATTGCTTCACGCGGCACCACTAATGCAGGCGTAGCTTTGACGGAGCTGAAATTTACCCTCGCAAACATGCCCGATTTAAATGCCGCCGGATCGGATAAAAGCACTTCAACGGGATATGTATGGGCTTCATCGGCTTTTGCTCCGATTGATATAATTTTTGCATCAAACGTTTTGCCCGGTAATTGATCATTATAAACAGATACCGAATTACCGACATCAATTTTAAAAATATCGCGTTCAGCAACATTAATTTTAATTTTCATGCGACTGACATCCACAATATTTGCAACGGGCGTATTATTGCCAACATTGGAGCCAAGATTCACCGCACGTGAGGCAACAATGCCCGAAATGGGACTTGTAATTTTAGTATCACGTAATTGGCGTTTTGCCATAATTAATGATGCTTCCGCCGATTTATACCCTAATAATGCAGCATCAAGTTGTGCATCAGGTATTGCTTTTTGTTTTGCCATTTCTTGATAGCGTTCATAATCTTTTTTTGATTTTTCATAATTTGCTTCGGCTTGCATAACAGCCGCACGTTTTAGTTCATCATCAACCTCAAATAAGACACTTCCCGCCGACACTCGGCTGCCTACTTCAATATTCGATTTCAGTATGCGCCCCTGTGTTTCTGATAATACCACCACATCATTATGGGGAATAACCGTACCGACTAAAGATAATTCATCGGAAAGAGTTTCTTGTTGCACAGCAGCCGTTTTTACCGGAAATACTGTTTGAATAACATTTTCATTTAATTTGGCTTCACTTTTCGCTTTATTGTTTACAAGAGTGATAACCATAACCCCGACTATGCCGAGTATAATAACTAATGTGAGAATTTTTTTCATATTATTGTGATATATTTAATCCGAGAAATATTAATTAGATTATTCAAGACCTTGAGCTTTACGCAAACGTGCAAAAGCCATTTCAAAATCCACAAGTGCTTGTGTGTAATTTACTTTTGATTGCATAAGTGTAAAATCGGCATCTAATGCATCAGTGCTTGTAGCAATGCCATTTTTAAATCTTTGTGCCGTCACACGTTGATTTTCTGTTGCTTGTTCCACTGTTTGTTTCGCAACATTTATTTTTTCCGACATTTGGCGCATGGTGAGATATGCTTGCGTCACTTCAACATTAATGGCATCTTGCAATAAACCGAGCGATTCTTTGGCTTGGGCAAATTGAGCTTCTGCTTGTCCTACTTTATTGGCTGTTTGTCCCCAATTCCATAAATCCATAGAAACTTGCACACCCAAATCCCATGTTGCATCAAATTGTTCACGATTCGGTAAAATCCGTTGATTGGGATTATTGTAATACACATTGCCGCCAACAAAAATTTGCGGATAATAATTACTTTGTTGTGCGGATATATTTTCTTGAGCAGCTTTTATTCTATATTCCGTTGCTTGTATGTCAGCACGCGATTTTTTAGCATCAAGAATCATATTATCTAATGTTGCCATTGCTGTTGCATTATCACGCGGTTGTGTTGTAGCGTTTATAACAGTTCCAAGGGGTTGACCTAAAGCATTATTGAGAGCTACTGTTGATAATTGAATATTATTTTCTGCTTCAATAAGCCGTATTTTAGCATCGGAAAGTTGTACTTGAATTTTCAAAATATCATTACGTGTGAGCATACCATTTTTTTCCAAAACCTCAGCATCTTTAATGCGTGCTTTGAGCATTTCTATACTTTCTTCAACCACTTTTTTAAATTCAACCGCCCGATACAATGTCCAATATGAATTTTTAATGGCATAACTGACATCATATTGATCACGACTTTTATCAATTTCAGCTGCTTGCGCGGAATAACGTGCAGCGTCCACCATACTTTCAATTCTATTTCCGGTATAAATGGGTTGCTGTACGGACAATTTTAGCTGATAATTATTAAGAATTACAGGGGCAATGGTAAATTCTTGTTGATTACCGAAAGGAAGAGAAAATGTAAAAGCCGGCACATCGCTTAATCGCGTATAACCACCTTGAAATTTGAGTGTTGGCAAACGATTTGAAGCCGCTTCATCCACCATTTCTTTTGCTTGCACCACTTTACTTTCAGCAATTTTTAATTGTCTGCTGGATTCTTTTCCTTTTTGTAAGGCTTCCTCAAGCGTTAATGTCATTGTCTGGGCATGCACAATTTGCGATGAGATAATCGCACTAAGTACAAAAATTCCTACTATTTTTTTTCTCATTGAAATACTACTCCGAGATATTTTTATATAATACTTTTTATGGTTGCGGCATGGACAATGCTAATGGCGGACCACCTATTTGCCGAAAAAGATGCAGCCCTTTTTGTGACCATTCCATTCTTCCAACCGTGGTCATTACGCCCTCAAAAAATACTTTAACCAATGCTTGATACATTTGTGCAGGCGATAATGGTGCTTTTGCAAGAACTTCCGGTCTGACTATATTTTCTACTAACACAGTGTACATCAAAATCAGAACTTCATCAGGAATATCATTGCGAAACATACCTTTTTCACGCCCTTCGCGAATGAAAAAACCAAATTCTTCTTCTATTTTTTTTCTGCGCCATTCTTCCATAACACGAAAATGTTCGGGCGCATGGCGACGCATATCTTCCAGTAATACAGGGCTTACCCGCTCAAACTCATTACTGATGAGTGTGGAAACCAAAACCATTTTTTCGATGAAATTAATACTGCTGTCATGGAGGATTGGATTGATTTTACAGTCCATTTCTGAACGACGCATATCCAGCACCGATTTCAACACATCTTCCTTACCGGAAAAATGCTGATATAATGTTTTTTTGCTCATGCCTAATTTAATGGCAAGCTCATCCATAGTGACACGACTAAACCCAAAACGACAAAACTCTTCCAAAGCTGCCTCAACAATACGCTCTTTTGTCTGCTGCTGCTTTGCTTCTTTCTTCTCTGTCATCAAATCTCCTTACTTAATAATACAATGTGGTGTTGCAACACAGAAACCATTAGTGTTTCAAAAGTTTCCGCAAAATTACGCGCTTCCGACGATTCAAAGAAATAAAAGTTGCACAAAGGAAACATCTTTTGTGCTTGAAGTTTCTATTTGTGTGCCCAAGAGTTATAAATATCACATCGAATAATGCTTTTGGGGAGGATTTTGATTCATTCAACAATACAGTTTATCTCATATAAATGACAAATATGCCGCTCTGATATTTCATGTACAAATTTAACGTATTGTTTAATAATTTACAAATTGTAAAAAATGTTTATTATTTTCGTGTACATTATTATTCAAATATGGCATTATTTTGTCTGCTCAAACTGCGGCGAGTGCAATGCACAATGTTCCATATACAATCATTCATCGGGATACTTTCTCATCCCTTCATTCAATAACAATACTTTATGAAATATACATTTACGAGTAAGGTTGCATCTTCGGACAACAAATTGTGGACGCGTCATTTCTCGGTTCCTGATGATATTGCACTAACATTCACTCCCGTGGATGGCTCTCGGCGTGTGGTCTGTCGTTTAAACAATCTCGTAGAATATCAATGTGCTATTGTGAGTGTTGTGCGTGGTCAATTTGGCTGCACTATTAACAAAACATATTGTAAAAAGTTGGGTGTTGATGTCGGCGACACTCTTTCGGTTGAGTTATGGGCAGATACAAGTGAATATGGTTTACCCATGCCGGACGAGTTTAAGGAAGTATTGGCAATAGATAATCAAGCACATCGCTATTTTCAAGGTTTAACACCGGGCAAAAAGCGCACGCTGCTTCACATGTGTTCTATTCCCGCTACATCGGCAAAACGTATGGCAAAAGCTATTGCAATAGCCAATCATCTTGTGAAAAACAGAGGTACGATTGATTATAAGCAACTGAATGAAGAAATGAAATCGGGGCACCCCGATGCAATGATACGATAATGTTTATGTCTGCTATGAGAAAGCGTTTACTGTGAGTTATTAGTAATTATAGCATTTTCAAGAAGATGGGAAATCATCAAAGGAGCAAGAAAAGTGGCGAATAAACGCCAAAAGAAAAAAGTTTTCCACAATAAAAAAATTCATTGAATCATGTCGAAATAAACCTGTAATTTGCGTTTAGGATTTGCAGCGCATTTTATGCGACCTACCGCAAGCATTCATACCGATTTCTATGGCTATTATGAGGGATTGTACTTCCTTCATTGGTCATATATCGTTTATTTGCAATACGTTGGTACAATACTTACAGTAGTGGTGCATCAATGGAGTAATCTTCTGTGCAAAACTACATAAAACGTTTATTCTTTTTTTAATACTTTACCTCAAGAGGTACTCATGAATATAGCTCGTCGCTTTACGCAGGCAGGAATCAGCCCGTACAGCCAATTCGACTATACTATACGCGCATCGGTACTGCGCAATACCGACGGTTCAACTGTCTTCAATATGCAAGACATAGAAGTGCCGTCACAGTGGTCGCAAGTAGCGACAGACATTTTAGCTCAAAAATATTTTCGTAAAGCCGGCGTGCCATTAGTTGATAAGGAAGGCAATCCTGTTTTGGACGAAAACGGCAATCAAAAAACGGGGGCAGAGAATTCTGTGCGTCAAGTCGTGCATCGCCTTGCGGGATGTTGGCGGCATTGGGGTGAACAGTATGGTTACTTCGATTCAGCCGAAGATGCTCAAGCTTTTTATGATGAAATAAGTTATATGCTTTTGAAACAAATGGCGGCACCCAATTCGCCCCAATGGTTCAATACAGGTCTTAATTATGCCTATAATATTACCGGTAATCCACAAGGTCATTATTATGTTGATCCCGAAACAAAAGAAATGACAAAATCCGGTGACTCTTATACTCACCCTCAGCCCCATGCTTGTTTTATCCAATCGGTGGATGATGACTTGGTCAATGAAGGCGGTATCTTCGACTTAGTCACACGTGAAGCACGTATTTTCAAATTCGGCAGCGGCACAGGGTCTAATTTTTCTAATTTACGTGGTTCGGGCGAAAAACTAAGCGGCGGCGGTTATTCTTCCGGCTTAATGAGTTTTCTGAAAATTTTCGATCGGGCAGCGGGGGCTATTAAATCCGGTGGAACAACAAGGCGTGCAGCAAAAATGGTGATTGTCAATATTGATCACCCTGATATTGAAGCATTTATCGAATGGAAAGCAAAAGAAGAAGAAAAAGTTGCCGCTTTGGTTTCCGGCTCCAAAATTTGCTCTACATTCTTAAAAGCCATCATGAGCGAAGCTATCGCTAATGGTACAAATAGAAAAACAAATCCTGCTCTCGATAAACTTGTCCATAATGCCGTTCATCGCGGCGTGCCCCTCAATTACATTATGCGGACGCTTGCTCTTGTGGAACAAGGTTATACTTCCTTGGATTTTGATGCCTTCGACACACATTATGAATCAGAGGCATATATCACGGTTTCAGGACAAAACTCGAACAACTCCGTCCGCGTAACCAATGATTTTATGCATGCTGTTGAGCGCGATGAAATGTGGGAATTACGCTGGCGCACCAATGGCGAAGTTGCTCGCAAAGTTCGTGCACGTGATTTATGGCAAAAAATCAATATGAGTGCATGGAAATCTGCCGATCCGGGCTTGCAATTCGATACCACATTTAATGAATGGCATACATGTCCGGCTGATGGGCGCATCAATGGCACGAACCCATGCTCAGAATATGCATTCCTTGACGATACGGCTTGTAACCTTGCTTCCATCAATCTTAATCACTTTGTGAGCGAAGCCGGTAATTTTCAAACCGATGATTTCCGTCATGCTGTAAAATTATGGACTGTAGTACTTGAAATTTCAGTACTTATGGCACAATTTCCCTCGAAAAAAATAGCACAATTAAGCTATGAATTCCGTACTCTCGGCTTGGGATATGCTAACTTAGGTACTATTCTTATGGTTGCCGGTATTCCCTATGATTCACCCAAAGCACTTGCCATTGCCGGTGCTATTTCGGCTATCATGACGGGTGAATCGTATGCTACTTCCGCTGAATTGGCACGTGATGTCGGCACTTTCCCCGGCTATCAACGCAATGCTGAGTCCATGCTTCGTGTTATGCGCAATCATCGCAGAGCCGCTTACAATGCACCAATGGAAGAGTATGAACAACTCACCGTTTATCCTATGGGTATTGATGAAGGGATATGCCCCGCTCCATTAGTTGCAGCAGCACGCAAAGCATGGGACAATGCCCTTGAACTCGGAGAACAATATGGCTATCGTAATGCGCAAGTTTCTGTTATCGCCCCCACAGGCACCATCGGTCTTGTTATGGATTGCGATACCACAGGTATAGAACCGGATTTTGCTATTGTGAAATTCAAAAAACTTGCCGGCGGCGGTTATTTCAAAATTGTCAATCAATCGGTACGCAAAGCACTTGTGAATCTTGGTTATTCCGAAAAAGCCATTGATGATATTGAAAAATATTGCAAAGGGCACGGCACATTGGTCGGATGTCCGACGATTAACCGTAAACGCTTGCAAGAAAAAGGATTCCCCGATGATAAAATTGAAATTATCGAAAAACAATTGGATAATGTTTTTGATATAAAATTTGCTTTCAATAAATGGGCTCTCGGCGAAGATTTCTGTCATTCTCTCGGTTTTTCCGATAAACAACTTGATGATTTCTCTTTCGATATGCTTCGTGAACTTGGCTTTACCAAAGATGAAATAGAAAAAGCAAATGATTATATCTGCGGTACGATGATGATTGAAGGCGCGCCTCATCTTAAAGAAGAGCATTTGCCTATTTTCGATTGTGCCAATAAATGCGGCAAACATGGCAAACGCTATATTGATTATATGGCACATGTGCGCATGATGGCAGCAGCGCAACCATTCATCAGCGGTTCCATCAGTAAAACAGTCAATATGCCCGCTGATGCAACTGTCACCGATGTGGATAATGTCTATATGCAATCATGGAAACTCATGGTAAAAGCAATTGCGCTCTATCGTGATGGCTCCAAATTATCACAACCACTTAACTCTTCATCCGACGATATGATTGATGAAGTAATTATGCTGGGCGATGAAGACAGTTTGGACGAAACCAAAGGACCCCGTGAAGTGCAGGAACGCATTGTCGAAAGAGTCTATCACCGTGCAGAACGCCGTCGTTTACCGAAAAAACGTACAGGTCATGTGCGCGAAGCAACTGTCGGCGGACATAAAGTCTTTTTGCGTACAGGCGAATATGAAGATGGCTCACTCGGTGAAATTTTCATTGATATGTACAAAGAAGGTGCATCCTTCAAAGGGCTTATGAATTGTTTCGCGGTACTGGCTTCCAAAGCATTGCAATATGGTATGCCGCTTGAAGAACTTGTGGACACATTTACTTTCACACGTTTTGAGCCGGCAGGCAATGTGCAAGGTCATGAAGCAATCAAAAATTCTACGTCTATTCTTGATTATGTCTTCCGTTCCATCGGTTATGATTACTTAAAACGCACGGATTTTGTTCATGTGAAAGCAGTGGATGAAGTGTCCGAAAATGGCAATGGCAGTAAAAAAGCCAAGCCCGTCGAAAGTACATTACCGACATTGCATCTTGACTTCGACAATCCGGTCTTAACCGATTTGGTCGCCGAAACAGTAGAATCCATCAGCAACACTCATAGCAATGGTGGCACAAAATCCAAAGTCTATGAAGCCAAAGCCAAAGGTTATACGGGCGAACAATGCTCCAACTGTGCCTCCATGCGTGTGAAACGTAATGGTAGTTGCACTGTCTGTGATGATTGCGGCACAACCAGCGGTTGCTCATAAATAAAAAACACATAAGTACGAAAAAACCAAGACCTCATGAGAGAAATTTCATGGGGTCTTGTTATATCAAGGGCATAAATGTTAATAAAAAAGAAAACTCGAAGTAGGAAATAATACAGTAAAAACTAGTCTGACTGTCCAAAATCAATGATATCAAGTTGTTTCAATTTATCATGGATTTCATTATACAACGAAATATTTTGAGGCACACTTTTATCCAAAACAACTGAAATTCTACTTTCAGTATGAGAATCGAATATTAGATTGACCTCGCGCCCCGAGGTAAATGCTTGTGTAAGTACTTCAAGAAAAAAGTTCCTTAATGATTTAGGCAAGCTCATTGAAACACCCAAAAAGTCCTTTATAGGTAAAAAACCTTCAGCTAATCCAAAGGTAAAGAACACACCATAATATCTCACATCTTTAACAACACCTATAATTCTATCGCCTTTTTTTAGAGACGATAAAAAATTGCTCTTTTGATCTAGTAAATCTTTTTGATTTCTGGTATTTACGAGACTTTCTGTAAGACCGAAAACAGTACAATTCAAATAATCTGCTGTTCTTATGCAAGTTACACTAATTATTTCATCCACAATCAGTGTTGACTTTACATTATGCACAAGTGACTGTGGTAAGAATCCCAAAATAGAACCAAGAACTTGTATCTGGTATCCGCCTTTTAAACGAGTTACGACCCGAGCTTCTAGTTCCTGACCTACCTCCAGACTAGTATCAAATGGTACAAACCTTCGATTGACATTAATAGCACGAAATTTACCTGAAGAAGTGGAGGTTATTCTATAATCAATAATATTACCTATGCATTGCTCATAAACTTTATTAATTTCAGTTTCATAGATAGAACGAAGAAGTGGAATAAACATATAAGTATCTTCATTCTTAACAAAATACCTATCATCAAATTTTTGAAGAACTCCTTTTAAAAAGTGACCGTTCTCAATATTTTTCTTCAAGAGAGAGTCATCACATCTTTCTAACAAAGATATTGCAGTAGGTGTCAAAGATGATTTTGAATAAAATTCAAAAAATATCTTATCTCCTGGTAGAATCTTTTCATAACTTTTATTACAGCGTTTAAGATTCAGATATATATCATGATTAGCTGATTCAGGGCTGTCTATGTAGCCATACTTTTTTCTATTATTAATGTACGAAACAAATCCTATAGGCATTTTATATTTCCTTTGTATAAAAATATTATTAGAATTAAAAATATGAATATATTCTAACGATACTTCGTTAAAAAGTCTCCAACTACTTCTATTGAGAAATTTCAGTAGAAAATTCATCTACCGCACACTTCTCAACATATAAGATTGGAGAACACTATGTATCGCTATCAATTTGTTAGTTTTATTTAACAAATCATCAAATTGTCAAACAGAAAAAACTAGTCATCATTATAAGTTTGTATAAAAAAATCTAAAAACCAGATTAACATCTCATTACTTGCAAAGTACATATATAATAGAAATGAATAGCTATTGTTTAAGAAGACTCCGAATGGCGATCTGCCATTGAACTTCCACAATTTGGGCAACGAATATCAAAGATGCTCCAAGTTGATTCTAAATGATAATCCCAATACGAACCGTGTTTAAAAAGTTTGGTTTTGCAATTCCAACAATAGTCAATATATATTTTATGTCCGCAATCGGTTTGATTACAAGTGCAACTGAAGTAGTGTCTGTTATCTCCTCTTAGGAATTCAGTCATTGTAATATTTGTCCCTCCACAATTCAAGCAAAACATTTCATTCTCTGGTCGTGGGTTTATATCTCTATTGTCTTGCTTGGCATTCCTTGTCGGCTCAAGCAAATATTCAAAACTCATTGCAATAAGTTTCTTTAAATTGTCCGTAAAATTTGGTTTCAGTTCTATATAACCATACTCATGGAATGGGAATTCTATTTGCTTATCTTCACCTTTTTTATAATAAATTCTTTCACCTCCATGATTTGTATATTTAACATTTCTGTCCTCATAAGTTCCGTCTTTGCAAGGATGAAGAATGAAAACATAGTTTTTATTACCCCCGTATTTGTTTATCATATCAACTGTTTCATAAACGATTGACTTCTTGTAATTATAGTTTTTGAACTTTGAATCAAGCACTAAATTTATTGTCTGCTTATTACATGCTATTTCTAAAATGAAATCAGGTCTTTTGTTTTCCGATATGGTTTTTTGATAGTGTAGCGTAACTCGTCTGCCAGCTAAACTATTTTTAAAACCAATTTTCACATATTCTGCTATCTTTCCCTTATTCGGGTCAATAATTTTTAAAAGTGTCTTTAGGTCTTTTGGTTCATGCTGAAAATGAAAACTCTCTTCAAGTACTTTTATGATAGTAAGCAAACACCACAATTCATAAATTTGCGGCGTTTCTCTTAAACCAAAAGATGTAACATTTTCATAAAGGTCAAAAACTGCAATGTCTAATCCTTCTGATTTCAATACCTCTTTATAATAACGAAGTGCATTTCTATAACTAATGTTTTGAATGAAAGTCATTGAAGGTTTGAACCCCTGAAAATTCCTCCATTTTATTTTTTTGAAAAAAGATGTCCTCAGTCTTTGTTCAAGCAAGGGTTGAAGTTCGAATTGTTCCTCTTTAAACTCACCAATGTTTTTAATCTGAAAATTTATCTTCTCAATTTTCTTGCTTAATGTTTGAACCTGATTATTTCTTTCTTGAATAAACTTGTTTCTATCGGCAGTTGAAAGAATTGAAAACTGTCGCCAATTATTGGCTTGCAATGTATTGTAGTTTGCCCGTTGCCTTTGGATGATGCTTTCATAGTTAATGGAATTAAGAGTAATGCCATTTGCAGCAATTGCTCTAACTACATACTTATTAAATCTTCCAGCTTGTCCATCGGTTAGATAATAAGCAGTCAATGTGATTCGTTGTCCTTTCTGTTCTTCAAAAATGCTATCGCAATCGTTGTTAAACTCAAAGAGACAATATTCGCTTCCACCTTGATTATTAAATAGTCTAACCCAATAAGATGAATAGTTAGCACGATATGCGATTTCAATTGTTACGCTGTGAAAAAATTGAGCTTCTCGGGAATAGTTAGCAATAAAATGATTCTTTCTTATTTCCCACTTCCTTTTCCATTCTCTATAAAATTCTTCCTGTGTTTCAATCTCATGCTGAATTTCAAACTGATTTACTTTCGGGTCAGGGTCTTCAAGTATTGTAATCTTTTGATTAAGAGTTTTAATTTGATTTTGGTATCTTTCAATTTGCAATGATGTGTATTTGATATTATTAGAAACAATCAAATAAATGCTATGAAGCATAAAGCAAATAAATCGATTTTCATAAATGTCATGATTTTCTACAAGTGCTTTTGAAGGTAAGAGAGTTGAAGTTCCGGTAGTAGAAAGTTTGCGATAAGTTTCTGCAATTGGAATTACTTTTTCTGTCTTGCGAAATTCTTTTGTGCGTGAAAGTTCTCGTTTGGGACTTTTTGCAATTTGGTCAAATGCTTTAATAAATTCAATAACTGATTTATTTTCCGCATAGCGAAATATTTTATCAGAATACCTACTTTCAATCTTATCTGAAGTTACATTTGATTTATTTGAAGTAACGAGATTCCAAAGTTCTCCTTCGAAGTCATCCTTCAATTGGGCAAAATCAAAATCTACAATATTGCTGTTTATGTCAATGGTGATGAAATGTTGAATTTGTTGAAGATTTTCTGAAATTCCAATTTTAATTCTTCCGATTGTGTTTATTGACGGGCAATGATGATAGCTAATTCCTCTTTGACCTGTTCTCCAATCACCCTTGATAATCCACAGATCATCTTGAATGTTGTAAAGTCGACTGTTTCGATTCCAGTTTCCATCATTGGTAATTAGAAAGGGTGTATGTTTGGTTTTAACGGCAAACTGGAAGAATAATTCATCTTCCTTATTATAAAGAACAATATCGTATTCATACCTGTTTTCATTAATGAATGATGCCTCTAAATATTTCTTAGATAGAGCAATTGTCCGAACTTTATCGGGATTTTCCCAATCAATAGAGATTAAAATGACTTCAAACTCTGACATTATGCAAAAAAGTTAAATTGAGAATTATTTCTATCTGCTTGTTTGATCATTTCTGCTAAATACTCACTACTTGATTTCCCGACACCAGTTTCATCAGATTCATATTTAGCATAGAAATCATTCAATTCATTTGAGAGGAATTTTTGGAATTCCTCAACAACTTCTATTTTTCTTTTACCGTTTTTAGCGGTTTCATTTCCGTCAAATATAAATCTTGGTAATATTTTTTGAAATATAACTGTGTTTAAGGAAATTTCAAAAACATCTCCGTAATTATAAGTTGATTTATTGAGTTCTGCATAATTAAGTGATTGTCTAATTGAACGAATTCCAAAATCAATGTTTAATGGGAGTAAAAAATTTTGATTTATCTCCTTTAGTTTTTTTGTTATTATAGCAAGCTTTGCGTCGTTTACTTTCGGAAATTCTATTCTTTTAGAAAGTAAATTTGGTTGGACATAAACTGGTTTCAATTCCTTTTCAGTTTCTGTGTTTTCAAACCAACTGTTTACTTGTTCTTCAAAAAGTAAAGGATTGTCAAACTTTACTACATGGATGCGGTCAAGTATTTTAGGAGAGAAATAATGAGTTGTTTCATCAACATTGATTGCACCAATGAAACGAACATTGTCGGGGATTCTGATTGTTGAAGGAAACTTCAAAATATCAATCAACCGTCTTTTGGTTTTTGCATGAAGCTGCAACATGGATTCTTTGTCTGTGTTACCCAACATTTCGAAGAATTTTTTTCTTGCGTCTTCATTATCCAAAAATTCTTGCCATGAATTTATTCTCTTCCCTTTAATACTGTTTTCAAGTAGATTAAGTAAAGTGCTGAATTCTGAAACAAACAATGCTTCTTCGTGGTTTGCATATAATTCAATTTCAGGTTGCTTACTTCTTTCTTCTAACTTTGAAAGGAAGTCAGCAAAATAGTATTCTGCTCTTGCCAAATTCATTTCATCAAGGCAGATTAAGTAAAGTTGATTTGGGTTGTTGATTGCTTCTACTATTGCTTCTGTAAAAGGTGTTGGAAGAAATGACATTTGAAGTGGGTTGTAGTAACCAATCAAATCATCAGAACTTGTCCAATTGGGTTTGACTGGTATTATCTTGGCAACACCTCCTAATGCTTCTGCAAATGCTTTTACAATTTGTGTTTTACCTGAACCCGATAACCCACTCAAAACAACTATATCATGAGTTTTAAGTAATGTCAAAAAGTTTTTAATTTGATAGCGCGTATAGATTAAATTTTTCTTGTGAAAAAGATAAGCATGAATATGATCGGAGAGTTTTGAAAAGTTACTTTCAAAATCTTTTTCAAAGTCGTGGTGGTTAATTGGCTTAAACTCCTTCGCTGAAAGAAGATTCAAATATTTGTTCTCATCATCTTCGTTGATGAATTGAAGGTTTCTGCAAAGTGAAACTCTGTCTTTTAATGTGCTAATGATGTTTTCCATCTTATTTAATTCACTATTAGTTTCTTCAAATGTTTTTTTCAAAAAAGCAAGTCTGTTTTCTTCAGTATTAATTTGATTTATTTTTTCTTTTATAGCTAAGTTATATCCCTCAATTATAGAATTAGCATCTTTTTCTTTTTGACGCAAAACATCTTCAACTTCTATTAACATTTTCTCTTTTTTATTTAAGAGAATTCTAATTTCTGCCATTTTTTTTATTTCTTCTATATTCTCACTTTTTGATTTTAGCAAAAAAGGATTCTTGTGTTTTTCTCTTTCACGGTGATTAGCAAGCGCAGCCTCAAACGTATATAGTACACCATTTATTAACTGACCCGTTGATATGTAAATTCTGTCAACTGGTTCGTTAGACATTGGATAAGAGACGACTTTACCAGTTTCATGCACTACATCCTGAAAGAAGCCATAATCATCGCGCCTTTTTTTATAGACACCTTGAAAAAAAAGATTTTGTATAGAGTTGTATTCTTGAAACTCTTTTAATAAAGAATAATCTGACTTATTAAAAAAGAAAGAAGAACTACCATGTGATTTTTCATTTTTAGGATACAAGTTTTCAGCATCTACATTTGAGTTTCCAACATTAATCAGTAAAGACTCATTTTTACTTTCTTTTGGTCTTTTATATTTGTTGATTTTGTCTGATTGATACTTTTCAAAAAAAAACACAACCTGTTCAGATGATAGCATAGCCTCTTCGTTCTGTTGAATCTCGGAAAGAATTTCTTTGTTTGATTCAACAAATTCATTAACAGTCATATTAAGCGTTTTGGCTATTTCAGAAATCGTCATTTTTCATTCATTCTATTGTGAGAAACAAGTTTTATTCATTGCAATCTATGATTTGTGAACTTCATTATTTTAACATAGAATCACAATGGCGCGATTGTTCCATTTTTTTTACAAAACTACGGAACTTATTTCTTATAGACAAACACATGTATTTATCACCTATTATAGCTACCGTTTGTTTAATCTTAACATACAACTCCATTGTGATTCTATGTTTTGGTTATTAGGAACAATTCTCTTTTTTTTCATCATATCAATTGCTTAGCATTACCATTATAGACCTGATTTTGAGCATAAAGTAATCTTCTTTCTTTGCTCATAACTGTATCACGATTACACACCATCCACCTTCATTCTCGTCACAGAAAGCTCTTCTTCTCAATAATCCTTTTATTTTTGAAGATGATATTTACTCATTTCTCTCAAGGATTTTACTCATGATACGATCAGTCACCGATTTGGATGTTCAAGGCAAAAAAGTCTTAGTACGTGTTGATTTTAATGTACCGCTGCATGAAGATGGCACTATCACCGACGATAAACGCATAGTCGAATCTTTACCGACTATTGAAAATCTCACTTCCCGCGGGGCAATAGTGATTCTGATGTCCCATTTGGGTCGTCCAAAAGGCAAGCGCAATCTTGCTTATAGTTTAGCACCCGTAGCTGCACATTTGCGCACTCTGACCACAGCCCACGTTCACTTTGCAGACGATTGTATCGGTGAAGCGGCGCAATCGGTTATTGCATCGGCAAATCCCGGAGATATTGTGCTCTTGGAAAATGTCCGTTTTTATGCTGAAGAAGAAGCCAATGATGCTGACTTTATTAAGTCGTTAGCCCATTTGGGCGATATGTATGTCAATGATGCTTTTGGTACTGCTCACCGCGCCCATACCACCACAACGGGCATTGCTTCCCACTTTACCGAGCGTGCTGCCGGATTATTGATGCAAAAAGAATTGCAATATCTGGGCGATGCTCTGGGCAAACCCCAAAGACCTTTCACTGCCATACTCGGTGGCTCGAAAGTTTCCGGTAAAATTGACGTTATCCGCCAATTGATGAATAGCTGCGATACCATACTCATCGGTGGAGGGATGATGTTTACCTTTTATAAAGCTATGGGCTATGAAACGGGTTCTTCATTGGTAGAAGCGGATAAAGTCTCATTAGCCAAAGATATTCTTGACGCTGCCAAAGCTCAGGATGTGCGTTTACTCTTACCGACCGATGCCGTCATAGCGAATGCTTTTTCCAATGAAGCCGAGCGCACTATTGTTACGGTTGATCATATCCCCGCGGGTTGGATGGGTTTGGATATAGGTCCGGCAACCTGCGCTGTTTATACCGAAGCAATACTTTCCTCCAAAACTATTGTGTGGAATGGACCGATGGGCGTTTTCGAGATGAGCAATTTTGTGGCGGGCACATTAGCGGTGGCACAAGCACTCACCCAAGCCACAGCCCAAGGAGCAATCACCGTCATCGGGGGTGGTGATTCCGCTGCTGCCATAGCGCAATTCGGTTTAGAAAAACAAGTAAGTCATGTTTCCACAGGCGGCGGTGCTTCCTTAGAATTTTTAGAAGGCAAACCATTGCCCGGCGTGGAAGCTCTTTCCTTGTAAGCATAATCAAAATAGCGTCGGCAACCGCACGTCCTACGGGCATGTTTCACTCAATGGTAGGTAATATGCCCAACTATTACGATTCGCAACAACAATATACACCAAGAATGGGAGGGTTCAGTTTTTTCCCTCCCATGATTAAATTTTTATTGATAATAAATATTGTGGTATTTTTAGCCGATGCGCTGATTTTTTCCACACTTGTTATTGATGGTGTATCCATAGGACGATATTTTACGCAATTTTTTGCACTGCAACATATTCAAACAGGTGAATTTTATCCATGGCAATTGCTTACCTATCAATTTATGCATGGCGGCATTGGACATTTATTCTGGAATATGTTTGCTTTGTGGATGTTCGGTGTTGAATTGGAAAATGTGTGGGGCACACGGCGTTTTGCACAATTTTATCTTTTAAGCGGCATCGGCGCAGGATTAACACAGCTTGCCACATCATTATTACCTGATGCGCAATTAGCTCCGACAGTGGGTGCTTCGGGTTCAATTTTTGGTGTATTACTTGCTTTTGGTTTAACATTCCCCGATCGCCCGATTATGATGTTTCCCATATTTTTCCCTATTCCGGCAAAAATATTTGTTATGATTTATGGCGGTATTGATTTATTACAAGGAATATTCAGTCCCAATTCCGGCGTTGCCCATTTTGCCCACTTAGGCGGTGCTTTTTTTGGCTATATGTTGCTTAAACATGGCGATGATTTGCGGATATTCTCCTTTCTCGACAGAATGATGCAACCATTTACTCGCAGCGGAAAATCCATAAAAAGAAAAAAAATCCGCAATGTCTATTCTCTCTATGATCAAGAAGATACTTCCCACGAATGTTCAGGCAAAGGTTCCGGTTATTGTATTTCTAATGGTGATGAAATACCCCAAGAAGAAATTGACCGAATATTAGACAAAATATCGAGCAGCGGCTATAAAAGTCTTAATGACCGCGAAAAGAAAATCCTCTATGAAGTAAGTAAAAAAATATAATATCTGCAACTGTACTCTCACTTCTTTTTATTTTATACGTTTTCTCTCAGTTTATGACTTCACAATCCTTCATGCCATATTGTCCTTCTTTAACGGAATATGCACGTTTTATTACTCGCGAAGTAAATATTGGCGATGTGCGTATGGGCGGCACAAATCCTATACGTGTGCAATCCATGACCACCACCGACACCATGAATACGGAAGCCACAGTGGCGCAATCAATTCGCATGATAGAAGCGGGGTGTGAATTAGTGCGGATAACAGCACCAAGCAAAGACGAAGCAGAAAATCTGGGAACTATAAAAAAAATATTACGTGAACGCGGTTACACTACTCCCCTTGTTGCGGATATTCATTTCACACCAAATGCAGCAGAAATTGCAGCACGCCTTGTGGAAAAAGTACGGGTTAATCCGGGGAATTATGCCGATAAAAAGAAATTTGAATTTATTGAATATACTGATGATGCTTATAATCGTGAGTTGGAGCGCATTCGTACAAAATTTATTCCGCTCGTAAAAATTTGTAAAGAATATGGAACCGCCATGCGTATCGGTACCAATCACGGCTCTTTATCGGACAGAATATTAAGTCGTTATGGCGACACACCTTTGGGCATGGTCGAATCCGCAATGGAATTTATCCGCATTTGTGAAGAATTTGATTATCACAATGTGGTTATTTCCATGAAAGCAAGTAATGCCCAAGTCATGGTGCAGGCATATCGTTTATTGGTCGCGACAATGATGAATAATGGCATGGCTTATCCCTTGCATCTGGGCGTGACCGAAGCAGGTGACGGCGAAGACGGACGCATAAAATCAGCAGTCGGCATCGGTGCTTTGCTGGAAGACGGTTTGGGCGATACGGTGCGCGTTTCTTTGACAGAAGAACCCGAAGCGGAAATTCCCGTGGCACAACGATTAATTGCACCGTACAATGAGCGCCGCCAAAAGCAAAAGCCAATTGCACCGATTACGGTGTATCCCATTGATCCCTATCATTATTCACGTCGCGAAAGCCATGACATTGACACCATAGGCGGAAAAAATGTGCCGCGTATTATTGCCGATTTTTCACAATTTACCATAGAAAATCCCGCTCATATTTTTCGCGTCGGCTATGCATATTCCGTTCCCTTGGATAAATGGAATATTGCAGATATGGCTTGTGATTATCTTTATATTGGCAAGCAATCTCTTTCCTTTGAAATTCCGGGCACACTTGGCATTATACAAGATGCAGAATATTGGCAACAAGAAAAATCTCAACATTATCCATTATTTACTCTTGAAACATATCAATCACATCAGAAACGTTCTGCCATAAAGAATTTTCTTAGAATTGATGCCGGACATTATGATGAAACCATATTTGAAATATTGCGCAATGATGCAACCTGTGTGATTATTCTCACTACCGATAATGCACATGCGATGGCAGAACAAAGGCGCTTTTTTGTTGAGCTGCTTTTACGCCATATCAGCAACCCCATTATTATTGCTTATACTTTTTCGGAAACTGACACAGCAGAAGAAATTATGCTTCGTTCGGCTACGGATGCAGGTGCATTATTACTCGATGGTTTGGGCGATGGGCTTATGCTGTCATATCACGATAATCGCTCACATAAAATAATGAATGATATAGCATTCGGTATTTTACAAGCAACACGCACACGTATTTCAAAAACCGAATATATTTCCTGTCCTTCCTGCGGACGAACACTTTTCGATTTGCAAGAAACCACAGCACTTATTCGCTCGCGTACTTCTCATTTAAAAGGCGTAAAAATCGGCATTATGGGTTGTATTGTTAATGGTCCGGGAGAAATGGCAGACGCGGACTATGGTTATGTCGGCTCAGGTCCGGGAAAAATCACCTTATATAAGGGAAAAGAAGTGGTCAAAAAAAATGTCCCCACAGAATATGCCGTGGATGAATTAATTACTCTTATTCAATCGGGCGGCGATTGGGTTGATGTACCTGCATCGGTATAATCACGATATTGGTTGTGGGATAAAACAGAATTTTACCGCCAAATATTGATTTATACTTTGATTACTTAAAAGAAAATACTTTTGACATAGTAACCAGTCAATTCAGTTAAACACATGCTGCAAAGAAAAATAATATTCGACATTCTCAAATTCAAATTAGAACAGGCGGGGTTCCAATTTGAAAGAGAACAGAAGCCCTATCTTCAACATAGAAAAGAACATGAATTAGTGTTTGTACATCCTTCTCTTGTAAAGACATGGGAGCTGAATGGGTATAAAGTACATGCAAAAAAATTCTACATTAAACCTTTAACCGATGAACCCAATTGTGAAATTGGATTAGTAACGGGAAAATCCTCACCACTCTATACCGTAAAGGAATTTGGTAATTCAAATGCTATTGATTCATTTGATGGGACTCCGGCATGGACAAATAGAGAAAATGACATGGCACTTGATAATCTATTAAGCAATATCAATGCGTATCTTCAATCCCCCACTCTTTCATTAAGTAAAAGTACTCATACATTTCTCATTACATGGAATCCGACTAAATGGGAATGGACAGATTTGAGAGAGAATCTTGATTTTCTTGAGAAAATTGGTTATATTGAAAGTCGTTGGAGTTGTGGTAACTCAAAAAATATTAAAAAAGGAGATAGAATATTTCTCATGAGAGTTGGGAAAGAACCGAAAGGGCTCATGGGAAGCGGATACGCTAAAAGTTCGCATTATGTAGCTCCGCATTGGGATAAGACTCCGGGAAAAACCGCTCATTATATTGAAATAGAATTTGATGTCTTAATAAACCCGGAAATTAACAATATATTCAGCAACGATTTACTGGACAAAGTAGATCCAAACAATCTTCAACAATGGTTTCCTCAACGAAGTGGTATTTCGATTCATACTGAGATTGTTGATGAATTAGAATCACAATGGTTTGATTTTATTACCAAAAATAAACTTATTAAAAATAGTTTTCTATCAAATGATGTGATACATGAGGTTACGGAGTCCTACACCGAAGGAAAATCAAAAGAGATTATACAAACACGCTATGAACGTAATCCTCGAGCAAGAAAGGTCTGTTTAGCTCATCATGGTTATTCTTGTCAAATATGTGATTTTAATTTTGAATACTACTTTGGCGAAGTAGGCAGAGGTTTTATTCATGTTCATCATATAAACCCAATTGCTACAGTAGGATATGAGTATAATATTAACCCTGAGAATGATTTAATTCCGGTATGTCCTAATTGCCATGCAATGATTCATTCAAAAACACCACCTTTTACAATTGATGAAATAAAAAAGATGCGAAGAACTGTCGGTGATAATGATTAATATCAGAAAACCCTATAGCCTCATATTGAAATTTCACTACTTAGATGAAGAAAATCAATATTCATGTTCCATTACTATATTTTATACCACAGGTATTCTAATTATACGATAAAGCAAACAAGAATAAAAAAATCTCCTCTGCTTACATGCGGAGGAGATTATCCATACTAAAGAAATACTCTCAGGTATTATACATTAAATCGGAAATACATAATATCGCCATCGTGAACAATATATTCTTTTCCTTCAATTTTATATAATCCGGCATCTTTGACGGCTTGTTCGCTGCCCAGACGTTCCCAATCGGCATATTTCATTACTTCGGCACGTATAAAGCCCTTTTCAAAATCAGTGTGGATAACGCCTGCTGCTTGTGGTGCCGTTGCTCCTTTTTTCACTGTCCATGCTCGACATTCTTTTTTTCCGGCAGTAAAATATGTTTGCAAACCCAATAAATTATATCCTTCGCGTATAACCCTGTCCAAACCGGGTTCTTCCATGCCCAAATCAGATAAAAACAATTCACGATCTTCATCATCAAGTTGTGCAATTTCTGCTTCAATCTTGGCACAAATTACCACCACCAAAGCATGCTCTTTTTCTGCATGTGCTTTTACATCATTGATATATTGATTGCCGTTTTTTACGCCGTCTTCGTCGGTATTTGCAATGTACATCACGGGCTTATCTGTCAATAAATAACATTCTTTTATTGCTGCTGCGCCGCGCTCATCTCGTTCAAATGAGCGTGCTGTGTTACCATTATTGAGGTGATTGCGTAATTGTTCCAAAATTTCGGCATCTTCTTTTGCTTCTTTATCATTGGCGCGTATTTTTTTTTGCAAAGTGTCAATCCGCTTTTCAACAGTTTCCACATCTTTCAGAATAAGTTCAGTATCTATAATTCCTATGTCATGCAAAGGGTTCACATCGCCATGCACGTGAATCACATTATCGTCACGGAAACAACGAACCACATGAGCCACGGCATCACAAGCCCGAATATTGCCCAAAAACTGATTACCCAAACCCTCACCTTTGGAAGCACCCTTCACCAAGCCGGCGATGTCCACAAACTCAACCATTGCCGGAATTTCTTTGTCTGTCTGATTGATTATTGACAATTTTTTGAGACGCGGGTCGGGCACATTTACAATGCCTACATTCGGATCAATAGTACAAAAAGGATAGTTCGATGCTTCTGCCTGATTAGACGTAAGTGCATTAAAAAGTGTTGACTTACCAACATTGGGTAAGCCGACAATGCCACATGCTATAGCCATGATATAAGTTCTTTCTCTGGGATTGATGAATAGTTATGAAGTGCAAAAATACCCCCTTTTTGACGATTAGAAGGTATGAACATGAGAAATGATGTGGTAAAGAGAAAACAAGCTATGGGCGATTCTTTTTTGTTTTCCCATATATTGTTATGCAGTCAATATCGAGTGTATTACTTATTAAAAGGAAAATGTCACTAAAGAAATGAGGCAAAACGTATAGTCTTTATCGCAAAAGAACATCTATGAAAAAACATCCACCTATGATTTGATGCTATCTTTACTCAATTGACTAATCTCTCTATCCGTAGTAGTACCCCGTCAATTTTCCGTAATTTCGTGGTTATTATTGTTCATTATCATATAACAACTCTTATGCTTGACATCAAATTTATACGTGAGAATCCTGAGCAAGTGCGCACCAATACTCACAACAAACATGAACGCGGTGATGTGGATGCCATACTTTCGCTTGATCAACAGCGCCGTGCCCTTATCGGCGAAACGGAAACATTAAAAAATCGGCGAAATGTTGTAACTCAAGAAATTGCAAAACTTAAAAAAAGCGGTGAGGATGCTTCTTCCCTTATTGAAGAAATGCGTATTGTATCTGATACCATCAAAGCACATGATGAAGAGTTGCGCGGCATTGAGCAAAATTTGGAAACGGCATTGATGCGTTTACCCAATATGCTTCATCACTCAGTACCGCATGGTGAGGATGCTTCCGGCAATGTTGAAATCCGTCGTCAAGGTGAATGTGGTGAGCAGGGCTTTCGTAAAAATCATGTTGAAATCGGTAAGCAACTTGGTATTCTTGACTTCGAGCGTGGTGCGAAGGTGACTGGCAGCGGCTTTGGTTTTTATGTGGGTAAAGGTGCTTCTTTAGAGCGTGCCCTTATAAATTTTATGCTCGATTTTCACTTAGAAAAACATGGATATTCTGAAATTTTTCCGCCTTTTTTAGTCAATGCGGCTTCATTGCGCGGCACAGGGCAATTACCAAAAATGGAAGAAGATTTATATACATGTGAAAAAGACGAATTATATTTAATTCCAACAGCAGAAGTACCTATTACAAATTTTTATCGTGATGAAATGTTGCCGCACGATGCCTTGACAATAAAATTATGCGGTTATTCTGCATGTTTTCGTCGTGAAGCCGGCAGCTATGGTAAAGATACTCGCGGATTTTTACGAGTGCATGAATTCAATAAAGTGGAATTAGTAAAATTTGCCAAACCGGAAACATCGTATGATGAATTAGAAAGCTTGGTTATTGATGTGGAAGAAATTTTACAAGCACTCCATATTCCCTATCGTGTCCTTTTATTATGCGATTGCGATACAAGTTTTTCGAGCGCAAAGACATATGATTTAGAAGCATGGTCACCTTGTGAGCAAAAATGGTTAGAAGTGTCCAGTTGTTCTAATTTTGAGAATTTTCAAGCGCGTCGTGCTAATATTCGCTATAAAGAACCCAATGGTAAACCGGAATTTGTGCATACATTAAATGGCAGTGGTTTAGCAACATCACGATTAATGGTAGCGATATTGGAACATTATCAAACCGAAGACGGACATATTCGTGTCCCCGAAGTGTTGCGTCCCTATACACGATTCGATATGATATAAGTAAAAATAAAAAAAGGCGGCTTATAACCGCCTTTTTTTTATGACACTATTTTCTGTGGAGTACTCTTCAGCGATTGATGTTCTTGTTGATGTTTATAGTAGTGTTGAGGCTTATGGCACATACTTTTTATGGTTCGATAATTATCACAATAAGTGTATTTGAGTAATCATATACACTATTTTTTCATAAATATTTAGTATCATTATGTCATTACAGAACATGAGAATTGTCATATTTTTGTGAATGCTTCCGATGTAGTTTTGTTGTTTCTTACATAAAGGTAATCTATGAAATGGTTTGCTAATCGCTCCTTAGGTGTGAAATTAGGGCTTGTCTTTGCAATAGTGTTTGTGTTAGTGCTTGCGGAAAACATCTTTGTCTATCGTCAATTGCAATCTATGAATAGCCGCAACAATGAGATTATCGAACGGTGGCAACCTGCGGCATTTTATGCGGCGGAGATGAATAAACATTTTGCAGATTTACGCATTCTGGAGTGGCGACATATCTCTGCTGAAACCGATTCTGCCCGCAATTCATTGGAACAACAAATGGGTGTTGTTATGGGGACATTGTCAGAGCATCAACGCAAGTTTGAATTACTTATCGCATCGTCAGAAGAAAAAAAACTGTATAAAGAGTTTAGCGATATGTTGAAGGAGTATTTATTCTTACGTGATGAGATGCTCAAGTTATCCCATGCGGGTTTACGCACCGATGCGGTGGCTATTTTGGAAAGTATGTCACAGGATATCTATACCCAATCATCGGCTAAGTTGCGTCAAGTGGTTGAATTAAGTAAATCGGGAAGCAATCAAACCGCTCTGGATTCGGTTCAGATTTCCTCCACGACGATTACCGTTATCATGATTGCCAATGCCGTAATGCTTTGTATTGTTATTACCATTGCCTTTTTTACCGTAAAAGGCATTAGCACGCCTATACGCCAATTGCAAAATGCGGCAAGTGATGTGGCTGCCGGTAACACGGATATACACATTACGATTGCCACAATGGATGAAACCGGTAAACTTGCAGAATCATTTATGAAAATGGTCTATAATATCCGTACAATGATGATGACATTGGAGCGTGAAAAACAATATGTGCAAGATAATGTGACATTAATGTTACATAGCGTCGAGCAATTTGCCGAAGGCGATTTGACGGGAAGATTAACAGCAACCAATAATGACGATATTGCCCGATTATTCAATGGTTATAATAATGCTCTACAACGCATGAGTGATATGATAGAAAAAATTATAGAATCAGTTAGCTCTACGGCAGCAGCAAGTCGGCGAATTATGGAAGGCGCAGAAACTATGGCGCAAGGTATTCAAAAGCAAGCGAACGATACCACGATGATTGCGGCGGCGGTGGAGCAAATGGCATCAACAATTGCAGATAATTCTATGCAGGCTCATCGTGCTGTGGAAGAAGCCGAATCGGCAGTACATCAAGCGACGCAGGGTGGTACCGTCGTGCAGCAAACAATTCATAGAATTAACAGCATAGCGGCTGTGGTTAAAGAAAGTGCATCAACAATAGAACGATTAGGTAATAGCACAACGGAAATAGGTTCTGCTGCTCAAATGATTGAAGAAATTGCTGACCAGACAAATTTATTAGCACTCAATGCAGCCATCGAAGCAGCTCGAGCAGGTGACCAAGGTCGTGGATTTGCTGTGGTCGCAGATGAAGTGCGTAAACTTGCAGAACGTACACAGGATGCAACCCATGAAATTGCTGCAATTATTAAGCGTATTCAAACCGATTCCCAGTCTGCTGTTATTGCCATGAATCAAGGAACAAAAGAAGTGATTGCAGGACAGCAAGAAGCCGAGCAAGCCGCAAAGGCACTCGATGATATTCTTATTCGTGTTGAAGGTATGTCTGAGCGAATCGCCGGTATGGCTAGTGCCAGTGAAGAATTAGCGTCAACGGCTCAAAGTATTGCACAAACAGTAGATACAATTCGAGACGTTGCCGAAACAGCTGCGGCTACCACCACTGAAATTGCCAATGATGCCGAACACCTTTACTCAATGACCGAGCATCTTCATGAATTAACCGAACAGTTCCATACTGAAAGATCACGAAGACAATTACAATAAACATCACAACATTACAATATTATCAAACACTTAGTAAGTCATTTTTTATCAGTACATTATCGCATGTTAATAAATTGTACGGGGAAATGTAAATCGGCATTGCGAAGCAGAGTGATAACATCTTGCAAATCATCTTTGCTCTTTCCTGTTACTCTGACTTGATTGCCTTGAATTTGTGTCTGCACTTTCAGTTTAGAATCACGAATGAGGGCTGTTATCTTTTTCGCTTCTTCTTGTTCCATACCATCTTTAATCTTGATGGTCATACGAATAGTTTTACCGCCAAAAGCTTCGGGCTTACCGGCATCGAGAGATAATGCGGAAATTCCTCGTTTAAGGCATTTCTGTTGTATAATCTCACGTACCGCTTCAACAAAATGCTCACCTTCGGCACGTATAGAAATCGTTTTAAGTTTTGAATCGAAAACAACTTCCGCATTAGAACCACGCAAATCATAACGGCTACCTATTTCTTTGATTGCCTGATTGACGGCATTGTCTGTTTCTTGCATACTTACTTCAGAAACGATGTCGAATGAATATGTTTGTGCCATAGTGAACTCCTTGATTTTGTTTGTCAGTGGGCAAAATTACAAGGAAAAAAGAGTATTCAGACAAAGTTGTTGCAAACTTTTTTCGTGTATATTTGTAAGTGTATCGTGTAATCTCACCAACAATAGCGTGGGAAAAATTCTTGCAACGCAGATAAAATACTACTAAGACAATGACAAATACTATAGAATATTGCGAAGACTTGTTGGATCGGGCACGATCGGCAGAAAAAAAAGCCGATTACGATGAAGCAATGAAGTATTGTAATGAGTTACGTCTGTACTTAAGCAAACATAAAGACACCATAACCCAAGATACATTCTATAATTATGACATATTGGAATTGTTATTGACCGGAGTCATTCAATTAAAGCGTGGTAATCATGCCAAAGCATTAAAGTTATTGTCTGATGCTCTTGCCAAAACCGATTTTATTCCGCAGAGTTCATTACGCAGCAGAGTTTTGCGTGTTATGGCATCCTGTTATATTGAACTTGGTGAAACTGATAAAGCTCTTGACTATGCCTTACAAGCTCTTACCTTGCAAGATGATGAAAAAAAACCTGATGAACAAGGAAGTATTTATAATTTGATAGGTAGAATATATTACACACGTTCGGAATATGCTCTTGCAAATGAGTATGCTTTAAAAGCGCTTGCTTTATTTGAAGAAAACGGCTTTAAAGAGCAAGCTGCACGTATTACCGGCAATATTGGTTCTATCAATTACATTCATGGAAATTACAGTGAAGCACTCGAAAAAATGTTTAAGGCACTTGCTTACTTCGAATCAGAAAATATGCCTTTTGACACAACACGACTGTATGATGCTATTGCCGGTGTCTATGATGCTCAAGGGAAACATATCATAGCAATAGAATATTTATTCAAATCATTAGCTCAACGTGAGAAAATAGACGATAAAGTAGGAGTTGCCCATTCTTTAGGAAATTTAGGAAATGTCTATCATTCAGCTTCGGAATATGATAAATCTATAGAATATCACTCACGAGCATTAGCAATGAGCCGCTCTCTTGGTTTGCTAAACGATTGCATAAGAGAAACAGGTAATATAGGCAGTGTGTATGTTGCATTAAAAGAATATACGACAGCATTACGTTTTTTTGAAGAAGCATTAGCACAAGCCCAAGCAATACAGCATAAATATGAAATTGCTCGATTATTATCCAATATAGGGCAAACATATAAACAACTTAATGATATTGATAAAGCATTGGAATATATGCTGCTGTCAATCGAAAAAGAAAAAGAGATAGATATGCAATTAAATATCGCTCAGTCGAGCGGAATTTTAGGTACTATTTATCAGTCACGAGGCGAGTATGACAAAGCATATCAATATTTATATGAAGCATTAGAATTAAGTAAAAAAATAGAAGTATATGTCGGTATAGCCACAATTATGAAAGACTTGGCAGATTTCTATTCCGACGCTAATAATCCATATTATGATATTGATAAAGCTGAGGATTACTTTATTAAATCACTTGCACAATTTACCGAGCATCAACTTCATGAGGGAATGTCCGATACAATGCTTGGTATGGCTGAATTTTACAAAAAGCAAGAACGTTGGAAAGAAAGTGCCGAGTACTTTGAAAAACATATCGTAATTTTCAAAAAAATTCAGAGCGAAAATACAGTAAAACGTGCACAACAGTTTGCACAGAGCAGAGACATTGCCGTAATGAATCGAGAGCGAGAAATTCTTGCCACAAAAAATGCTGAATTAGAAGAAGCTAATTCTTTCAAGACGAAATTGATGGCGATGGCAGCTCATGATCTCAAAAACCCATTATCCAATATTAAACTTATAGCCGGAATGCTTCTGTCATCAGGCAATGACAATGAGCAACATGAGTTACTCACAATGATAAAAGAGTCTGCAGTCTATATGAGCAATATGATCAGCTCTTTACTCGAATCAACAGCAGCGGAGATGGGTGGAATTGATTTAGAAAAAACAAAAGTTAATTTCAAAGACCTTGTGCAACACTCCGTTGATACTTTCTCGTATGCAGCAAAAAACAAAAAACAACAATTTATACTGAATTTACAAGAATGTTATGCACTTGTTGATAAAGAAAGATTTTTGCAGGTTGTGGATAATATAGTCAGCAATGCAATTAAGTATTCTTATAATGACACTGAGATTCATATCACTCTAAGTGTAATTGATACGACAATACAATTGGCTGTCAAAGATCAAGGACAAGGTCTAAACGAAGAAGATAAAAAACATTTGTTTACAGAGTTTAAGCGTTTGTCGTCTATACCAACAGGTGATGAACACTCTACGGGTTTAGGATTATACATTGTGAAGCATATTGTTGATTTACATAATGGAGATATTCGCGTGGAAAGCGAAGGTAAAAACAAAGGCGCAACATTTATAGTTGAAATTCCTGTGGTAAAAGAGTAATAATTACCTGTGTTTACTCAATGAATCATTGCAAACCAACCTATCTTACATGATAGTATCTTACATGATAGCTACTGTTTTTTTATTATTCTTTTCCCAACAAAATACTCTACAAATTCATGAGAATATGCCTCACCAATCGGAATTATTGTTTCACCAATTTCAACAAACTCAGAATCAAAACTTCGTATGTGTTGTTCATTAACAATGTATGATTTGCTTATTCTATGAAGGCAAGGAACCTCTATTTTTTTTTCAATAGATTTTAAGTTGAACGGGACTAAGTAGTTATTTGACACACATACAATTTTTGAATAATCTTTCTCACCGGATATATAGAGGATATCATTAATGTTGATACGGATAAATTTTTTATTTACACGAATAAAAAAATATTCGGGGTTATTCATAACTAAGTTATTCTTTACAATAGAAAAATGTGTACGGCATTTTTGAACTGTTTTCAACAAACGTTCTTTCCGTATCGGTTTTGTAATATAATCAAATACATTATAGTCATAGCTTTCCAGTGCATACTGCGGATACGCTGTTGTAATAACTATCAAAGAATTTGAATTATGAATTTTCAAGTAATCAAATCCATGAATTTCCGGCATTTGAAGATCTAGGAATATAATGTCGGTTGCAGTAGATTGTAAAAAATTATCAGCTTCTATTATTGATGCGAAGCTACCAAGTAAAGATAGGTCTGTAATATCAGCAATAAGTAACTGCATCCCCTTTCTTGCTAACGGTTCATCGTCTATTACTATACAGTTCATATTAATTGTAAAGTTAATGTTGCGGAATATGATGTGTTGTCAATTTGTTGAGACAACACGTGTGAGTTCGGATACATAATGTTAAGTCTTCTGCGTAAATTATACAACCCAGTACCTTCAGATATATCGGCATGATACATTGGAATTGTATTGTGAATAGTGAAAATTAACTTTTCTGATGTAGCATGAAGGAAAATAAAGATATAGCAATCAGCAACTTTTTGAGATCCATGCTTTATTGCATTTTCAACAAGAGGAGTAAACAGCAATGGTTGAACTAAACAGTCATTTTCTATAATTATTTTTTGCTCAACAACCAGATTGTCCTTTCTTAATTTTTCAAGAGATAGAAGTTCATTAATATATGATATTTCCTGCGAAAGTTGAACTGTCTCCTTCTGAATTTCGTAAAGTTGGTATCGGGTAATATCGGCAAGAGTTAAAATTGACTCTGCGGCTTTAGTAGAATCTGTCTTACAAAGAACGTAAATATTGTTGAGCGTATTAAATAAAAAATGTGGGCTAATCTGACCCTTTAACTGTTGCAATTCGGAATAAAGCATACTGTTTTCGTATTCCAATAATTTCTGCTGTTTTTTTAGCAGTGTATGAATAAGTATAAAAGCCAGTCCCACTGACCCTATCATTGCATTCACAAGAATATTCACACCAAAATCCCTAAAATATAAATATGGATTTATGATTAGCCGATGAAAAAAATCCCCAACACTGATTGAATACACCAATTGTTGACAAAAATAACTTAGACATTGGACACATCCTATTACTATGACATACGAAACATATCGTTGTCGAAGGAGTAAGAATGGAATAAGCAGATAAAGATTGATTGACAGAAACACAATATAGCTTAAAGAATATAGAGTTAACTGGACATACTCATTTTGCGTATGCAGACGATTACCATAGTACATAAACCACCATACCATGATAAACGTTGAAAATCCCAAAAAATGATATAGTTTTTCTTTAGGGCTCAACTCAATATTCAATAAGGTCATATCAATTTCCTTGTTTTACCATGATCACGTTTACAATATACAAATTTACGATAATTTCTGAAATACTATGCCTGATATTGACAGCCCCTGCAATCAAGACATCCACAAAGATTCCAAAGAAGAAATAACCACATTCTAAGAGTTATAGCTTTTGTCGTTAAAAAAGTGGTGTTCGTAGAATAATATGGGCATTATGTATAATTTCTGCCACCGTGAAGATGGTCCTGATCTATCTTTGTATAACTACATAAGTAAAATCTATATAACGTTATTTCAAAGGAGCGGTATAATGTCTCAAAGTATGGTAAGTAAAATATCTCAATTTCTTGTCCTATTATTTGGTTGTATTACTTTTCTTATCTCAAGCGCAATATCCCAAGAATGGGTTAAAGCACATCAAGAAAATGGTAGTATGGGATTTTATGGTATAGATATCAATGAGTATGGGATTGGATATGCTGTGGGGTGGGGCAATAATAGATATGTACAATTACAAACAAAGGATTATGGATTGCATTGGGACGAATTAGATTTTACGTCATCAATGTTATTTGATATAGTTATTCATAGTAATGATACAATTTATGCTGCCGGATACTCGCCGACAAACAATTGTGCAGTAACATATACTTCGACAAATTCCGGAGTAACATGGAAGGAGCATCTTTTTAATGGTACATTAAACCCTTCGTCTTTTGGGTTTTACCGCTACTCTGTTGCTTCTCCGAAGATTGCTTATGTTTGCGGTTACAACTCTGCTATTTTCAAAACCACAAATAATGGTGAATCTTGGTTCCAAACAAATGTCAAGGGAGATAATTATACATTTCGTTCATTGGCTTTTTTTAATGAAAATATTGGTTATGCTGCATGCGATACAGCAGGTGGATTCTCAAACATCAACACACTATTGTCCACTAAAGATGGTGGGGCGTCATGGGATGTCATCACAAGTATAAAAAATATAGTTGTGGCTTCGCTGGCTTCTCCAACTGAAAATGATGTCTATATTTTTGGCTATTATAATGGTGCGGAGGCAATTCTGCATTCAAATGATGGAGGAAAAACATGGACAAATGTCTGGAGTGGTAGTGCTAATATGACTTTACAAGGCGGGAAATTCTTTTCCGGAAAATACGGTATTGGCGTAGGGCAAAATGGATTAGTAGTAATGACAAGCGACGGCGGTATATCATGGTCAACAATTCCAATTGATGATAATGCAGTATTAACAACGTGTGCATATCACCCCAATGTTTTGCTTGTTGCCGGATCAAATTCGTCTATTTGGAGGCGTACTTCCAATACATCCGGATTTTCTTCTGACATCATGGACGAAGATAATTTGCCATCTATGATATTACAATATACCGGGTCAATGACTGTACATGCATCATATCTTGGCGGCTATGTAATAATAACATCACTTCATGGTACATTAGTACAAAAACAAAAAATAGAATCTACAGAAATCACTATTTCTCTCGAAGGATACCCAGTCGGTACATATATCGTCCAACTTTTTGCTGAAAACAATTCTCATCATAAACAAATTTTACTCTTACATAATAAATAAAATACTATGAAAAATTATATTATTATCATTGCCCTTCTTTATTGTAGTAGTACATCATTACTTCCGGCACAATCATGGAAATTATCAAAGACTCCGGCGAATTATGATGTCTGGGACATTACAATGACATCAAAAAAACATGCCGCTGCAGCAATTTGGGATAGCCGTTCTGGTGCAAATGCTAAAATTATAGTCACAAAGGATGGCGGTAAATCATGGACAGAAGTATATAATGAGATATTTCGAGGAGCTACTGCCATTGATAGAGTGGACAACACAACCACAGTTGCCGTCGGAGGAGCTAATAATTATCTTGCCTGTTGGAAATCAAGTAATGGATTAACTTCATTTTCTCCAACCATGTCGGCAGATACCTATATACAGGGTAAACCATCATTTTGGTCTGTTGATTTTGTGTCATCAACAATTGGTTATGGTGGTGCATCCGAAGGGAAGATATTAAAAACGACAAATGCCGGAAATTCATGGATCTATTTAAAAGATACTTTTAGCAATGGGGCAATTATCGCCATACATTTTGTGACATCAGAACTCGGCTATATTATTAAAACAGATAAAAGTAGTGAGTATTTTACAGGAAAAGAACTCTATAAAACAACTGACGGAGGATTAACATGGAAAAAAATCTTTAGTGCTTCAGTACTTCGTGATGTATATTTTCTTGATGAAAACATAGGGTTTTGCAGCGGATCGAATGGCTCTTCGGCAAGTATATGGAGAACAAAGGATGGCGGAGAAACCTGGCAGAATGTCCTTTCCGATTATCCGGAAGTTCGTTGGATAAACGGTATAACATTTACATCAAATCAATATGTCGGCTATGCTGTTGGAGGAGACAGATATGCGAACAATCAAGGCGCAATTTTTCGCACAACGGATGGTGGTGTCTCATGGGAAAAAGAAATAGGAAATTTGCCAACTTGTTTACTCAATATATCATTTTTTGAGGAAACCAATGGTGTGGCAGTTGGCACGAATGGTTACACCTATTATAGCGAAAAAGATTTGCTTCCCGCTTATAAACCGGAAATTAATATTAATTCCAAAACAGAATTTGACCTCGGCACACTTACAAGTTTCGATGAGGTTTCCGCGGATTATCTTATATATGCAAAAAATCCTAAAGGCATTATTTTATCAAAGATATACTCCAATGATAAAGACTTCTTTAAGAAAGGATTTCGTTTCGATACCGCTACTCAAAACTCCTTTCCACTTACTCTTCACTATGGGGAAGACTATACATTTACTGTTCGCTTCATTCCAACCCAAAATGGTGTGTTTGAATCTTCACTTACTTTTACAAGCAATGATGCAAGTCATCCTATGATAACTGTTCCGGTAAGAGTAGAAGTGAAAGGAGAAACTACTCCAAAAATTATCGTATCTCACAACATGATAGATTTTTCGGAAATTCCGACACACTCTTCTTCGGAACAATTATTAATAATAAAAGGGACGACAACGGCACCTGTAAGCATTGACAGTATATATATGAAAGGTAATTCAAATGTGTTTACAATACAAAGTTTAAAAGAAACACCATACAATGTTACGAATATTGATAGTATTATTGTTCTTGTTTCTACAAATTCATTCAACAAAGGTATTTTTCACGATACAATTGCTATTAATGTCAATAATAATATTATAGATATTCCCTTAAAAGCAACATATTATGATCAAGAAAAACCCACTATTCTCTCATCAGTTTCTGAGATTAATTTTGGCACACTTTCTCCTCATCAGTCAGAGACAATACATTGCAAGCTTTATACAAAGAACAATGTGGACATATATGTGAAATCAATTACTTTGGATAATAGCAACTCCGACTTTGCTCTTGATATTTCCGATACTTTACCTTTTCAAATAGAAGATGACGACAGTCTTATTGTTGGTGTAAGGGTAAGTTTTACAAAGCCCGGACAATATCAAAATATTTTACGCATTGAATCAAATTCATTTCCGGATTCAATAATACGAATACCTGTTTTTGCACAAGTAAACGCAGTCAGCGTCAATGAACAAGAATCATTATTGGATGAGTGTATTGTGTGGAATATTGATGAAAATGACGATGTGTTTATAATTCATTGTAATCCTTGTGAGACAGATATTGAGGTTAGAGTATTTTCTGTAGATGGAGAATGTTGTTTTAAGCAGAAAATTTCTTCCGGAAGAGGTAATCAAAGTATTACTATTGATAAGAACTTTTTATCAAATGGTCTCTATTATTTTGTTCTGTTATCAGACAACTATGTATGCAGTAATAAAGTGTTGTATCAAAAATAACATTCTTTCAAAAAAAAAAAGCTGCTCCGATGTCGGAACAGCTTTTTTTTGATATTCACAAATATTACCTTAATGAGTAACCTGAATTTGTTGTGTATAAACATTTTTATCGTGCGTCAGCACAAGCGTATAAATACCGGAAGCTAAGGATTGAATCGGAATATTGCGCACAATAATTCCCTCTTCCATCATCCCCGAAAATTCAGTATGAACGGTTTCGCCAAGATAATTCACAAGTTTCAAAGTATAGTGTGCTGTCATTGGGCAAATACACTCCACCGTCATGGTATGCTGAGCCGGATTAGGGGCACACTTTAATGACAGTGAAGTCATTGAAGATTCATCATTAATATTGGTTACTGTTGTTACAGGAACAAAAATTCTCGCAGTCACCGGTAAATGATCAGATGTGGTTGAAGTATATGAACTTATATATGCGTTAGGTGTTTCAATATAAGCGCGGTGAACATTAGCTGCTATTTCATTAGACACAATAATATGGTCAATCATGCTGCGATTGCTTCGAATATAGGAAGCAAGTCCTTTTTCACTTAAATGTTTTGTTGTCACAGTCCATTCATCGGATTTATCCACAAATATTTTATAGGGTGAAGGATATGTGCCATCAAGAATCGTTGAATTAAGAACATCATCATTAAAATCACCCAAAATAATTACATTTTTATCACCGTAGAATGATGATAAATAGGTGTAAAAAGCAGAAGCATCTTGTTCACGGCGATTACGATCTTCGATAGCCGTGACAGAGTCCGTTGCTTTGGCATGAATCACAAAAGCGTGCATATCTGTTTGTTTTCCATCAATGGTTGCCCTGAAAGAAAAGCGATATGGGAAGCGTCCGCTTGCCCATGCTTGCGAACCTCCATTGACCGCCAAGCCACTATCAAGTAATTGCACTGTGGATTTACGATAAAGCCAGCCGGTTCTTTGTGCTTGATTGATACCTTTGGCAATAAATCCACCAAAATCACCTTGTAAAGTATCACGCAAACGATTAAAGACTTCCACTTTTGCAATTTCTTGCACACCAAAAATATCATTATTCATTGTGTTCATTGCCCGTACCGCATTGCGTAATTGTAATTCGCGATTGCTTGGACCGGTAGCTGTGTCGCCAAACCAATATAAATTCCATGTGGTCACATCAAGAGTACGATTGCGATTTACTGTGTCTTGTACGGGTGGTTCAAGTCCTAAGTCTATTGCGAAACGTGGTTGTAATTGATATGTGCCGCGAAATTGCGAAATAACGCCAATGACATCAATGCGCCCCGTAGGTATAGCTAATTGATTTGTCGCAATTTCTGTATTACCGTCAATGCGTAATTGTAATGTATTGCCGGCTTGATTTTTTAATGTATAATTTGTTTCGCCTTGGAAAGCACCGGTTTCAACAAATTCTACACCTCTCACACGTACCAATTGCCCTTCCACACTTTCATTAATAGCAGGAATAGCAATATTCTTTGGTAACTCTTCTTTTGTAGGAACCGGCACAACAATAAACTTAAAATTATTACCGCTGAATTGCAATAGCCCTGTGCCCGGCTGTCCCGTTGTTGCCTGAAATTCGGTAATTGTTGCCGCTTGGATGAGAACCGAGTCCCCAACTTTTACGCCATTGCGAAATTGCGAATTAAACAGTGCAATACCGGCTGTCCCGTCTTGGGCAAAACACGTATTGCGAAATTGATTGGCTACGGTAACACGAATACCTACATTTTCTACCACATCACCAACAGCTAATTTACGTACATCGGCAACTGTTTTTTGAGCAGATGCCACATTCAATAATCCTGCAAATACACATGCAAAAATACTGAGTCTCAAATATTTCATAATAATCCTTTAAAGTAAGAAAAAAAATTAATGTTCAATTATACCGGCACCGATTCTTTGAGTTTCGCCGGGAATATCATATGTATAAACTGTATAAACTTTGCCCTCTTTATATGTAAAAAAAGGCAATGCATTTCTGAAAGTTTCCGGTTTCCCTTCATCATGAATAATAAGTGAAAATTGTCCTGCCTTCAGCGGAAATAATCGTGTATAATCGCCGGAATAAATAGAAAATGGCGTAACAGCAATACCATTTAAGGAAATTTCCAAAGCCGGATCATCTTGAACTTTTTCTGCTAAATGAACAAATCGCATTGCAGCATTGCCGGCACCGAAGGGACTGCTGACGGTATCGGGAATAGGGGCAAGAAAACCGGCGGTATTGACTGAAGCACCTTTCATAAAAATAAGATATTGCCCATTCGGTCCTACGGTATAAAAATTTTGAAACAATAATTTTTTTGATGAATTATCATATACCTGCCATGGCAATGCTTTTCCGGATGCTATTTCAATAAGAGAAGTATATTGACCTCGTGATAATGACTGGGCGACTGTTGCGCTATCAATATCAATACGCAGATTTTCCGAGGAAGAAATACCATTGATAAAGCGGATTTTTGCTTTTGACAGTTCAGGAAAGGTCATAACATCTTCTTTACAACCAATGATAAAAACTGATGCGATTATGACCAAATAAAGAAAATTTTTCATAATATCAGAAAGTATAACGCATACCTAATTGCATACGCCAGCGTGAAAAAAGATTGTCAGTTCTATAAATACCTTGACCGCTATTTGCTGTCGTAGGATCAAGGAAGTTCGTTAAAACCAAACGATTTTGATTGTCAAAAGGTGTTGTAGCAATGTCCACTATACTGTGACTTCCCAGCAAGACTTCTTGCTGCCATCCCCAATCCGCATTAAACAAATTTAGAAGGTTTTGAATATCAAAGGTAAATTCGATTTTATCACCGGTGAATGAAGGAATAGTTTGTGTAATTCTTAAATCTAAAATGTGTCGCCACGGTGAACGCATAGCATTACGCGGCAAAACCCTGCCTTGATATTCGTTTAAGGTTGGGTTGCCTTCAACAAACTGCATAAATTGATCAAAAATTTGTTCAGCACTTCGCAAATCAGTCCCGGCACTCGGTTTTTGAACAATAATTTTTGTTCCGTAATCCGTGCGTTTTGGTATATAAATTAAATCATTCGTCGCAAATCCGTCACCATTTATGTCGCCATTATAGACTAAGCTGTACGGTTCACCCGAATTACCTGAATAAAAAATACCAATAGTGGATTTTATATCTTTTTTCCATTCATAATTATAGGAAATATTTGCCATAATGCGATGGGGAATATCGAAACTTGAACGTCCGAGTTGTGCATTGTTCGGGTCTATGGCATCTGTGTTTGACCATATAGAAAGAGCCGTCGAATTTTGACCGTCCATAAGATCATACGCTCTACCAAAAGTATAAGACACAAGAGCAGATAATCCCGGGATATATGTATTGCGCGAATCAAGTGAAATTTGTGATGAAAAAGAATATTGATAGCCCTCGCTGCGATTTCCCAAAAGTATAACCTGTGTAAATTCTTTAGCTCGAAGAGAATCCTGCCTTGCTGTGGCATACAGTGGTCTGCCATCAATGGGTGAAGTCGCCAAACGTTGTGATGGACGTAAATTCATATTGGAAACAGTCACTTCATTAATGTTTCTGCTATACATTCCTTCCATTGTCAAGGTAATGCTATTGGACAATTTATGGTCAAAACCCAATATTGAGCGCCATGTCTGTGGTAATTTAAAATTTTGATCGGTTAGATTTATCACCGAAGTCCGTATCGGTTGTCCGGGATATAATGAATCGCCGGGCACTAATGGATTATTTGCATAATTATTGTCAATAGGGAAAATAAAATCTTGGTCATTCACTCTGATAACTCTTTGATTTGCACCTCTTGTTCCAAGTTCTGAGCGCAATATATCCATACCGGTATTGGAAAATTGATTACTTATCCATACCGCCGGCACACGTCCCGTGAATATTCCCGTTCCACCACGAATAATAAGTGATTTATCGTCAAGAACATTATAATTAAATCCGATTCTCGGAGCAAAAAGAAAATTATTGGTCGGTAATCTGTCGGTAGAAAATCCCGGAAAACGTTTGGTTAATGTATCATTACGATAAGGTGTGTCGAAAAATATGGGCACATCCACACGCAAACCCGCAATTATTTTCACATTATCAACAATATCCCATTCATCAGAAATATACCAACCCGTTTGCAACATACTCCATGCAGCGCGAGGACGCATATCGCCTCCGGTAATGTCTATATTGGCATAACTTATTGCATAAAAAGAAGGTGTCTTTGCACGAAAGGCTTCCACATCAGGAAAAATAAAACTGCCAAAAGCATCTTGAATAAATAAATTATTAAAAAATGACAATTCATTATGCGTACCGAAGGTAAGGGTGTGGTCACCTAAAAATAATGTAAAATCATCGGTCAAGGCAATAATCTTTTGATCTAATGCGTTTGTTGCAGAACTGCGTTCAGGACCCAACCATACACTTTCTGCACTTCCTGTATAAATACGCATTTCAGGAAATGGTTCGGCTTGCAAATCCCGACGATCGGCTGTGGACGTAAAAGAAACACGGAATTCATTGTGCGCATTCTCAGCTTTAATACCAAGAATATCTATATCTTGAAATACCGAGTTTATTTGTAATACCGATGAATTAATATTACTGAAAAAAGTATTCCACTGGCTTGTTAAGGAAAAATTACGTAAATCTCGGCGCACATTACGGTCTTGATAAGCATGGGTATAATTATGGCGGAATTGTAATTTATGCGATTCATTGATATTCCAATCTAAACGTGCCGTAATATTATAGGAATCTTCTCGACGTGTGAATGGATTGGAATTACCTGCATCATAACCATACACTGTGCGTGCAATTTCCGCTATATCATCAATTTGACTTTGTGGCACAGGGAAATTCACAAGTGCCCCCGGATCATTCAAGCCCAGTTCAAGCGGGAATTTTCGTAATCGTATTTCACCCGAAACATGAAAAAACAATGTATTTTCAAGTAGTTTTCCTCCTAAACGCCCCCCCATTTGAAAATCTTGAAATGTGGAAAAAGGACGACGGTTTTTATCCGGGCTAAGCCCCACAAAATCTTCATTGCGACCATAAAGAAAGACTGAACCTTCGGATTTATTTTTACCGCTGCGTGTAATAGCATTGATAACACCACCCGTGAAACCGCTTTGGCGTACATCATACGGTGATACAGAAACTTTCATTTCTTCAATCGCATCCAAAGAAATAAAATTGGCATTGGCTTGTCCGCCCGAAGTGCCTGAATTAGATAAACCGAAAGCATCACCGGCTATGGCTCCATCTATCTGAATATTATTAAAGCGAGAATTTTGTCCGGCAATACTTATTGCTTGAAATCCACCATCTTCACTTGAACCTTTTTGATTTGCATAAGGATTGATACGAGCAAAATCGCCGATATTACGATTGACGGTTGGCGCGGCTGTGATTTGTTCATTGGTGATAACAGAACCGGCTCCTGTTTTTGAGGCATCAAGTTCCGCATTTTTTTGAGCGGTAATAACAATTTCTTCACTTTTGATTTCTTTTTCTGCCATTTCAAATGACACAGTCGTTTCTTCACCAAGTTGAATGGTAATATTACGACGCTCTGCCGATGCATACCCGATATAGGATACTCGTACAGTGTAGGGACCACCGACACGCATACCTTTGATGGCATATCGCCCGCCATTGCGCACAATAGCACCGTATTTTGTGCCCGTTGGCTCATGCTGTGCAGTGATTTTAGCACCAACCAAAGCGGCTCGAGACTTGTCCTTTGTGGACTGAGAGAAGACAGTGCCGCTTATTGATCCGGTGGTCACGCCCTGCGCCCACAATCCTGTGGAACAAAGAAGAAAAAGTAAAATTAGTAGTTTACCATTCATAGATAGCCATGAAAATGAACAATAATAACTGCAAAACTCTGCATTTTTTTTAGCCCTACCAAGTAAAATGATTGTAAAGATGTGTCTATATGGAAAAATGTACGCAGAAAGGTTGTTCGCACGTCGCTCTTGCGTATATTGCGTTCATGAAACAATCACTCGCTTTTTTCCTTGCTCGACGCATTGCCCAACCCATAAAAAGGGGTAAGTTTTTGCGCTTTACACGATGGGTAGCAATCGGTAGTGTCGCTATAGGCACTATGGCACTTATTATCTCTCTGTCGGTATTGGAGGGATTTGATCAAGCATTGAGGAACAATGCTACTAAATTTACTTCTCATATACACTTATACGCTTTTGGTACAAAACCGATTGGCGATAGTAAAGTACTATGCCAAGCCGTGATGGAGCATATACCCAATGTTGTCGGCATCACTCCCCATGTGGAAAAAGAAGCTCTCTTACGGTTAGGAACATTTCTTGAAGGTATTCTTGTCAAAGGTGTGGATGCCGATAAAGAGTTAGCGCAAAGACCCAAGCATATTGTTGAAGGCAGATTTGCATTTAGCGCCTCCAATGCAAAAGAAATAATCATTGGTCAGTCATTGGCACGTAAAGCAAATGTGAAAATTGGTTCTACCCTTATTGTGACTACGATAGAACAACAAGAGGGAGGCAGCATTGTCCCGAATGTAGAAAAAGTACATGTTGTCGGCATTTATAAAACAGGAATGACACAATACGAAGATGTCTATGTGTTTATGCCATTAGAAATAGCTCATGACCTTGCATCATTACCACCGAACACTGTCACCGGATTTGATATTATGGTCAGAGATATAAGCACAGTTCGCAACACTGCCCAAGCTATTGAAGATTTACTTGGTTACCCCTACTATGCACCGACAGTTAATGATATCAATGCCTCCATTTTCGGGTGGATCGAGATGCAAAAAAAACCTATTCCCATAGTTCTTGGCTTAATAACAATAGTTGCTATGTTGAATGTTTTGACGGCTTTGCTTATTGGTGTCGTTGAAAAAACGCATACGATTGGTGTATTGCGTTCCATCGGTATGGCGAGTCGTGATATTGTAGCGGTTTTTGTAGCACAAGGAGTGGGTATCGGTTTACTTGGCACTTTTCTGGGGTGCGGTTTGGGTTATCTGCTCTGTTTTACACAGCAATACTATGGCATTATCCATCTTGACAGCAGTTTATACTACCTTGATACTGCTCCCATAGCATTCGAGCCGATGCATGGCATTATCGTGTGTGCATTTTCATTGTTTTTATCCATTGCAGCCACCTTTGTTCCCGCTCTTATTGCAGTGCGCATTACTCCTGTGAGGGCTTTGCAGTTCCGTTAGTTAATGCACAAAAATATTTTTTTCACAATGCTTGGCGTTATCGGACTTCGTATTGGCAACATATCAATGCCAGAAAAAAACAATGGTAAATCTGTTTATGTGATTATGATATGAGTAACTTCATACGGGCAGTTGATTCGAAGTGGCAAAGTATCACCAAGTCCTTTACTAACAATTAATTCTGTTTTATTGATAGTTCTTCGGTCACAACAATATGTATAAAGCAATGATCCCGGAAAATGAGATGTGTTTTTTGTCGTATAGAAAATACATTGTCCGCCATGCAAATGTCCGGCAAGAATTAAAGAGATATTATCAGTAGAATGATGCTTAAGTTCTTCAGGATTATGCAAAAGAATAATTCGTGCTTCTTTATGATTCAGAGTTTGGTACATTTTTCCGGATTTCCATGTAGTAAAATGGTAGTGAAAACCACGAGAAGATGTATAAATATATGAATTGTCATCAAGATCATGGCAATTATACATACCAATGAGTTTTTGTGTGATTTTTTTACCCCATAAGGTGTCATGATTACCCTTCACAAAGATAACCGTATAGTGAGTAGCAATTTTTTCTATAAATTGTCTGAACAGTAATGCAGCCGAAGGAATGTCATAGTAATCCCCTGTCATCAACACCAAATCCGGGTCAAGAGAATAAAGAATAGATTCAAGCTCATCCAATCGTCGTGAAGAAAAGCGAAGATGTAAATCGCTGATATGTAATAGTCTCAAATTTTCACGATTATCAAAGATATTGACTTTTTCTTGTCTTATGATTATTGGCATACATGCGATAAATAAACAAGAGAAAATACGAGGAGACAAAGCACTCCCCGCAATGTAAACGGATAAATAGTGGTGTGTGAAGGTGATGTTCCAATAATTATTGCCATAAACCACGACAATATTACAATGACGATGTCTGCTGTATCGAATCTTCCGCGAGTTATATTGAGTAATTGAAGTATTTCTAATCCGACGGAAAACAATAATGGTATGTACATTAATTTGAACACATAACGTTTATATTCGACAATAAATGGTAATGCCATAATTGTTGCCGCCATTACCCATAAACCTTCCGGTAATGAATATATAACAAAATCATTAAGAGGGAGTTCTAACCTTATCCAATGACGCAATTCCTGAAAGTATTCCTCGGGTATAATATGGAGGGCGAGAGAAACAACAATTGTTTTCTTCGTTCGATAAAAAAGATATACAAAAAGACTTGCTGTTAATGAGAGTACGACAATAATGTTATTCCTGTTCACTATTTTTGATATATAAGAAGTTTAAAATATGACAAAGGTCCAATTGGTCTATTGTCTAATAATCTAAATAATTGTATCGTTCTTATATCATTAATATCAAAAAAAGATTGAAAACAAAATATATGTGAAATTTTTTGGAATAGTAAGTCTAAATATTTAAGTGCATTGTTGGGCGTAAAGTGATTGAGAATAAATAGTTTTCCACCTTTTTTTAAGACTCTGTGAGATTCTGCCAAGAGTTTCTCAGGATTCTCAACAACAGAAATAACATAAGAAAGTACTATATAATCATAACTTTGATCTTGAAATTGTAAGTTCTGACCATCCATTTCTATGATATCCACATTTTCTGATTCAAAACGTCTTGCATAATGCACCATTTTATCCGATGTGTCAATACCGGTTACTCTGTGTTTACCATAATGTCGGATATGTCTGCCATTGCCTATGCCTATTTCTAGAACATTTCCTTTCGGGAGTTTATTTAACTCTTGGAAAAGTAATCGTTTCTGTGGACGAAGAAAAATATCAACAAAAGGATAGAACAAGTAAAATATATTATAAAATTCTCGAGAATTTTTCCTTGTTTTATTTGTGTCAATGTTCTTGGGTTGATCCATTTATCACAATGGTTTGAAAGAGTGTTCTTTAATAAGTTTTTGTTAAACGATTATCAATGTGGCAATATTGTTTGACCAATAATATTTTTATTCATTCACCCAACACTCATGCGTGACTACAATCTATTCACAAGCAATTCAATCAGACTTACGATGAGACTGCAATGCTTCAGTGTACTCCTAAGCAATTGTTAATTGTAAGAGCGATATCGTTCAAGGAAACAATTTCATCAGCAATACCGGCTTCAATCACTGATTTTGGCATACCATAGACGACGCATGAATGTTCGTCTTGTGAGATTACATACCCACCAAGGGATGAAATTTTTTTATATGATTCCATACCGTCACGTCCCATACCTGTCATGATGACCGACAAAATTTTACCGCCAAATACCTCTGCTGCACTCAATGACAGTATATCAACACAAGGTTTATACAATACAGGGAATTGTTCGTCGGATATGACGATGCGGCGCGACTTATTAACAAGGATATGTTTGCCACCTTGAGCTATATATACCGTACCGGCTTGCAGTAATTCACCGTCTTCTGCTTCTTTGACATGAACGGCAGAAGATTTATCAAGTCGTTCAGCTAAAGATTTCGTGAAATGCGGCGGCATATGTTGAACGATAATGAGTGGGACAGGTAATGATTTTGATAATTTGGGAATCACGCTTTGCAAAGCCAGAGGTCCACCGGTAGAAATACCAATGATGGCAAGTTGAAAATGGCTCGCAGCAGGACGTTTCCTTCCTGTGGTATGAGGTATGACAGTTGCTACAGTGGGGGGAATTGACGGGGTCGGCGTTTTTGTTATAGGAGCAATTGACGGTGGCATCACTCGATTATGCCTGCGTTTAAGCAAAGGGCTGGAATACACATGCTTGACTTTGTCAATAAGTTCTTGCTGAATAGAATACGTTTCCGTCGAAAGATTGGCTGTTCTTTTCGCAATAAAATCAGCAGCACCCAAAGACAGTGCGTCGAGTGTCAGTTGCGCACCCTCGGAAGTAAGCGAACTAAGCATTATCACAGGAACGGGATGTTCTGTCATAATAATTTTCAGAGCTTCCAAACCTGTCATTATGGGCATCTCAACGTCCATGGTAACAATATCAGGCGACAAAGATTTAATTTTTTCTATGGCTTCTTTACCATTTTTTGCGGTATCTATGACTGTAATTTCGGGGTCGGCATTGAGCATTCGAGAAATTGCCTGACGCATAAAAACAGAATCATCCACAACGAGTACTTTTATTTCTTTCATAGTCTGCTTTATAATCATATCACATAGTCATATGCAATATGGGAATATTTTTTATTCAACTTTGACTTTATCAACTAATTCTTGAATATCGAGAATCATAATTACACGCCCATCACCAAGAATTGTGGAGCCGGCGATGGCAGGTATATTACCAAGATATTGACCTAATGACTTAATTACAATTTCTTCTTGACCAAGCAAGGAGTCCACAACAATTCCCAAACGCTGATGCGCCAAACCAATAACAACGACATATTGTGCCGTTGAAGGCGTTGGTTTAGCAGGAATATTTAACTCACTTTTTAATGTCAATAATGGTAGAACTTGTTGGCGAATACGAATAACACGCTTTTGATTGATTGTAGAACAATTTTCATCAGTTAATGCGACAACTTCCACAACATTACTCAAAGGCAGTGCATACGTTTCATTTTCTACTTGCACTATTAATCCTTGAATTATTGCTAAAGTGAGCGGCAATTTAATAACAAAGGTCGTGCCTTTATTTATCTCGGATTCTATTTCTATAACGCCCTTGAGTTTTTGTATATTTGTTTTTACGACATCCATTCCCACACCGCGACCGGACACAGCCGATACTACCGCCGCTGTGCTGAACCCGGGTGCAAATATTAATTGATATAATTCGCGTTTTGACATCTGTGCTGCTTGTTCAGCGGTTATCACACCCTTTTCTAGGGCTTTGGCTTTTACTTTCTCAGCATCAATACCATTACCGTCATCGCTTATACGGAGCACAATATTATTGCCTTCTTGTTCGGCATCAAGAGTAATTGTGCCTTTGGCAGGTTTGCCTTTTGCCACACGTTTTTCGGGTGACTCAATACCATGATCACATGAATTACGAATCATGTGAACCAAAGGATCATTTAATTCTTCAATAATACCGCGATCAATTTCTGTATCTTCACCTTTGAGAATAAGTTCAATTTCTTTACCGAATTCTTTCGATAAATCACGAACGATACGAGGTGATTTCTGGTATAATTTACCAATAGGCACCATACGCATTTTCATTGCCGTAGCTTGAATATCCGTTGTGATTTTATCTAATTGTGATGTTGTTTCCAATAATTCGGCAACAAGGTGTTCATTGTCAAATAATTCTTTAAGACGATCGGAAATTTGCGATACAACGATTACGCCCGAGTACAAGTTCGCCGGATAAATCCATCAATGCTTCCACTCTGCTGACATCAATGCGAATTGTTGCATCGGCTGATGAAGACGTTGCGGGAGCAGGTTTTGCGGCTGTCGTTTGTGGTGATGGTTTTGTCGCGGCTACGGGAGTTGCTTTTGCGGCTGTTTCTTTACTCTGTTCATTATATTCGACGGATGTTGTTTCTTTAGTACTTTCGACAATTTGTTGAGGTAATTCCGAAGGTTTTTCTATGGTCTTAGATTCTTGATTTGCGGAAAAATCCGTATTTATTTCTGTGAAAGCCGCTTGAATCATTGCAAGTTCATCTTCGGTAAAATCGCCCGGATTTTGCGTTATTGACGTATTATTCAAAACAGCATCAAGCGCGCTATGTGATGCAGCGGATGATGATTCTTGAGAAATTTCCTTAGCAAATTCACTATTTATTTCAGCAAAAGCCGCTTGGATTTGTGCAAGTTGTTCATCGGTAAAATCGCCGGCACCTTTCATGGAAGTGTCGGCAAGGACGCTTTGTATGGCTGAAGGCGGCTTTTCTTCTTTTTTTGAAGCCGACAGTTTTTCGGCACTCGGATTAATAACTGCTTCTAAACGTGCCAATGTTTGTGAATAATCAACGGGAGAATCATCGCCCATGCTCAGATTTTTCACTAATAATTGTATCCAATCATGCACTTCTAAAAGCACATCTACCATATCCATCGTAATCGTTAATTCGGAACGGCGCAATTTATTGAGCAAGTCTTCTGCATGGTGGGTTATCACGGTAATAGAATCAAAACCCATAAAACCGGAAGTGCCTTTTATCGTATGGAAACCCCTGAATATTCTGTTCATCAAATCCATATCGTCGCCGGCAGTTTCCAATTGCATTAAATCCGGCATCAGTGCATCGAGTAGCTCTTGTGATTCAACAAGAAAACTCTCGAATATTTCTTTCATATCATCATCTAATTGCATAAATCCATCCCGATAAATAAATACACGTTACTATGGGTTACGAATGATAAACGTTTGCGTACCACTACGATTACACTTTACTTAAATAAAGCATCAATATCATCTTGCGAAAATGGTTCATCGCTGTCCGGTAATTGATTGGTATTGTGTTCTTCGGTGGGCATTTGTGCCGATTGCGCATTGGCTGCAAATAAGGCATCAATATCAATGTCTTCATCATCATCGTCGGCATTATTATTATTGGACGTATTCGCCGCAAATAAGGCATCAATATCAATGTCTTCATCATCATCGTCGGCATTATTATTGGACGTATTCGCCGCAAATAAGGCATCAATATCAATGTCTTCGTCATCATCGTCCTGCGCTTGCGTCGAATCAAAAGATTGATGCTCACGAGAAAACTCTTCCGGAGATTCATTCATGTGTTTCATTAAATCGTCCACATCTTGCTGACGTGATGTGGTATTGGCTAAAGCGTCCACAGCATCGGGGTCAAATGCAATTGTGCGATGTAAATTGGAGGTGCGGGAATCGAATTGATGTTTTTCGGTAGCATTTTCTAAAGAGAATACCGCAAATTCCGTGTTTTTTAATCTATCGGTAATGCTGCTGAGCTTGGTTTGCAATGTTTCCAATAAATTATTCACGGCAGCAATTTGCTGTGAAGTGATGTCTTGCACTTGCAATGCCATCATTATATTTTGTGCATCATTTTTTATGCTTTTTAATACTTCATCTGAATTGGAAATTGCACGTAAAAAATCCTCGTTTTTGGCAAATTCAGTTTGAGAACCTATATCGCGTATCAAAGCAAGATTAGTGCTGATAATGCCTGATTTATACATGACACCGTCCACCGTATCCATAATCTCATTGGTTGCCATTTCTGTAGCTTCCGTTACTTTCGATAATTGCTTCGAAGCTTTGGGCATTTTTTTAAGATTATCTTTGATTGAAGAGCTTATCTCTTGTATCAAAGGTGATGTGTCTTGAATAAATAAAAAGATTTCCTCAAGAAAGGGAATCACTCTTTGACCAAGCACAAACAATGCTTTTAATTCTTCTGCCTTTTTGAGTAGTTCTTGTATATCTAATTCTTTTTTCATGATAGTATCCTCCTAAGTGACAATGGTGGGTAAAATGATTATTTTCCTATGGAGGATAAAATGACATCAATTTTTTCTTTGAGTACTTGGGGCGTGAATGGCTTTACCACATAATTGTTGACACGTGCTTGCAATGCCTCGATAATATCTTGTTTAAGACCGCGTGTTGTGACCATTAAAATAGGCAACTTTGAAAATTTAGCATCAGCACGCACTGCCCTAGTGAACTCAAGACCATTCATATTCGGCATATTCCAATCAGTAATTATAAATTCAACCGGATTGGATTGTAATTTAGTGAATGCGTCTTGTCCGTCTTCTGCTTCAACAACCGAATCATAGCCGAATGATGCCAAAGCATTAATTACTATGCGGCGCATTGTGGGCGAATCATCAACAACTAAAAATTTCATAAAATGTATCCTCGCAAATTGATTCTAAACTATTTTCTGTATAATAATACTTAACCTATATATTTTGATACTTCATATTGCAGACGTTTGGCATTAAATGGCTTTATCAGATAAGAATTGGCTCCCGCATCAAGACCTGCTTGCACATCTGCATCTTTGGATAAAGACGACAATATAATGATAGGCAGAGAAGCATAATCCGGGGTGCCACGCAAATTTTTTATAAGCGTATAGCCATCCATATTCGGCATATTTAAGTCAGTAATGAGTAAATCAATTTTTTCTACAGCCGCTTTTTCTAATGCGTCCATACCATCAACGGCACTTATGACGCGGACACCTTGTAACTTTAATGCCAGCATGACAAATTTGCGTACTGACATCGAATCATCTGCTATAAGAACGGTTTTTTGCATATTGAGTCAAAAGTATAGAGTAGTGTGTAAGAATTAAATAAATACAAAAAAAACAATAAATCACTCTTTTTTGTAAACCATTGCTTTGGGTAAATGAATAAGCTTGAATGCCTTCGACACACCATGTAATGATTCGGAATATCCGATGATTAAATGACCGTTTTTGTTTAAGGAATCATACAAACCCGATATAACTTGTTGCTTTGATGCCAAATCAAAATAAATCAGAACATTACAACAAAAAATTATATCAAAATTTTGCATACTGCGCATTGCGGAGCTGTCAAATAAATTCACATTAAGAAAAGTGACTTGCCGGCGTATTTCATCGCTTAACTGATAGGTTGCTCCGTCTTTTTTGAAATATTTTGTCAAAAGATTGGGCGGCACATTACGTATTGCATATTCTTTGTAGATGCCTTGTCTGGCGGTTTCAAGCACTGCGCTGTTTATATCGGATGCCATTATTTGGAAACGAACATGCGGGTATTTCTTTTTCAGCCGTTCATTGATTATTATTGCCATCGTATATGCTTCTTCACCGGTGGATGATGCCGAACTCCACAGCCGCACCGTTGTGCCGAGCGAATTACCTTTGGATGCAATAATCTCAGGAATAATGATTTGCTCCAGAGCGTCGAATTGCTGCTCCGCTCTGAAAAAATATGTTTCATTGATGGTGATTGCTTCATACAATGCCGACAGCTCGCCTCGCCCCTGCGATGATTTCAATAATTGAAGATATTCTTCAAATGTCGAGACTTTGTTGATGGACAAGCGTTTGCTGACCCTGCCTTCAAGAAGGTATTTTTTCGAATCATTGAAAAATATGCCGCTTTTGGTATAGATAAAGTCACGAAACAGCTTAAAAGTCTCATCTGACATGACAGTAGAGCTTTGTGCTAATGGAGATGAACCCTGTTGTTGAGCAGGGGTTCGAAGATTTTTGAACTGAAATAAGCCGCTCATATTGCCGATCGGTCTTTTAATAAATGGTTAAGCATTGAGAGTATGGATATCTTTAGTTGAAAAATATCATTCACACCATTACAAAATTACTCTTTTTCGTGCATGATTATACTAATAAAACGCACAAAACCACTGTGAATGTATGTCGGTGTAAAAATGTTTGTGATGACTTCTGTGTTTCAAACCCTTACAAATCAACAACATCAATCATGAATTTCTGCATTATCACGGCTTTCGGGCTTCAGTTTCACAAAGCAGCCCATACGACCCGCTTTGTCCTTGTCCCGTCTATAAGAATGAAAACGTCTGTCGGTGATTGTGCACTCTTCCGAGCTTTCTATATGGTCATGGATGATACCCGCCGACAACAAACGTTGCCTGTTTTCTTTGCGTATATCAAGAAAATATCGCCCCTTATCGTCACGGGTGATACTCATCGGAAAACGCTCTGCAACCTCTGCGCCAACTTCATACGCTTTGCCGGATGCACAAGGACTTAACCATATCCTCATATCCGCAAATGAACTGCCATAGCGCATCTGCATTTGCTCAATCATACGGACGGCAATATTTTTTTCTGTGCCTCGCCAACCGGCATGAGCCACACCGCAAACATGGCGCACAGGATCATAACATACAATACCACAGCAATCGGCAAGTTTCACCATCAACATCACATTCGTGCTGCACGTCATCATCGCATCGGCTTCAAACAATGGCGGCGAAGTGTCCGTAATCTCTATAACCGTATCGCCATGCACTTGTTGAGGAATATACAGTGAATCGGGCGGGATGGCATAGTGCGCGCACACATCATGACGATGATGAAGGCATACTTCCTCCGGAAATGACAAAGTGGCACTGACACTCAGACCATTCGGCGGATAGGCGGCTTGATTGCGTAATGTCAGACCGGATACAATATTGTCATGGCGATATATACCGGGAACAATGATTTCAATCATGGGAAACATTCCTTTCCAAAGTAAGTGCATTGCGCAGCAATCCCGCAAGTTTGGTGCGTTTAATCGGGCTTTTGCGAAACATTGCCGAAAATTCTTCCTGACGCATTTCTTTTATCAATCCTATCGGTAATGATGTCCCAAAAGAACGGGGCTGAAATGATTGCTCGGTGGTTTCTTTGCTGAAACGATTCCAAGGGCACACATCTTGGCATATATCACAACCAAAAACCCATCCTTCCATAGTGCTTGCAATCCTGTCAGGGATACATTGATCCGCTTTGGCTTCGATAGTCCAATAGGAAATACAAGCTCCTGCATCCACGATACCCGGTTCTACTATCGCATTGGTGGGGCAATACTCTATACATGCGGTGCAAGTGCCGCAATAATCTTCCATAGGGCGGTCATACACAAATTGGGCGGTGGTAATGATTATTCCCAAAAAAAACCATGAGCCATATTTTCGTGAAATAATATTGGAATGTTTGCCTTGCCAACCCACGCCCGCACGCACTGCCCATTGTTTTTCCATAATCGGTCCCGTATCGGTATAATATTTCGTTGCCGCATCGGGATATAATTCGCTGATATATGCTGATAATTCTTTTAATTTCGGTGGGATAACATCATGATAATCATCGCCCCAAGCATAGCGTGATATTTTTCCTGCGCTCTTATCCTCTTTGGGTGGATGACTATGGGGTGTATAATAATTTTGAGTCACAACAATAACGGATTGTGCGCCGGGCAGAATAAGTGACACATCGCGGCGTTTATCAAGATTGCGCTCCATATAGCCCAAAGAAGCGTGATATCCTTGCTGCAACCATGATTCATAGAACTGCATTTCTTTGTCCAAATTTTCCACTGCCGCAATACCGCAATCTGAAAATCCCAATGTCTGTGCTTTATGTTTTAATGCTTTCGTTGCTGCACTATGATGAAATTGTGTCACATATTCTCCGATGGATGGAAAAACATATTGAAGTATTCATGGTGTAGTGTATATATACTATGCCATTCCCGATAAAACGCTGTCCGGCATACTGTCATCACTTCCTTATTCAAAACTACGGAATAATGCCGTCTTTTGCGTTTGATACATTGTGGACGGGGCTACATGAATTTCATCCCATCCGCCGGAGGGGTGTCCGCAGGACGGGGTGGTTTCTCATTGCTCAGTGGCAGACGCAGTCTGACGGGGTGGATTTACCCAAAACCGCGCCCCGCTTTTTTCGCCTTCCCCGTCGGGGAATTGGGATGGGACAAACCGAAATGCCTCATAGTTTTCAAAGAAGATATTTGGCTTGACATTGTTCTTTAATTATTGTATTCTTTTAAATATTTATCAAAAACCGATAACGTTACATCACTTAATAGCATTTTAATTTCATTAGTTAATCTCATATCTTCATAAATCTTTTGAAACACCTCCAATACTATTGCATCCTCTGTTTCTGAACCACCTTGTTCAATTGCTTCATTAATAAAACCAATAGCCTGTAATCTGATATTTTCTTGATTAAAATTCTCTACAATAAAAGTTCCCAACTCTCCCAAAATCGGATATATTCCATCCTCTTTATCGAACACAGATTTAAATGAAGGAAAGTGTGCATCAATTTCCTCTAAAATTCTGTTGTAAAAACTATCGTTAACGACCTGAAAGTTCATTATAACTATCTTCAAATATTTGCTTTATGATATATCTTTCACGAGCTGGTAGATTAGCTCAATCAATCTTGAAACTCTGCTTTCATACCTAATTCTTTCTCTAACAATGGTAAAATTGAAGTCTCAAAATCTTGAATGTATTTTTCACTCTCTTCATCATCCAAATTGTCATTTATACGATATAAAACGCTATTTTCATTATACAATATTCCAAAAAAAGAAAGTGTTGTTATGGTATCTCGTAAGTATCTTGTTCTAAAATTAATTACATATAATTTTTGATATACTTTACTTCTAAAAATAAATTCGCCATAAAACCATGTACTTTTATCTGGATAAAGATTGACATGTAAATATTTCGTACTATCCATGACAAGATTAGGATGTTTTTTTTTAATCGAAAGTAAAGCATTAACGAAACAGGAGTCATCAACATGAAAATCATATTCTTCTGCAAAATAATAAGGACCTCTTGGGGCAAGAAGCCATACACCATATAGAAATATCAAAACAAATACAGTACTCACAGAAAGTATTATTTTAGTTCTTGCTTTCATCTATATTGCTTGTTTAATGGAAAAAAACCGGTTTATTAATAGGATCATGTCGATGTGGTTTATCTGGAAAAATATCAATTAAAGTTTCATCTTTTTTTGTTATTCATCAAATAATCATGTAATCGTTTCTTTAAATCTAAATGGACATACACCTCCTAAGATTACTATTGATTTTAATACTGCAATAGTTCCGATAATAGCTGCTGCGCCATAAGATTTCAACGTTGTTTCAGAATCTTGTGAAACCATTCCAATCAAAAATTCTTCGCCTACGAAATGCCAATCTTATTAGATCAGTCGGGTTTATGACATTAGTATAAGCGTATCCAATCTTTTGGAATTACTAAGCCATCAAGCCATGATTTTTCGGGGTAATTATTGCCATAGTGGTTGTTGCTTTTGCAATAAGTTTTTCCGTGCCGTCTTCTGCAATCACAAAAACCTCTGCTTCGCAAAAGTGCATCGAACGCCCGGGTTTGACCACCGTGCCTATAGCGCGGAGTTTTTTTCCTAAGCCCGGTGCAAAATAGCTGATTTTTATTTCTGCCGTTACGGTATGTTGCTCTTCTGCGACAAGAGTAAATCCTGCAAAACCGGCAGCCACATCGGCAATAGTAGCAGTCACTCCCCCATGCACCAAGCCTATTTGTTGCTGATGAATAGTGTCAAGCTCAATTTCTGCGACAACATAGCCGGGTTCGATAGTGACCAATTCGCAGCGGCACAATTTCATAAATTCCTGACGCTTGAGATGGTGGCGAATATTCTCTCGAAATAAAGGATTTTTGGGTATAAGTTGCATATTATTTTTTCGATTTTTGTATAAGTGCCAAATAACCGTCGCAAAGCCAATCGGCAATAACTTGTCTATTTCTTGGCTCAATAAGCCGCACTTGATCATTAGGGTTTTTTATATTGCCAAGTTCAATATATGTTCCAATAGGTTTGCTATGGTTCAACATAAATAAATCACGTGCTTCCACGCTGCCATTATAGCCGCGTCCGGGTTGGGCTTGATTATATTTATCGCGCAATGTTTGCAATAATGTTTCGGCGGTTGCTTTACCGCGCTCGCTGCCCGGAGCATGGTAAAAGAATATGTCAATGCGTTCAGTCGTCGTTCGTGAATCCACATGAATTATGACGCTGTGTTGTGTGGCTGTTGCATGCTTATCATATAATTTATTGATAATAGCTGCCCTTTGTTCCAATCGTTCTCTGTGACCTCGCGAAATGGGTTGCCCACCATAGTATCGCTCACGATCGCTATTATTGAGAAAACGTGTGTCGCGAATACCGTCTTTCATTTCTTGGACTATCACATAGACCGTGGCTCCATGGCTCAGTAAATTACGTGCTAATCGTAAGGAAACATCATAAGCATACTCATCTTCATGCAATTCATGTTTGCCGCGCTTTCCTATTGCCCCGGGGTCGGGACCGCCATGTCCGGGATCAACATAAAAAACTTGTCCTTCTAAAAGATTGTCAATTTTTTCGACAACCGAATACCCTTTACCAAATAAACGATGATAGGAGCGTTTATTTTTTGCTTTTTGTTTGGAAGTTCCCGTAAGCCACATAGGCACCCACAACTTCCCCGATACACGAAAATCATCACGCCTCATTCCCTTGGTTTTCATGCGGTCATTATATTGTTCAATAAGAGCAGCATCGCCTTCATTGGACAATGATAATAATTCTACGAGCGGTTCACCGGCATAATTGACACTGCGTACGGGCAAAGCATAGATTTTACCGGCAAGCAAAACATCATTGCGCGGTATGGTAATATTGCCGTTTATTTTCTTGAAAAGATTTCTGTTTTTGGGAGTATTGTCTATCTCATAGCGAGTGAATATATCTTCGGTTTTTTCGCGGGCTTTGGCTTTTATTGTCACATAATCATTATCCGCTCCGACAGCCGTAACGATGCACAAACAGAATACTATTACTCGAACAAAGAAATCCATGGAATAAAATGAATATTTTCGGATAGGAAGCAAAGAAAAAACCCTTTGTATAATCTGGACTATACAAAGGGCTTCACTCTACTGTGGGCCCGGAGGGATTTGAACCCCCAACCAACGGATTATGAGTCCGCTGCTCTAACCGTTGAGCTACGAGCCCGGTTACATAGTAATATTCTTAGTTAAACAGCCCTACAAATATACCGAATTGTAGTGTTAAAGCATTAGCATTTAATTCTTTGGGTACATTATTGACGGCAGCCACACCGTTCATTTGCCAGTCACCCATAAAGCTCAATGAATATCCGGCACTTGCACGTATCATCGCAAATTGGGTTACAGCATATTCGATATTCAAATTCGGTTGCACGAATATATAGCTTGCACCAAGTCTGTTGAGACTTTGCGTCCCCGAAGCCCCCTGTTTATCGAAATCAACGCTTTGCGTTGATATTGCTCTTTCAATATTCAGATTGCCCCAACCAAACGATGCTCCGGGCAATACTGCTAATCCTTTTACCGGCTGAAAGGCATAATCCAAACCAAAAGTATTGATGGATGAGCCAACCGTCATTGTCAAAGATGTATCGGATTTCTTTGCTTCGCGCACTAAGCTGCCGGAATAACCGCCCACACTCACGCGAAGATTTTTCACGATAAGCACCGGCGCAATGCCGCCAACGCCCGAACAAAAGATGCCGCCATCAAAATTTGATACGCCAAAAGCACTCGCCAATCTATTAACTTCATCAAAATTCATGAATTGGAATGTGCCGATATAACCGCCACCGACGGCAAAATACGGGGGTTTTTCTTCCACATAATTTGCTTCCTCAAAACCGAGTTCTTCCAATTTATCGTCCTGTGCTATAAGGACTTGTGAACTCGCCATCACTATGACGAAAGCCGAACAAAGTAAAGCAGTGAATAGCCGCATGGCATTTCCTTACGAATTTTAGACTGCAAAAATAGAGATATATTTGGGAACAGCATCGCTTTTTCACTCTTGATTTGTTGTCGCATCTAATGCCGACATCCTGCACAAAAGCCATAAATACTGAATTTTGAGCCAACTATGAGGCAATGGTATCTGTTTACCCAATGTGAGAGAGTATGTCTTGTATATGTCCTTTCACTTTCACCTTAGGAAATATATGAGTAATGATGCCTTCTGCATTGATGATAAATGTTGTGCGCTCAATCCCCATATATGTTCTGCCATACATTGATTTCTCCTTCCAGACCCCATATAGTTCGGCAATACTATGGTCGGTATCCGCAACTAAAGTAAAGTCCAGAGAATATTTATGAGAAAACTTACTATGTGATAATTCTGTGTCGGGACTTACCCCGATAACAGTATAACCTTTCAGCGTCAGTTGATTGAGATTATCCCGAAAATCACATGCCTGTTGCGTGCATCCGGGCGTATCGTCCTTGGGATAAAAATAGAGTATGATATTGCGCCCTGTCAAGGAAGACAATGACACTTGTGCTTGCACGGAAGTAAACGTAAAATTCGGAGCTTGTTGCCCTATGATTGCTGCTGCCATAATTTATTAAAAAGTAAAATTCCACGCCAAAACGGGAAGTATGGGAAAAAGTGTATATTGCTTCAACACGGGCTTAAAAGTACCATCGCTCTGATATTCTTTGTCCACAAATTGCGCAAATGGGTTTTGGCGATTATAGGCATTGTAAATAGAAAGTACCAATTGCGACGGTAAACCAAAAACCTCGGTCTTGAATGCAAAATTAAGATCAAGCCGATGATATGGCGGCAAACGATAACCATTGCGCTCTGTATAAAGATAACGTTCCCGACTCGAATTATATCTATCGTCTGACGGTTGCAAAACATATTGCCCAACGGGCATCGTATAAGCAAAACCCGTCCCGAATGTCCATGCAGCACCAAATTCAAGTGAGGAAGACAAACGATAGGAAAATGTCGCCGACACATCATGACGACGATCATAGCGCGCCCAAAAAGGATTGCCATTATTTAATTCATCGAAAAAGCGGCGCGTCCATGATAAAGTATATCCCACCCAGCCCGTAAAATCTCCGAGTCGTTTATTCAAAAACACTTCCACACCATACGCTTCGCCCCGACCTTGCGTAAATTGCGATTCCAAAGGCAACAATAAAGAAAATGATGCCGTATCGCGATATTCATACAGATTGCGCATATCTTTGTAATATCCTTCTATGCTGAACAAATAGGAATTATTATCGCCAAATAATGTTTCTATACCAAGTATGCCCTGTGTCGAATAACTCGGCAATATGGTCTTCGTAGATGGGAACCATAAATCTGTCGGTAAATTTACATCATTGCGAATAATTAAGTGTAAAAATTGATTGGCAACGGCAAATGAACCTATCAATTTAGTCTTGGGAGCAACTTGATATGTTGCCTGCAAGCGTGGTTCAAATCGCAAATAATTACCACTCTGAAAATAATAGATTCGACCACCGATATTGGTAAATAACTCATCGGTAATATACCATTCATCTTGCACATATAATGCTGCGTCAAAAGCACTTATCATTTGTGAAACAGGTTGCAATTCGCCATTATTAAAATCTGCGGAAACTTCCGATAAAAATTCATGTCTTGTGGCTTCAATGCCGCATTTGATTGTTTGCGAAGCATCGCTGTAATATGTCACATCACTCTTCAAAGTAAAATCCCGAATACGCGAACGGGTATAAAAAGAAAAATTGGACTGAACATCATCCAAAAATTCCGAACCGAAACGATAATTTGTATAAATAAATGAAAAATTGGAAAATACATCAGGTGAAAAAATATGCATCCATTTTGTATGCAATGAAGCATTACCCCAGACAATATCAAAACTCGCATCATTATTGTTTTGCGGTGAACTAAGAACATCCGACCCAAAAAATCCACTTGCAAACAATTTGTCTTTTTCTGATATTTGATAAGTGAATTTTGCATTAAGGTCGTAAAAATAATAGCTTGGCGTTTGCTCCAATTCCTCCTCCGGCAAAAATAATGATGCCAATACATCAAGATACATTCTGCGACCCGATACCATAAATGTCATTTTATCATTGATGGGACCTTCCACCGTAAGCCGTGATGCAATAAGACTAATGCCTCCCTGTCCGGTAATTTTTTCTTTTGTGCCATCTTTCATGGTCAAATCCAATACACTTGAAAGCCGACCGCCAAATTCTGAAGGAAAACCGCCTTTGATTAATTTCACTTCGCGCATGGCATCAACATTGAATGTGCTGAGAAAACCGCCCAAATGCGCAGGATTATATATCGTTACGCCATCCAATAAAATAAGATTTTGATCGGGCGAACCACCACGCACATAAAGACCACTCGACAATTCCGACGGCGACTTCACACCGGGCAATAATTGCAATACGCGAAAAATATCCGTCTCGCCCAATAATGCCGGCATATCCTTAATAAAATCGCCTTGTATGGTCACTGTACTAATATTATCGGCAGGGCTATTATTGTCGCTACGTTGAGAGGTCACCACCACTTCTTCTGTCACGATTTCTTTACGGGAAAGGGCTATGGACAATTGAGTAAGTGTGTCGAACTGATTTGCCGTAATCTTTTTCATTATCGTATGATAACCAAAATATCCGATTGTCAGCCGATACGTTTTCGGCAAGATTTTCGGCAAAGAAAAAAAGCCGAACTTATTGGTATAGGTGCCGCGCACAGGCTTCGATGCGGAGACACTGTCATCCATCAGGCGTATCGTTGCACCTATAATCACCTCACCGGACACAGAATCTCGCACTATGCCGGATAAGGTAAAGTTTTGTTGCGCTGACACAGAAACAGCAGCTAAGAACAAGGAACTAAAAACAAGAAAAGTACGCATACAGTTCTTTAGAATGAGTGATATGTGCTTTTTAAAGGGCAATATACGCACTCATAAGGAAATAAGAACTATACAATGCTTTTACGATGGCTTTGTGATAGAATAATACGATGCTTTTTTGTGTTTACCTGTAAATTCATAATGCACGGTGGAAACAGTCTTTCTCGAATTATATACCATTGTCGGATAAACAGCAATATTTTTTTTAGATAATGATTGAATGTGCTATAACAGATATAGCATCTATGAATAATAGTATATATACAAATTATGTATTTCTTTTGAGTCATACATAAAAAAAAGGATACCTCAAATGAAGTATCCTTTTTTCTTAACAAGACAATAGCACATTTATTGTACGACGATGCGTTCAATAAAAGTTTGCCCATTTTGAGTAATATTTACCAAGTAAATACCCGAAGATAATTCTGTCACATCAAGTGGAATTTCTACTGTTCCAATACTTGCAGCATGATTCATAGTCATAACTTCTCTGCCCTCCATATCGGTTATGGTCACAGCTAATTGATCTGTACTTTGCGAAGTAAAGCGTATTGTGCTTAGTCCGTATGTAGGATTGGGATATACGGATACGCCATTATCAGTGTTGGGGGCTGTTTCTTGTTGAATTCCCGCTTTTGGCATTGATTTATCAGCACATTGTTGTTCAAGATTTTGCACAATTTCAGGCTTGGTTTCTGCTTGACTGCTCAATAAAGCATAGACAGTTTTTTCTTCGCCATTGCGTTTATATGTGACAGCAACTCTCTCACCGGGAACATGTTTCGTTATTTCTCTGCGCAATTCATTATAATTTTTTATGGTAATGCCATCAATACTTGTAATTATATCACCACGTTGAATTCCAACGGCATCGGCACCCAATGATTTCATGGTATTTTCTACAAAAACATTATTGCGGAAATTCCCTGCAATATACACACCAAGTAAAGGATTTGACTTGAGTTCCTGCAACTGTTCACACGGATTTGATGTTTGTGTTGTGATAACTTTTACCATCATCAGTTCTTTATCCATTGCATTGTTTATATTTGGCAATTCAATGCGTATATTTTCAAGTTGTTGTGCATCACCATGCAATCGTTTTTTCATAATAATGATTTTTTTCTCTGTATTACCATCTTTTTCTGTTGTCACTTCGATGGATTTATCATCATTATCTGTCCATGCCAATGCTTCCACATCTTCGAGTGTATTGGTGGAATTTTTATCCAAAGAAATATTGCGGGTAAATACTTGTACTTGCGGTTGCGAATTGGTTAATGTTGCCGTCAGATTTTTTTGCTGTCCATCCCGAGTAATGACAATAGCAATATCATTTCCTGCTTTTTTTGATTGGATACATTCCACAACTTCTTGGCTGTTATTCAACTCTTTACCGTCAATACTGACTATGATGTCACCTTTCACCAATCCTGCTTTTTCCGCCGCAGATGCCGGCGTTATAGCGGTGACAGGAACTCCCTTATTCGCAGCGTCACCCAGAGTGACCCCAAGAAAAGGACGCGGTTTTGCGCAGGAAAGAGTGTTAATAAGTGCTGTATTGCCCATCATGGCATCTTTGTCAACACTCACTTTACCATCATTGCCGATGCGAATGACATGGACGGATTTTTCGATGGAACTTGAACCATTTTGGGAACTTGGAGCATTCGGCTCGGTTTGTTGAGCATGAATCGGCAGTGCCATAAGTGCCGATAAAGCAATGGCTGCCGTAATGTGTTTAAACGATGAATACATTGCGCATTCCTTAGATTGTGAAGAATGTAAAAATTACACAGCGCAAACCTACGCAAGTTTTTAAGAATATGCACGTTAAATCGTGTTAGCAAAATGTTAAGAGCAATAAAGCGGCAAAAAAAGTTGACAAACAGGAAACCATAGCATCACAGATATGCTGACTAAAGCTGTGGACAAATGAGAATGTGTCGCCAGTGTAGCATCATTATGTTTTTTCGATGAGTATATGACAGAAAGAAATAATGAGATTTACTATCCAATACATCAACAATATTCGTTTATCCGAATAAAGAAACAACATTTTTCAAACCGTCAACGAGTGTATCTATTTCTTGTTCGGTATTATAAAATGCGAAAGAAGCCCGCGTGGTAGAATTAATTGCAAAGCGCTGCCACAAGGGCTGTGTACAATGATGTCCTGCTCTGACGGCTATCCCTTCTCTGTCTAAAAGCGAGCTAATATCATGGGGATGAATTGCCCCCAAAGTAAATGAAATAACTGCTACCTTTTCTTTTGCTGTTCCCCATATTCGCACACCAGGTATTTCCATTAAACGATGTGTTGCATATTCCAACAATAATGCTTCACGTTCAGCAATGGCTGCAAGTCCGCATTTTTGGACATATCGAACAGCTTCACCCAAACCAATAATTCCTTCAATATTCGGAGTGCCTGCTTCAAATCGGGCAGGTATGTCAGCGTATGTTGTTTTTTCAAATGTCACGCGCCGAATCATATCTCCCCCTGTTTGATAGGGTGGCATGGCTTGTAAAAGAGCTTTTTTTCCATACAATACACCCGTGCCGCTTGGGGCATAGATTTTATGTCCGGAAAATACAAAAAAATCACAATTCAATTCCTGCATATTCACAGGGATATGCTGTATCGCCTGAGCACCATCAATGAGTACGGTAGCACCAACATTTTTTGCCATCTGAATGATAGACTGAATCGGATTTATAGTACCTAAAGAATTAGAGGCATATACACAAGAAACTAACTTAGTTTTTTCTGATAATAATTTCTCAAATTCTTCGAGGATAATTTCTCCGCTATCATTGATTGGTATAATCCGCAACTGAGCATTTTTTTTCTCGCATAGCACTTGCCAAGGAACAATATTTGCATGATGTTCCATTGTGGTAATAAGAATTTCATCACCTTCTTTAATTGCATATTCACCCCATGAATGTGCTACCAAATTTATTGCTTCGGTTGCCCCGCGTGTAAATACAATCTCAGAAGTATGCTGAGCTCCTATATATTCTGCAATAATTGAGCGTACATTTTCATAACGTTCTGTTGCTTGTTGCGAAGTTAAGTACACCCCACGATGAATATTACTGTATCCCGATGTGTAAAAATCGGTAATGACATCAATAACCGTTTGTGGTTTGAGTGTTGAAGCCGCATTATCTAAATAGCACAAGGGACGATTGTGAACATACCGTGATAATTCCGGAAAATCTTTTCGAATATCATCAATCGAAAGCAATGACTCGACATTTTTTTCATCAGCTAGTATATTCATTTTTTATCCTCACATTATTCATTATCATGTAATCGCATTGAAATAGCACGGTCTAACCAATCAGCAACTGATGTGAATGGGATTTTTTGAATAATATCACCCGCAAAAGCATGTAATAATAATGCACGTGCTTTTTCTTTACCAATGCCGCGTGCTTGCAAATAAAACATTTGTTCTTCATCAAGTTGACCGCTGGTCGCACCATGTGAACATTTTACGTCATCGGCAAATATTTCCAATTGCGGTTTGGTATTAATAGTAGCCGTGTCAGATAATAAAATTGTTCTATTTGATTGATACGCATTTGTTTTTTGTGCATCTTCACGTACAAATACTTTACCGTTAAACACGCCCGTTGATTTATCATCAAGGATATATTTATACAATTCACTGCTTTCGCAATGTGGCATGGCATGATCCATAATCGTATGATTATCAACAAGCCGTTTACCATTGCCTAATATTAAGCCATATAAATGTGTTTCTGCATTTTTTCCCTTCATAACAACATTTGCATCATTACGAACTAAATTCCCGCCGAGAGAAACTGTTGTCATCGCATAATGTGCATCGGTTGCCACATGGGCTTCAACTGTTTCAATAATTGTGGCATTATCGGTATCGTTTTGACAATTAACAATATGTAAAGAAGCATTCTCGGCAACAACACATTCGATAACACTATTTTTCCATGAAGGATTATCTCCGATTGTATTTGATGTTACAACACATCCGATTTTTGCATTTTTCTCCACAGATATAAGAAGGCGCGGCATAGTCATTACTGACCCATATTGGGCATCATTAATCATCATAATATGAATCGGTTTATCAATAGATTTTCCTGATTTTACCGTAAGAACAAGTCCATTGTCTGCCAAAGCCGTATTTAAAGCAACAAATGGATTTTTTTCATTATTCGCAATTGTTGCGTATAATGATGTGATAGCGTTGTTTTCTTCATGAAAAGCATGAGCTACGGTAGTAATGGAACAATCATCATTTTCAACTAAAGATAATTCCGGTATATAGACACCATTGTAAAGAACAATACGATAACAGTCCAAATCGGGAATCGTATAGTGACTGAGTACTGTTTCAGTGGCAGTAAACGGCAAAGATTTTTGAAATGGTTTTTGCAGAACTGAAAAAATATTTGTGTATTTCCATTCTTCATGTCTGACTGTCGGTAAACCCTTTTGTGTAAATATATCCATCGCTTGACGGCGAAGATGATGGAATGGCGTTTCGGTTAATCCATTGAGTGATTGCTCGGAAAGAGAAAATTCTTTGTTGAAACGCTCCATAAGTGTCATGGTATCATGCGACATTATATATTCTCCGCCATTTCTTCTTTAATCCAATCATACCCTATTTCTTCTAATTCCATAGCAAGTTCTTTACCGCCTGAACGTACAATTTTTCCTTTATAAAGAACATGAACAAAATCAGGAACAATATAGTTGAGAAGACGTTGATAATGGGTCACAACTATAAAAGAATTATAATCATTACGCAAAGCATTAACACCATTTGCTACAATTTTTAATGCGTCAATATCTAAACCGGAATCAGTTTCATCAAGAATAGCCAATGTTGGCTCTAACATTGCCATTTGAAATATTTCATTGCGTTTTTTCTCACCGCCCGAAAATCCTTCATTCAAAGAACGCTGTAAGAAGCTATGATCAAGTTCAAGCAAAGCCGCTTTTTGCTTCATAATTTTAAGAAAATCCATTGCATCTAAAGGTTCTTCACCTCTACTTTTGCGTACTTCATTCAATGCTGTTTTAAGAAAATTTGCGGTACTGACACCGGGTATTTCCACAGGATATTGAAAAGCGAGAAATATACCCGATTGCGCTCTTTCTTCCGGAGACATTTCAAGTAATTCATTACCTTTAAACAATACATTGCCGTCAGTAACAGTATAATCTTCGCGCCCTGCAAGAATAGATGCGAGAGTTGATTTACCGGAACCGTTCGGTCCCATAATTGCGTGAACCTCCCCCGGGTTCACTTGGAGATTAATTCCTTTTAAAATCTGTTTGTCTTCGATGGAAGCATGAAGATTATTGATGTTCAACATAATATGTTTGATTATTGAAGAGTATTTATTATTTGTTATTGACTGAGTCTTTTCCGGGAAAAGGATTTATTTGAAAAATAGGCATTGCGGTGCCACCCGTTGCTTGGGGTAAATTACCGCTCCATTTTTTTATTGATTCATATTGCAATAATGTCGGAGTAAGTGAAGCCGCACGTAATGCATTCGCTTTTGCTTCAGCATCGGCACGTACCAAAATTGCTTCAGATTCGGCTTTAGCTCTAATCAATACTGCTTCCGATTCCCCTTTGACTATTGCATTTTTCTTGGCAGCTTCGGCTTCCGCTTCTTTTATTTCATTTTCTCTTTGTAATGCCCTTTGTGTCGCTTCAATTTTTGCATCAATTGCTACAACTACTTTTTGCGGTAATTTAAATTGTCCGACGGCATAAATTTTATCAACGACAATACCATAAGGTCGAACTTGTCGTGAGACCATTTTGGTGACATCATCTAATAATTGTTGTCGCCCTTTGCCATATACTGCTTCTACGGTCATGCTGGAAGCGACTTTGTTCACAGCATCAACAACCATATTACGTAAGAAAATACTGGTTATTTCTTCTATGCCGCGACGATATTTTTGAAAGAGAACAGGCACGCTGTCCGGTTCTATTGAGTAACTAATTCCTAAATCGGCAGTCGCAGTAAGTCCCTCAACAGTCTGAAAACTTACAGACTCGTCGGCTGACCACACTGTATTTTGTTGAAATACTGGGAACTTGTAAATTTCAACGCCAAAGGGCCAATAAAAATATCTTCCCACATTGAGCATTTCTATTTCCCCGGAACTCGAACCGAGTAAATTTACCTTCACTCCACGATAGCCGGCAGGAATTCTTGCACAACCGCTAATTAATAGAATGATGGAAAAAACGAATAGTGTTTTCATGGTAGATTTCATACGCAAATCATCCTTCCAATACATGGTGAAATTTAGTCTTTAGCCAATAATATTTCGTATTTTGGTTTCATTGAATCCTACTGTGCCTGATAATCCATTCAGTATAAATGGTCGTTTAATCAACTTACCATGTTGCGACAAGAGTGTTAATGCCTGCTCGGTGCTCAAAGAAGGTAATAACTCTTTGATATTCATTTCGCGATACAGTTGTCCCGAAGTATTAAATAATTTCTGAATGGAATTATCCATATTTTCCAACATTATCATTAACTCCTGCACTGTTGGCGGTTGTTCAACAATATTAATCGCTTCATAATTGACTTTTTCAATGTCTAATAAAGCAAGAGCTTTTTTACATGTTGAACATTGTGGATAATGATATATCTTTATTTTTTTCATGGTAAATTGTATGTAATTTTGAATTAACCGACGCTTCCTTCGAGACTTACCGCCAAAAGACGTTGGGCTTCTACGGCAAATTCCATTGGCAGTTGATTCATTACTTCTTTACAATAACCATTCACAATGAGTGCTATTGCTTCTTCGGTTGGAATGCCTCTTTGATTGCAATAGAACAAAATATCTTCACCAATTTTTGATGTTGTTGCTTCATGCTCAATTGTAGCATTTTTATTACCTGCTTCAATATAAGGAAATGTATGAGCACCGCATCTGTCACCAATAAGCAAAGAGTCACATTGGGAAAAATTACGAGCATTATCAGCAGATTTATTTATCTTCACTAAACCACGATAACTGTTTTGACTTTTTCCGGCAGAAATTCCTTTTGATACAATACGGCTTTTTGTATTTTTACCGATATGATACATTTTTGTACCTGTATCGGCTTGCTGAAAATTATTCGTCACGGCAACAGAATAAAATTCACCGATAGAATTATCACCTTTTAAAATTACGCTTGGATATTTCCATGTAATTGCCGATCCTGTTTCCACTTGTGTCCATGAGATTTTACTGTTTACTCCGGCACATAATCCACGCTTGGTAACAAAATTATAAATTCCGCCTTTTCCTTCTTTATCGCCCGGATACCAGTTTTGCACCGTAGAGTATTTCACTTCCGCATTATCAAGCGCAACAATTTCGACCACTGCGGCATGTAATTGATTTTCATCGCGCATGGGTGCTGTGCAACCTTCCAAATAACTGACATACGATGATTCTTCAGCAACGATAAGTGTACGTTCAAATTGTCCGGTATCTTTAGCATTTATACGGAAATATGTTGATAATTCCATTGGACAGCGCACACCTTTGGGAATAAAGCAGAAAGAACCATCGCTGAATACGGCAGAATTTAATGCAGAATAAAAATTATCGGACACAGGAACAACACTTCCCAAATATTTTTGCACTAATTCAGGATATTCGCGTATTGCTTCGCTCATGGAACAAAAAATTACTCCCATATCATAGAGTTTTTTCTTAAAAGTCGTAGCAACGGAAACACTATCGAGTACTGCATCAACGGCAATACCGGAAATACGCTCCTGTTCCACCAAAGGAATACCTAATTTATTAAATACTTCTCGTAATTCGGGGTCAATTTCATCCAATGATTTTGGGGCATCTTTTTTTGGTTTCGGTGCTGCATAATAACTTATATCATTAAAATCTATTTGCGGATAATGGACATTGGACCATGTTGGTTCTTTCATAGTAAGCCAATGACGATAAGCACTCAAGCGCCATTCCAACATCCACGCGGGTTCTTCTTTTTTTGCAGAAATCATACGCACCACATCTTCACTCAGCCCTTTGGGTGCAATTTCTTGCTCTATATCACTGACAAAGCCGTATTTATATTCGCTTTGAACGATTTCATCGAGTATGCTGTTTTCGGAATGTACAAGATTCTCCTCTTGAGTACTTGTTTTGGTTGCAAAAGGAGCTATTTCTTGTTCAATATCGCTCACAAATGTATGCGGATATTCACTGTGAATAGTGTCCGAAAGTGTATTTGTATTTGGTGTCATATATTTTTCCTTGTGTAGAATGGCTAATTATTGATATGAATTGAATGAAACGTATGATGCGCAGCCCCTGTTTGTATCATATCGGAGAGAGTCATGGAGCTAAATACTTGCAGCATTTTTTCTTGAATAATTTGCATGGGCGTTTTAATCGCACACAGTGTGTCAAGAGTACAACCACATGAAGTACTGTGAGTATCTGCACATTCCGTGATTTTTAAACTCCCTTCGAGCGTATGAAGAATATCTGCGACGGTAATCTCTACCGGTTTTTTTGCCAGAAGATACCCTCCTTGTGTCCCCTGATATGCTGTCACAAGACCGGCTTTGGCAAGTTGATTAAGTACTTTCGCCAGCAAGTCAAAAGATATTCCGTACATATCTGCAATTTCTTTGACGGGTACAGTTTCATTGCTTTGTGCAATTCTCTGCAATGCCAGCATTCCGTATTCAGCTTTTTTTGAAATCCGTAACATATAAATACGACTATTTTAGTCTTATTTTGGGTAATGCTTTGTTATCGTTGCTAATGAACGATACAAAAGTACGACTATTTTAGTCTTATATCAAAATTTTATGAATTTTCTCTTAAACAGATGGACAACATACATTCCAAATCAGACTGGAAACGAAGCGGGATAGCGGAATCCCATATCTGTGGGTAATCATACATTTCCCCGGGTTTTATGACCAGTGCAGTATGCTCTACACCAACACCATAGCGCATAATAATTGAACTGCATTTATCAGCAAGCATTGTCATAAAACGTGAGTACATCCGTGTCGCTTTTTCCATTGATGTTATACTTTGCGCTCCCACAAACTTACCGGCTATTGTGATAATATCACTTTGTCTTCCTTCAAATGACAGATAGATTTTATAGCGCTTATCTGTTCGTATATCCAAGACATAACGTACTGCACCATCGGGATCTATTCTTCCGATATAGCTGCGTTCCAAAAGTGAAGGTTTCTCATTCAAGAATGCCGGTGCCAAATTAAGTACCATATCGGTCAGAGGTGTCATGAGTTGATACTTAAGTATATGCAATAACTTTGCCGTCGGGGTTGTATCATTAAAAATTTTGACAAGAAGTTGATGGAGAAACATTGAAGAGTTGTCACTTTTTTGAATGACGGCATCGAAAAAGGGAGCTTCATCCGCAATAAGATAATCAAGGTTAGAATACTTCAAAATGAACAGTTCATAATCAGCGAATTGCTCACGAATACGTTTAGCCATTTGTTTTTCACTTAAACCGGATGAAGTGTCATCATTAATTACTATATGCGAGGGAGCATATTCAGGTATCAGTTTCGCCAATTCAGTTTCATTATCAGCAAAGATAATCGGGCATCGTTCGCCAATAAAATTCAATAACAGAAGCCGAGTGGCAATATTGGGTTCAATAAAGAGTACCTTGCTCACCGCTTTATTTTTTTGTGCCTGCACCAATGATTCAGGTTGTTGTGCTTGTCGAATAGATTGTAAAATTGCACCTATGCGCTGTTGAGCAGCTTCAATATTCAATGGTTTGACTAGAAAGCCCGCTATGCCAAGCTGTATCAATTTGACAATGATATTTTTATCTTGGACTATAGAAACGATAATGATAGGAAGTTTCTGATATTTGATGTCATTACGCAATACTTGCACCAATTCAAGCCCACCCATGCCGGGCATATTAAGATCGGCAATAAGCAAATCGAATGTCTCTTGCTCAAGCATGGCAAGTGCTTCAATGCCATTTTGAGCTTCCGATACTTTACAAAATGAAAACTTTTTTGCTATCAAACGAGCAATGACCGTTCTGCTCATTCGCTCATCGTCAACAATAAGGATATTCATAAGAATAGTCCTCCATTTGTGATATTATGTTGTTTTCCCGACAAAATTATCGGCAAGTTTCCACACATCACCCGCCCCAAGGGTTAAAAACATATCGTTCGGCTGCACAATTGAACGTACTGTTTCTTCGAGATGATCATTGCGCGGTTCATAGACAACATTCTTATGTCCAAGTCGTCGGGCAGTTTCCGCAATAAGTGCGCCAGATACCCCTTCAATAGGTAATTCGCGAGCAGCATAAATATCGGTGATGATTACAATATCGGCATCGTCGAAGGATTGAGCAAACTCTTGATAAAAATCGCGTGTACGCGTATAAGTATGTGGTTGAAATACTGCGACAATCCGACGTTCTTTCCAGCCATTACGAGCAGCTTGGAGTGCTGCCTTTACTTCCGTCGGATGATGCGCATAATCATCCACAATAAGAATATTATTCACTTCACCTTTAAATTCAAAACGCCTATACACACCGGAAAACTGCATAATAGACTCAGCAATAACAGCAAAATCTACCCCAAGCTGTCTGCCTACAGCAACTGCTGCCAATGCATTTTTTAGATTATGAACACCCGGTACATTCACCGTCATAGCCCCAAGAACTTCACCGTTTTCCACCACTGTACAAAACGAAGAACGTCCTTCATGGCTAATTTCAATGGCATGAATATCGGCTTGGCGGGATAATCCGAATGTCACTACTTTTTTGGCAATTTGGGGAAAAATAGTTCTCACCCCACGATCATCACTGCCTATGACAACCACACCATAAAAAGGAGCACGATTAGCAAATTCTACGAATGCAGACTGCACTTCATGTTCGGAACCGTAAATATCAAGATGTTCCGCTTCTATATTATTAATCACAGCAATCGTTGGTGATAGCTGCAAAAAAGAACGATCATACTCATCGGCTTCGACTACTGTCCATTTTCCTTTACCCAAGCGAGCATTGGTACCTCCCAAACCGGAAAGTTTACCACCAACAATAACAGTCGGATCAAAACCCGCACGCATCATCATCAAACCACACATGGATGTTGTTGTCGTTTTGCCATGCGTACCGGCAATAGCAAGACAATAGTTCAAACGCGCAACTTCAGCCAACATCTCAGCTCGACGTATGACCGGAATTCCCAAACGGCGCGCTTCTTCTGTTTCAGGGTTATCATCATTGCGAACTGCACTCGAATAGACAACAACCTCTGCACCTTGAATATTGGTAGAACTGTGACCTTTGTAAATTATCGCACCCAATGAGCGCAAACGCTCGGTCACTTCGCCGATGTGCATGTCCGATCCACTGACCGTAAATCCTTGTGATAAAAGAATTTCGGCGATACCGCTCATACCGATACCGCCGATTCCTACAAAGTGAACATGTTTAACTGTTGAAAACATAAGACTTATCTGCTTCTATATTCGTGGGTATTAATGCCATAACGGCGTATCTTATTGTGTAAGGTTTCACGACTTATCCCTAACATTGCCGCGGCTTTACTCACATTACCTTTACAGGTACCCAATGTTGATTCGATTTTAAGTTTATCCACAATGGCTATATCATCTTTTAGGGAACGATCGCTTGAAAATTCAAAGCCACTGCCTGCCGCCGCTGCCTGTGACTGCTGCGCCATACGTTGCGTCATGGGAGCAACCATCATTCTATGGACATCTGCGACTTCGATATATGCTGATACTGTTGTTTGTAATACCACACGTATCGTACTGAGTAGCTCGCGCACATTGCCTTTCCATGAACATTCTTGCAAATATTCTATAGTAGCCGGAGCAAATGCTTTCTGTTCTTCCATGCGAGTATTGTGATCTTGAAGATAATGTTCCACAATGAGTGGGATATCTTCTTTACGATCGGCTAATGAAGGCAAATGCACTTCACATTCACGCAAACGATGATAAAGTTGTTCACGAAACTCACCTTCTTTCATTGCCTCAACCAAATCTTTATCGGTTGCAGAAACAAAGCGTAAATCCACTTGTTCCGGCTCAACTGACCCCACACGTCTGACAATGCGTTCTTCTATGGGCAGCAATAAATTTGCTTGTAATTCGGGCGACAAATCGCCAATTTCATCAAGGAACAAAGTACCGCGATTCGCTTGATGAAAAAGACCTTTTTTATTTTCTAATGCTCCCGAGAAAGCACCTCTGACATGCCCAAAAAGTTCACTTTGGAATAACTCTCTCGGAATATTGGGGATGTCCACAGTCACCATTGTATATTTACTGCGACGGCTTACGGCATGCAATGCACGAGCGACCAATTTTTTTCCGGTGCCTGTTTCTCCGGTAATGAGCACATTCAAATCGGTTTTGCCGAAACGCACAATTTTATCCGCAACGGCAGCCATGGCTCTGCTGCGACCAACAATACCCTGCTGATGGATAATGGCAAGCAATTCTTGGTTCTCACGAATACCATTAATTTTTTCGACGGTGCTTCGAAGAACTTCACGCAAACGGTCGGTGCTTAAAACATTTTTCTCAATGAAATTCACTGCTCCAAGTTTTGTGGATTTCACGGCATTTTCGATGGTACCTTTACCGGAAATCATAATAACCGGTATAGTCGGATATGCTCTTACGGAATGCGCCAGCATATCAATACCGGTCAAAGACGATGTGGAGAACTCTATATCCAGTAACATCAAGGAAATGGAGGGCGCACTTTTTTCTAATAGTGACATGGCTTGTTCGGGGGAATTGCAGATAAGATGTTTCCATCCCAAACCTTTCACAATATCCGCTAATGATGAACAAAAGTCCGGATTATCATCTACTATCAATATAGTTATTGTTGAACTCATGAACCTACTATAGGTAAATCAAAAATTGACAATGTATTAGACTCTATCACTTACCAACGACCTGCGTCCGGCACGGCTGTCATCAATGTATCATAAATTGCTCTGAAATCTTTACTGCCGACATTTCTGTATCGCGGATTCCATACTGCTCGAAACACATCTTTGTTCGCCGCCGGATAATATTCAATAAACCGCGATATTGGTCCCGGTGAATTGAGGGTCGGTACTTTCTCAAATGTTTTTACTGTTTCCGACAAAGATATGCAGAAACTATGTTCGTCGGTCTTTAAGACCGTTTCTTCTGTGTATTGCTCTTTGAAATTCTCCCGAGCAAGTTTTTTTAATTGTAAGTCACCACCCCATTGATAAGCACGGGTTACACCACTTGCCGGATCATACTCACCCCAACGTATTATGGATTTCGAGGTTCTTTCATTAATGCATTTGCGCAAAGGTTTATTTTCCAAATTATTAGCGGCTTGATTTGAAGCAGTATTTTGTGTTGAACTACTTCCGCAACTTGCTCCGGTGCATAAGCAACCGCAAAAAAGGAGAAAAAGTATATACCGATAAAGATACACAAAACTATGACTACTTTGTTCCATCAATCACCATAATATTCTAATGAGTAAGTAAACCTAGAATGGCATCAATGCGTTCCAATGTTGCTTGTTTTCCTAAAACTTCCATTGTCTCGAACATACCCGCACCAACAGATTTGCCCGTAACTAATAAACGCAAAGGATTCATTACATCTTTAAAGCCCATTTTCTTTTCTGCCAGATATGCCTGTACCGTCTGATGAAGTGCCGTATGGTTAAAATCCTCCGCTGAACGTAATAGAGCAATTACTTCCGGCAAGGCTTGTTGCGCTTTTTCTGTCCAGACTTTAGCTCTAAACTCATCATCATAACTCTTTGGAATTTCAAACATATAATTGCCAAAATCTGCTATCTGATGAGGAAATTGTACACGTTCTCGCAACAAAGTAATAACACGCACGACATAATCATCATCAATGCCATTTATTCCTTTATTTTCAAGCTCTTGCTTAACTACACTGACAAAATTTTGCGGTGCCGACTTTTTCATGTATTCCGATTGCATCCACTCCAACTTTTTATAATCAAATACAGCACCCGCTTTATTGACTTTCTCCAAAGTAAATGTATCAATCATTTCTTGAAGGGTAAACATCTCACGGTCTGCGGTAGGATTCCAGCCAAGCAAGGCAACAAAATTCACCAAAGTTTCTGCGAAGAAACCTTTTTCACGGAACTGATACACGAACACATCACCCTTGCGTTTACTCATCTTTGAACGGTCTTCATTCAACAATAAAGGCAAGTGCGCAAACTGAGGTGCTTCCCACCCGAATGCTTGATATAGCAACACATGTTTGGGCGTGGAAGGCAACCATTCTTCGCCGCGAATAACATGGGTAATTTGCATCAATCTGTCATCCACGACATTTGCCAAATGATAGGTCGGAAACCCATCAGATTTCATAAGGATTTGATCATCCACATCACGACTTTGGAATGTCACGGGTCCGCGAATACTATCCACAAATGAAATCTCGGCATGGAGCGGCACTTTCATCCGAATACAGTATTCCGCACCTTCATCAAGCAGGCGACGTGTTTCATCTTCGCCCAAGGTATATTGATTGCGCATGATGGAACGGTCATACTTGGGGGCAATACCCGCTGCTTGCTGGCGTTCGCGCATCTTATCCAATTCTTCCGAAGTATCAAAAGCATAATAGGCATTGCCATTGTCAAGCAGCATTGCTGCATGCTCACGATAGATTTCTGTGCGCTCAGATTGACGATAAGGTCCGAAGGGACCGCCTTTTTCCGTACTTTCATCAAACTCTATACCCGCCCAACGGCAGGTGGCAATGATTTCTTCTTCGGCACCTTCCACAAAGCGTGTACGGTCTGTGTCTTCAATGCGAAGAATATTCACTCCGCCATGATGCTTGGCAAAAAGATAATTGTATAAAGCTGTTCGTAAACTTCCTATATGAACAAAGCCCGTTGGTGAGGGGGCAAATCGCACTCGTACACTCATAGATATTCTTCCGTCTTTAGTTTATCACTTGTCTTTTGTGAATACACGTTCTACTTCTGCATAAGTTTTTTCGGTTTCATACACACGAATCATCACGCGATGAACGGATGAAGGTGTTGCTGCTAAAGCGTCGCATATATGTCCTAACATATAAGCCGCTATATTTTCTGCTGTCGTATAAAATGGCACCATAACTGTTTTCATGGGATTGGTATGAAAAAATTCTTTCATTACCTCATCGCCTTCATCACATAAAAACGCATGATCAAGCATATCTACAATGGGTTGCACAATGGTTTTTATATCATAATAATCCATCACCATACCGTGCGAGTCTGTTTCGCCTTCAATTTCCACCCGCATGGAATATGAGTGACCGTGCAAGTTACGACATAAGCCCTCGTGGAAAGGAAGTCTATGCCCCATTTCCCAGCGAAACTCTTTAGCTATGCGCGTCAATGCCATGATGGTTAATCTCGTTTATACTGAGCTTCAATCACCGAAGTCATACCACCGCGCACGCCCCATTCTGTGGTAATGGTCATCTCAAGAGGTTGGCATGCAGCCACCAAATCATCAAGAATAGCATTGGTCACAGCTTCGTAAAATATGCCCTTATTTCTGTATTCAAGAAAATAATATTTCAGTGCTTTTAACTCCAGACACACTTCCGCTGCGATGTAACGAATAGTCACCGTTGCGAAATCGGGCAACCCTGTTTTGGGGCATACCGATGTAAATTCATGGCATACATGCGTTATTGTATAAGGACGCTCCGGTCTGGGATTAGGGAATGTTTCAAGTTCAACCATAGTATTTGAGCCGTATTTTTGCTGTGAATAAGTATTAAGAACCACGAAAATACGGCATTTCAGCCGAATTTTCCCGATTGAAAGTAATATAATGGCATCTCAACACATTGAAGAAAACACACAATCAACCCAAGGTATCTATGGCAGACGCACTGTATTAGAGGCATTAAGAGCACAACGTGACATAGAAAAAATCTTCTTTGCCTTCGGTGCTGAGGGTGAAGGTATTGACACTATTCGTGCCGAAGCAAAACGGCGCAATATCCCTTGTTCCATCGCAGACAGACAAAAATTTGCTATGCTTGAAAAAAGGATTGAGGTCGGTGACGGTGCTGTGCAAGGTGTCATTGCGCTCATGCCGCTCTATCATCCCATAACTTTGGAGCAGGCAATAGAGCAAGCATATACAGAAACAGACAATCCCGTTTTTGTTCTCCTTGACGGCATCCATGATCCTCATAATGTAGGAGCAATAGCACGCTCAATGGCTTGTGCCGGCGCTCATGCACTTCTGCTCCCTACACAACACGGCTCACCCGTCACAGCCACGGCAATGAAATCTTCTGCCGGAGCTTTACATCATATTCCCATCGTGAAAGTACCCAATACATCTGTGGCATTAAAAGATTGCAAAGCCGCAGGATTTACGCTTATTGGTACGGACATGAATAATGCACAAAATTATGACAGTCCTGATTATGATATGCCCATAGTCCTTATCATTGGAAGTGAAGGCAGCGGCATGAAAAATGAAACGCGAAAATTATTGGATTTTTCTATCACTATTCCCCTTTCAGGCAAGGTACAATCACTTAATGCTTCCGTTGCTGCCGGAATTATTCTCTTTGAAATAAAAAGAAAAAAAACAATTATCTGATTTTTATAAAAACATGAAATTTTTCTTTGTTCTGGTTATTCTACTTTCTACTTCAATGTTTGCCCAAGAAGTGCCCTATAAATATTTTTTATTTATAGATGTAGATCATTGCCTTCAATGCAATCAAACGATTATTAATAGTACCATCGAACGTTTGAGAGAGCAAAAAACAGGGAAGATTATTGCTGTACTTTCTACAAATTCTTCCGATGATTATACAATCTATTGCAAGCAATTAGATGTTGATTCCTGTATATATGATACTCTCGGATTATTCAAACGATGCGCTATTAAAGATCAACCAACTCTTATTGTCACTTCTCAAAGTGGTTATGAATTATACAGATGTGAAAACATAAACAGATATAATTCAGATGTAGGAGAAATACTCAAAAAAATATCCCGAATCAATAATAAGGATATACAACAGATTGTCTTAGAGAAAAATGACAATTCCATACTTGGTAAAGCATATCAGCCAATTATTGACTTTCGCAATAATACTTTATATACCGTAGATGAATTGCAAAATGAAATAGCAGGATACAGCATAGTGACGGGAAAACGTTTGCTGACCATTAAGCCACCCTCAAAAGCAGAAGAACTTACCGCAATGAAAAAAGCCCTGCCCCAAGTTTTTGCTTTGGAAGCGTGGGGTATCCCCTTTAGTAAGCCCAAAGAAAATACGGTGAAAGCAAAATTTCAACAAGTAACCCCCACTATGGATTTTGGAACATTATCTATTTTACTTAATCTGGAAACTAAAGTTACCGACACCTCTATTCTTCCTGATGGCACTATGTCATTATCAAACCATTATCTTGGCAGAATTATTAGTACTACATATAGCAATAATCAGATTCAAGGAGCATATATTCCAGCAACGGAAGAATATGCTGCCTCATATTTAAAATACAGAGAACCAATTCTTTATTCTAATCTTTCTTATGGATTTATTAGAAAAAATCATAGAATACCCGATGATTCTATAAGTCCTTTTTTTATCTCTCGCATACCTACTTTGGAACAAGGTACATATTTTCTTAACTATGGAAGATTAAAAAAAGAATATGGATTAACAACATTCAACACTCTCACACTTGGTGTACTTGAATATAATCAGGCACAAAAAGGATTTATATATATGAATCATTGGAATCATATTTTTTGTAAAATACTTCTTCGTGATACTATTATCAAGTTCCCATTTTCCGGCTTACTCCATTGCGCTGTTCCCAATAATCCCAAACCTCTCTTATTGCCGCATACCGACACCATGCGCTATTTTGTGAATGATATTTTTTCAAATTCCCGGCATTTTTTTGTTCTTATTCAACCACATGGTCCGCAAAATTCTTCTGACCATTATATTTTACAGCGATACAATTGGGATGGAATTCTTGAACGTGAGATTTACGTGCAATGTCACGACGATAAAGTGTCGCGCATCAACATAGCGGGCTGTACAGAGGACGATATTTACATTCTTGCTAAATTCTCCCAGAAAGGACATATACTGCAAAAATTGTCTGTCAAAGAATAACACCTGCCTTCAATGAATCTTTGACGATAATAGTAAAACCGCAATTCCCCATTTCTTGTATCTAATGACAGGATACATGCCGTTTCGCCGTAGTTTTGCACTTACCAATCACATTTTCGTGCATACACTATGGATACTAAACAAGACTCTATCGCTGATATTGGTGTCATTATCGGGCGGTTTCAAGTACATGATTTACATACAAGCCACATAGAACTTATTGAAGGGGTTATGGCAAAACACCGTAAAGTTGTCTTATTTCTCGGTGTCAGCCCTGCTCTTGTAACCAAACGCAATCCCTTGGACTTTGTCTCACGCAAAGAAATGATTATTGCTCGTTTTCCACAACTGACCGTCTTGGCATTGCCCGATGTGCGCTCTGACCAAGAATGGAGTTTGACTCTTGACCGTCGCATACGTGAGGTTTTGCCTGTCGGAAAAATTATGCTCTATGGGCGCAAAGAAGGCGTTTTGGAACGCTACCGTGGCGAATTTCCCATGACAGAATTAGAGCCGACAATTTATGTGAGTGGCACGGAAGTACGCAAAAATATCAGCAATGAAGTCATGACCTCACGAGATTTTCGCGCCGGCGTTATATATGCCGCCTATAATCAATATGACAAAGTATTTACGGGTGTGGATGTGGCTGTGATGAAAGGACATAATGTCTTATTGGCACGCAAGCCCAATGAAACTGAATGGCGATTTATAGGAGGTTTTGCCTTACCCGAAGACACATCGTTTGAAGATACGGTGCGGCGTGAAGTACGCACTGAAGCATGTATCGAAATTCAAAATATTCGCTACATAGGCAGCATGAGAATTGATGATTGGCGCTACAGAGAAGAATCCGATAAAATCATTTCCTTATTTTATTGTGCCGATTATGCCGCCGGACATATAGAACCCAATGATGATATAAGCGAATTGCGATTAGTACCCATCCATGAATTCACGGCATCAATGCTTGTCGAAGAACATCGTCCCCTGTTCAATCTGCTTAACAGCACAATGATGTTTCACCAAGAAGAAATCGGATAAATAATCATGCACTTAGATATACTTGCCTTTGGCGCACATCCTGACGATATAGAACTTTCTTGCGGCGGTTCATTGGCTGCCATGATCGGCAAGGGCTATACCGTAGGAATATGTGATCTCACACGCGGTGAATTGGGTTCTCGCGGCACAGCCGAAACACGTGCCCTCGAAGCCGAAAAAGCGTCTGCCATACTTGGTATTCATGAACGCATAAATCTCGGCATACCCGATGGCGATATTAGTGTCAATAATGAATATATTCTTGAAATTGTGGCGGTATTGCGCCATTATACTCCGCGTATTATTCTTATCCCCGCTCATAAAGACCGTCATCTTGACCATGAATATGCCCATCAATTATTGCGTAAATCAGTATTTATGTCCGGTATGACAAAAATTGAAACAATGTATCATGGCATCACCCAAAATCCATATCGCCCGAAATATATGTTTTCTTATATGCAAAGCTATCATTTCGAGCCCGATTTTATTGTGGATATTTCCGAGCATTTTTCGACAAAAATTCAAGCAATTCAAGCATATTCAACGCAAGTGTATGTGGAAGGTCAGCATGATGACAATGCACCGCAAACATTTATTTCTACCCCCGCATTTATGACAATGCTCACCGCACGGTCGCAATATTTGGGTTCGCTCATTGGCGCAAGCTATGGCGAAGGATTTAAAACAATTGAGCCGCTCGGTATTTCCGGTTTTGATATTTGGATGCAATAATACTATGGGAATAAAAACAATTACCGCACCGTCGGAAGAAATACTTGCTTTACGCAATCCCGATGATATTCATCTTTCGGTGAATGAAATATTTTATTCTATTCAGGGCGAAGGTTTACGTGCAGGCACACGATGCGTTTTTGTACGCTTGCAGGGCTGTTCTTTACGCTGTGTTTGGTGCGACACGCCATATTCATTACAACATAAAGGCGGCACACCGATGTCGGGTACGGAAATAATCGAAATTTGTCGTCACTATGAATGTAATTTTATTGAATTTACCGGTGGTGAACCATTAGAACAACATGCCGTGCTGCCTTTAATGTCATTATTATGCGATGAGGGATATACAGTAGCTGTGGAAACAGGCGGACATATTGATTGCCGCTATGTTGATCCGCGCATTATTAAAATTATTGATATGAAATGTCCTGACTCCAAAATGATGTCGCTCAATAATTATGATAATCTTACCATATTGCAATCGCATGATGAAATAAAATTCGTTATTGCTTCTCGCGAGGATTATGAATGGGCAAAAAAAATTACTGCCGATTATGATTTGACCCATAAAGCAGCGGCTGTGCTTTTTTCCGCAGTATTTTCAACATTAGAGTTCAAACAATTAGTCGAATGGATTTTGGAAGACCGCTTAGACGTTCGTTTCCAATTACAAGTCCATAAATTCGTATGGGATCCGAATCAACGTGGAGTATAATTTGTGAAAAATACAGGCGAAAAACAACCCTTAACGGAAAGACAACAACAAGTCTTTGATTTTATTGTTTCAACCCTTCATAATCAAGGTTTTCCGCCCACATTAAAAGAAATATGTCGTCATTTTTCTTTTGAGTCCACACGTACTGCCTATGATTGCCTAAAAATACTCGATAAAAAAGGATATATTCGTAAAGGGAATGGAAAATCACGCGGCTTGGCTATTCTCCATACCGAAACGCAATCAACATCAGTTGACATACCCGTTTCCGATACAATCACCTTTTTGTCTAATGATGGTTTGCACAAGACAAAAGCAATCTATTTTGACACAATGTTTTTTGGAAATAATGAGAATATTATTGCGGCAATTTGCTCGGATAATGGTATGAAAAGTGAAGGATTCGCCGAAGGTGATATACTTTTTGTTATACCGTCGCCCCCAACTATTGGCGATATTGTCTTGGCATCCGTTGAGGATATTCTTTTGGCACGACGTTATTATTCCACAGAAAAATATAATGAATTACAGGCGACAGAAAAAGGTTTTCCCAAAATAAAATTTTTCTCCGGTGACGATGATGTACGTATTATTGGAAAAATCATCGGGGTATTTCATTCATTTTAATCTTCGTTTATTATGCAAAAAAAAATTGTTTTACTCGGCTCCGGTGAATTAGGTAAAGAATTTGTTATTGCAGCGCAGCGTATGGGGCAATATATAATTGCCGTTGATTCATATCTCGGCGCACCTGCAATGCAAGTGGCTCATGAATATGAAGTTATACCGATGCTTGACGGCGATGCCCTCGATGCTGTCATTGCCAAACATCAGCCCGATATTATTGTACCTGAAATTGAGGCAATACGCACAGAACGTCTTTATGACTATGAGCAACAAGGTATTCATGTAGTGCCAAGCGCAAAAGCTGCAAACTTTACCATGAATCGTCGTGCCATACGCGATATGGCAGCACAAGAACTCGGATTAAAAACCGCTGCATATAAATATGCTTCTACCTTTGAAGAATTTGAGCACAATGTTCAAAAAATCGGTATTCCTTGCGTTGTCAAACCATTAATGTCTTCATCCGGTAAAGGGCAATCGGTCATTAAATCTGTGGACGATATTCCCAAAGCATGGGCTATTGCTGCCGAAAAAGGCAGAACGGGAGATAATGATGTTATTATTGAAGAATTTATTGATTTTCACACGGAAATTACTTTATTAACAGTAACGCAAAAAAATGGCGAAACATTATTTTGTCCTCCTATAGGACATCGCCAAGAACGCGGTGATTATCAAGAAAGCTGGCAACCCGTTGCAATGAGCCAAGAACATATACTCGAAGCACAAAATATTGCACGAAAAGTGACCAATGCTTTAACCGGTGCAGGTATTTGGGGTGTTGAATTTTTTCTCTCGGATAATGGAGTTTATTTTTCCGAATTATCGCCAAGACCCCATGATACGGGCATGGTAACATTAGCGGGAACGCAGACATTTTCGGAATTTGAATTACATCTCAGAGCAATTTTAGGATTACCCATTCCTGTCTTACAAGCAGAAAGAACAGGTGCGAGTGCCGTTATTTTATCATCGGGTGAAAGTACATCGCCGCGCTATGAAGGAATTAAAAATGCACTAAGTCTTGAAAATACAGATATTAGAATTTTTAATAAACCGGTGGCACGTCAGTATCGTCGCATGGGTGTAGCATTAGCGTATGGCTCTTTGGATGAGTCCACAGACGATATTCGCGCTAAAGCCAAAGCAGCAGCTGATGCAGTGCGTATCATCCTGTAAAGTATTATTGTTTGATACTCCATTCCCTCACTATTCACGAAATGGTGAGGGATTTTTTTTATGTATCCTCTCTTCGCTGAACTCTCATTTGATAGGAAAAATATTTTTTCACCACATATTTGGTGTAAGTTGTTTTTTTTTTGTAAGTTGCGTTCAGTAGTTGACAC
>Ga0209570_1000210_pt1 | contig 104586 bp, 82 predicted proteins | sample EBPBio172007_DNA_FD_185861 | JGI IMG/M metagenome (GOLD analysis project Ga0209570, IMG submission 185861) | Wastewater treatment Type I Accumulibacter community from EBPR Bioreactor in Madison, WI, USA - Reactor 1_9/17/2007_ DNA (SPAdes)... | ecosystem: Engineered > Bioreactor > EBPR >... | reverse complement strand
CTCAAAATACCCTCAAAACACCCTATATACCCCTCAAAACCATCAAAAACAGCTTCCATACCCCTCAAAACTCATTCAATAGACCTTATTAGCCATTTCATAGCCATCAAAACTCATTCTTTAGATCAAAAAACATCCCCCGTATAAACCAAAACATAGTCCATATACCATCATTATCAATATACTTGATGCTATCTCACTATCAGAATCAATCGGGCGCACTTTGCCACCGTCAAAAGGGGATAGTCCACCCGTGCATACTGTTACTCATGTCCATAAGTGATGATTTTCGTAAATTGCACCCACACAATAACAGCAAATTTTATGATTGAACAATTAGAAACGCTCTCCAAAGAGCTTGATGCCGAAATAGGAATGCTTAACACCGAGAAAGCATTGGAAGAATTTCGCTTAAAACATTTGGTGAAAAAGGGCACATTGCAACAGTTTGTGGAACAATTGCGTGAGGTGCCGAAAGCCGATAAACCGCAGGTGGGCAAATTGCTCAATAGTGTCCGCGCCAAAGCCGAGCAAGCATGGACGCAAGCCAAGGAATTGTTAGAACAGCAAGCGCAATCGTCCCCGAGTATTGATGTGACTTTGCCGGCGCGCAAGATGCGTCGCGGGACTGTCCATCCGATTAATGCGACATTGGAGCGGGCTTTGGGTGTATTCAAGACATTGGGTTTTGCGGTTGCGGAGGGTCCGGATATTGAAGATGATGCTCATTGTTTTTCTATGTTGAATTTTGCGGACGATCATCCGGCTCGTGATATGCAGGATACGTTTTTTGTTGCGAGTGAGCATAGTTCGGATATTGTGTTGCGTACCCATACATCGTCTGTGCAGGTTCGTTTGATGACCAATCAGAAGCCGCCAATTCGAGCGGTGATGCCCGGAAGGGTGTATCGCAATGAGGCGGTGAGTGCGCGGTCTTTGGCGGAGTTCCATCAGGTGGAAGGATTGTATATTGATAAGAATGTGACGTTTGCGCAATTGAAAGGCACTCTTGTGGAGTTTGCTCGGGCGATGTATGGTAAGGATTTGAAGTATCGTTTCCGTCCTTCGTATTTTCCGTTTACGGAGCCGAGTGCCGAGATGGATATTACATGTTATTTGTGCAAGGGCGCGGGATGCAGGGTATGTAAGTTTACGGGCTGGTTGGAGATATTGGGCTGCGGTATGGTTCATCCGAATGTGCTGCGCAATTGCGGCATAGACCCTGAGGAGTATTCGGGTTATGCATTTGGTTTTGGTATAGAGCGTGTTACTTTGCTGACGACCGGTATTGATGATATACGTCTTTTGTATGAGAATGATGTGCGCGTTTTGCGTCAATTTTAGGGAGAGTTAGATATGGTAAAGGAAGGCGATAATGGCGGTTTGGGCGAATCGTATGGCGCATTTGTGAAGCGTCAGTTCAAGAAGAATCGTATGGGTTTGTGGTCATTGTATTTTGTGTTGGTGATGAGCGTTGTGGCTTTGATGGCAGACTTTTTGGCGAATGATAAGCCATTGATGGCTCAATATAAGGGCGAGGTTGTGTTGCCTATTTTTCGGGAGTATTCGACGCAGCTTGGTTTGATGGAATGGTATAAGGGTGAGTTGTCGAATTGCGATTGGCGCACATTGGGTTATGATTGGGCTGTTCGTGCTCCTGTCGGGTATTCGCCGCAAGCTGCTGATGGTAGTATTATATCATTGGATGAGCGTCGTCCTTCGAGTAAGCATTGGTTAGGGACTGATGATATTGGTCGCGATGTTCTTGCGGGGTTGATTCATGGCAGCCGTTATGCTTTGGCGATAGGCTTGGTTGCTATGGGAATATCTTTGTGCATTGGTATAGTACTTGGTTTGATTGCCGGATATTTCGGCGGTTGGGTTGATACGTTTATTTCTCGTTTGATAGAGCTTGTGATAACGTTTCCGACATTTTTTTTGATTATCACGATAGTTGCGATGGTGCAAGCGGGTAGTATTTGGTTGATCATGGCGATGATTGGTCTTACCGGATGGACGGGGATAGCGCGATTTGTGCGTGGTGAGGTGTTGCGGATACGTAGTTTGGATTTTGTGTCGGCAGCGCAGGCATTGGGTTATAGCACTTCTCGTATTATATTCCGTCATGTATTGCCAAATGCTCTTGCTCCGGTATTGGTGAGTGCTGCTTTTGGTATAGCGGGTGCAATTTTAACGGAATCGGCATTAAGTTTTTTGGGCTTTGGTGTTCCTCCGACGGTAGTGACATGGGGTTCGGTATTGTTTAAGGCACGGAGCAGTGTCAATGCTTGGTGGTTGGCAGTATTTCCGGGTATGTTGATATTTATGACGGTATCGGCATATAATTTAATAGGGGATGCATTGCGAGATGCGACAGATCCTCGTTTGAGACATTAAGAGAAGTATAGAGGGATAGTATGATAGATTTAACACGCATAGACGGGCGTTCCATTACGGTGAATGCGGATGAAATCGAGACTGTGGAAACGTCATTTGATTCGACGATAACGTTTGTGAGCGGTCGTCGGATAGTTGTGAAGGAGTCATCGGAGCATATTAAGCAAAAGGTTATTGCTTATAAGCGAAGTTGTTTGGTAAGCGAGAAGAGCTAAGAGTAATCCCCGTCATGGATAGTATGGCGGGGATTTTTTTTTGCGTTTTGTGAGTTATGCGATGGTTACTTCTTTGCAGAGATAGACATCTTGTATTGCATTGAGCAAGCTGATGCCTTCCGAGAGAGGTCTTTGGAAAGCTTTTCTGCCTGAAATAAGTCCCATTCCGCCGGCTCTTTTGTTTATGACGGCTGTAGTGACGGCTTCGGCGAAGTCATTTTCACCGCTTGCCCCGCCGGAGTTGATAAGTCCAATTCTACCCATGTAGCAGTTGGCTACTTGGTATCGGCAGAGGTCAATGGGGTGGTCTGATGTTAGTTCTGTATAGACCTTTTTGTCAATTTTTCCATAAGAGGAGTTGCCCATATTGAGCGCGGTGTATCCTCCATTGTTTTCGGGGAGCTTTTGTTTGATGATGTCGGCATTGATGGTAACGCCAAGGTGATTAGCTTGTCCTGTGAGGTCTGCGCTGATGTGATAGTCTTTGTCTGATTTGAAAGCGGGGTTTCTCAAATAGCACCAGAGTATGGTCGCCATTCCCAAGTCATGAGCCATAGCGAAAGCGTTTGCTACTTCGACGATTTGTCTGCCGCTTTCGGGTGAGCCGAAATATATAGTTGCACCAACGGCTGCTGCACCCATGTCAGCGGCGTTTTTCAGTGTTCCGAACATGATTTGATCGGCTTTGTTGGGGTATGTCAGAAGTTCATTGTGGTTTATTTTGACAATAAAGGGAATCTTATGAGCATATTTTCTTGAGACGCTTGACAAAACGCCGAATGTAGAAGCGACGGCATTGCATCCTCCTTCGATTGCGAGCTTGACAATGTTCTCAGAGTCGAAGTACAGAGGGTTTTTTGCGAAGCTTGCTCCTGCGCTGTGTTCAATTCCTTGATCTACGGGTAAAATTGAGACATAACCTGTGCCTGCTAATCTTCCTGAGTTGTTAATCCATTGTAAGCTGCGCAATACTTTGTTGTTTCTGTCGCTGATGGCGAAGTAATTGTCCACGGATTGTGGGTTAGGGAGGTGGAGCGCGGCAGCGGGAATTGTTTTGGAAGAATGATTGAGGTAGTATTCGGCTTTGTCACCGAGATAGAAAGCAATAGAGTTTAATGAAACCATAGAATCTCCGAATTGAATAAGTGAAACAATGTTGATTGCAATATAGTAAAAGTTATTATGATTGTTGCTGACAAAAGCAAAAAGGCATCAGAAACTTGCTCTGATGCCTTTTTTGTTGTTTATGGAGCGAAGTATTATTTCGCTACGTTCATTACTTGGGTAAATGAATAAGGACCACAAGTATAGATGATATGGTATAATCCATTTGAAACAGCGGATAAATCCACGACAGAGGAGTAATTGCCTTGTTCGAGTTTTGAATCAATCACCGTCATGACGGTTTCTCCAAGTTGATTGACGATCACGATAGAAACCGGCGCATCAATTCCCACAGTGAAGTCAATTCTTGCCGTGCTATACGAAGGATTGGGGATTATATCCGGCGCATTGATAGATGTTCCGGGGGTGACCAATCTTCCTTGAGCAAAGCACACATCTTCTGATTTGTATGTTGCTTGCGATCCGGTGACGGGAGTCAAACAAGCGGCATATTTTGTCGGGAAGGTGATAGCGGATGTTATGGTACCGCTAAGCGATTTCCCAAGAAGAACATCCAAAGCAAGTGAGAAGATGTTTTGATTTCCGGGTGAAGGAAGCACGCCTTTACCTTTGATTGAGAGTACTCCATTGGATTTGTTTTCTGTTGGAGTTTCCCAAGTCACGCCACTTGCCAAAGAAGTGAAGCTATTTGGTCTGTAATTGAACATAGTCGGCTCATAGTTGAGAGTGATGGTAAAGTCATCAATGTTCAATGAACTTATATTAGCACCCGCTTCGACAGCGAAGGAGAAAGTTTGAGGAGCACCGATTTTAATTGGTTCAATCTTATCGGGCGACATAGTGAGCTTCAAGGAAGTGCTTGTGGCATCTCCTGTGAGAGCATATTGCGTTTCACCGAGTCCTTGAGTTGTGAAGCGTAATGTAGTAGCGAGCGTCCCTGTTGCTTGAGGCAAGAAGGTAATCTTCCAAGTTCCTGTGGTATTGCGACGTATAACTTGCGAAGCCGGCTCAATAATAAATGACCCCTGATCACCATTGATAATATCTGCCGTGACAGTGATATCTTCATTAGGATTAGCTGTTGTCGGGAACACGAAAGTCGGATTTACTTTTGTATCGCAGACATAAATTGATCCCATTTGTATGACAGATCCTTCGGGCAATCCTGTTCCGCAAATATCAATAGTTTTTGTTGTTTCGGTTGCATCAGAAGTTACGGTGACGGTAGCCGTTCTTGCGCCGATACCGGCCGGAGTGAATTGCATCGGTATCGTGCGTGTTTCATTAGGAGTTAATGTGAACGGAACAAAAGCTGTTGTGAGCGCAAATTCCGAATTTGGATTGATGGTAATATTAGTCACATTCATGTCAAAGTTACCATCGTTTTTAATAGTGACAGCATTTTGTTTAGAATCGGACTTTCCTATAATGACAGTAGGGAAGCATTCTCTTTCAAGAGTAATTTTGGGTTCACATCCATTTCCTGTCAGAGTAGCTCTGCGAGTAATTTGTGTGACATTGTTTTCATCGCTTGCTTCAATAGTCATAGAAGCATTATGATTTGTCGCATCATCCGGCTGATATTCGACTTGGAAATCAAGAGTACCACCATTTGGAGCAACAATAGGATATGGCGGGAGAGAAAGTAAAGTGAAACGTCCGGCTGATATATAAGCCTTATTGATTTTGATAGGTATTTGCCCAATATTTGTGAAAGTCACATTTTTCGTAAGACGAGTATTAGGTCTTTGGCAAGTCCATGATTGATTGTCGAGTCTTCCATCCAAAGGAGCGATGCCTTCTCCGCAAAGTTGAGTGTATGTTGTATCGCAAATAATGGGTAAATCAGTTGCATAGAATAATCGAGCACAATCAATGCCAACTGTTTTGGGAGAGAACTCAACTTCAGCTTCGATTTTCTGATTAGGGTCTAATACTAAAGATATAGTGTTATTCATGACATTAGCCTTTGTAGTATTAAGTGTCACACTAACTAATCTAAAGCTATTATTGGGATTGTTACCTAATGAAACTGTTATTCTGCGAGCAAAAATTGTTTGGTTTTCAAACACTCTTGTAAATGATTTTGTGTTTTTTGCACCGATGATAGTATTATCGAAGGTAGTATCACTGAGAGTAAAGTAGTTACATGATGGTAAACCCTCGACACAGACAGTAAAGTGTACGGGATCGCTACATTCACCAATCACAGTGATATTTGCACAGCGTTGTCCCGTTCCGGTAGGCGAGATAAGGAAATCAATACCTTGCCAATCACCATTTTTGAGGTTAATGCCTTCTAAAGTATTATTGATTTTAAATTCAGTAGGATTGGAGTTAAGTACTTGCAACACCTTTGATGTTATATTGCCGGTGTTTGTAAGTCCTTTGTCAGATGGAATATATGTGCCTAAAGTATTCCCAACCGCAACTTGGCCTAATTGAAATACGGAAGATTGGTCAAGCATTGCTAATTTGGCGACGGAGATGTTGAAGGGTACAGCGGATACTGAAGTGCTGCCTTGAACTGATCCGAATTTTGCTATGAAGCCATCTGTATTACCTGCGCTGACAAGGTCTGCAAGGCCGGTGAATTTACGTGTGCCTGCAAATGTACCAACACTGTATGTATTGCCATCGGAAGCATTGAGAGAAGCTGTTGGCCATAAGTTGCGCAATGTTCCGGAAACCCCTGAACGTACATCAGTCAAAACACCCTGTTCATCAAATTCAGCAGTAAAATCTCTCCAATCATTAGCATTAACGGATGTACCGAAGTCAAAAATTCTTTCGCCTGTAGAAACGATATAAGCTACTTTGCCACGACCTTTACCTTTGACATAGACTTTATTGGATGCAGGGTCAAAAGCGACACCTTCTCCATACATTTCACCAAAAGCATTTGCTCTATACCCAAGATCTGTAACTGTTTGAACAGAGCCATCGCCCCGTAGAACAACCAAGAACATGCTTCGTCTATCCTTATCGGTGGATTGATTACGAGTTTGCGCACCGAATTGTCCATCGCCAACAAAAAAGCCGGTTGCGTAAATCCGTTGGTTCGCTGCTGTTTTATTATTGCAAGCAGCGGAATATGTTTTTAACTGCTTAGTGCCGGTCATTGGAGTTGCCCAAATTGCTGTACCACCTACGCCGCCATATTTTGCAACAAATCCGCTAAAATCAGCATGTGGGGAAGTTAAAGGAGATACTCCTGAACCAAAGTTTATTGTTCCTTTGTAAATTCCGGAAACGAATAAATCATCGTTATTTTCTCCTATGGTTATAGTGAATATGCTATCGGCTAATGTTCCGCCTGCTGATTTAGCCCATAAGAATTTAGAACTTGCTGCCTCGGTGAGTCTCAACTTGAATTGGCTACCTAAAGGTAAAAGTTTTAAGTCATCGGATTTCCATACATACTTTCCATTTGTTGCATTGGTTGTTATGATTTTCCAAGTAGTTCCATTGTCTGTACTATAATCAATACGAATTGCTTTTGAAATTGGCTGTACACCTTCCCAAAGTATTTCAATATCTTCACAACTTGAGAAAATAGAAGAAACTGTCGGGCTTGGTTGAATTAATTGAATTGAGTTCACGCCACCGAAGAGAGAAATTTGCGGCGGTGGGCATGGAAGTCCGCTGAATACTAATGTAGAAGGGCAATATACTTGATTAGGACCTTGTTTGAATTCCAAAGTAAACGTTGTGGATTCTCCTTTGCGAATGAGTGCAGGTAAAGAAGGTGACACAACCCGATATGTACCACATGGAGTATTGGCAAACACAGGATCGCTAATAAGGACATCAGATTTTTCTGCAGTTAAGACAATTGTTTGCTGTTGTGTTCCGTTTGGAGGAGGATTACCGAATGAAACACCCGTTTTTGAGAGCCGCACCGATGCGATGGTTGTATCGGGAGCGGTGACATTAATTTCATCTGAAAGATTTTCCTTTGGTATTGAAATTTTAATCATGCGCTGGCGACTATCTTGATTACATCCATATTCACTTGTCCATTCTAACCAACAAGTTACTTTTTTTGAAACACTTGCGGCAATCATTCTATAGATTTCTTCCATTTGTGCTTTCGGGTCACCTTGTACTACCTCAAATGTTCGTCCACCGGTTGCCCGTGCCCAACGATCCAGATAAGCATTCATTTGGATAAACGCTGTAATAGCAAAGAATGTAATGCTATTATCATTCATTTGTGTTTCAACTTCTTGGAGAAAAGCTTCTCTTTTTTTGTTATCACCCGATCCCAAAATACCTTCAGATGGGTTACCGTCCGTTAGAAATATGATAACTCTTCGTACATCAGGCGGTCCTAAAGTTTCTTTGAGCAACTTAATTGCACCAATTTTCGGGTCTAACATAGGGTTATCATAATTAGTATTGCCAGCTGGCGCGATTGCATCTATGGAAGAAAGTAATTTATTCACATCTCGTGTAAATGGTTGTCGTAAGCGGGCTTCAGTCTCAAATGATAAAACAGCTACTGCGGTTGAGTCAATAAAATCAACTGATTGTACAAATGATTTTGCACCATTTTTCACTACGTCCCATCGTGTCAACCCCTGTTCATTAACAGGTTGAAGCATAGAACCGCTGTTATCAAGTACGAGAACAACGCGAACAGCCGAGCCGTCCTTTTTTGTAGAGCATTGTTGAGTAATGGCATTCACAGGATAATTTTTTGTTCCCTTACCATTGATTGTTTCTGCCAAGGTAAAGTCAGCATTGGTCAATCCTGTAAGAGGTTTACGCTCTTTACCATCCGGCGAAACTTCTTCAGCTTCATAGTATGCTCTCATTTTTGGGAATTTGCTGAAATCAACAGTGTTGATTCTAAATACTTTCGTTTGGGCAAATGTAGTTGTTACACTTACACTTAACATTAGTATCATCATTGATACTATGCGAAAAAATGGGTGAAATGACATGAGTATAACCCTTTATATTATGTAAATTACTTTCTAAAAAATTAAAATGTAACGGGATTTTCTACAAAAGACAGAGTCTTTTTGTCAGCATTTAACTCGGCTAATATACCTAAAGGTAATGTCATCTTACTTCGAACATGTCCAAAAGGTAAACCATAAACAGCAGGTACTTCCAATGAACCAATACGTGCATTGAGAACTTGCTTTAATGATGTTTTTAATGTTGAGTTCCCATTTCGTGATGAACGCTCACAATTTTTAAATTGACCAATTGCAAATCCTCTACATGTTTGAAGTTTACCTGCAAGCCATAATTGTGTCAACATCCTATCTATTTTGTATGGTTCTTCTTCAATCTCTTCAAGAAATAAAATAGCATCCTTAGTATCAATTTCATAAGGTGTACCTAATGTACTTACAATCATACTTAGGTTTCCACCAACCAATCTGCCAACTACTGTACCACCGGAAATGGTGTAGATAGAATCAACTATTGATAGAGTTTTATCTGTTGTAGTTTGTTTCGCAAAGAGCGTATTAATAAATTGTTCTGTTGTATAATTATCAAATTCAGAAGAAGCTACAGGTCCATGATATGTTACAAGCTCGCTTCTATTCGTAATTGCTATGAGAAGGGCGGTAATATCACTATAACCGACTATAATCTTGGGATTTTTTTTGATTGTATCGAAATCAAGCAACGGTAAAATTCTCATGACTCCATAGCCACCACGGGCACACATGATACAGTCAATGTCTTTGCGTTCAACAAATTCCATGAACTCGGCTGCCCTCTCTTCATCGGGTGCGGACAAATAACCATTTTTTTTATATAAAGCCTGTCCGACGATTACATTTAGGCCTAAGGATTTAAGAAGTGAAATATTTTTTGTTGCATCTCCCGGATTGATACCGCTTGCCGGAGCAGTAACAGCAACAGTTGCTCCTTCACGAAGTCCTTTAGGTAATAAAAGCTTAGGCGAACTCCCTTCAGCCGATGCAACTAAAGTTTCGTCATTGTCTGATGCTATAGAATTGGAAAATTTAAGAGGAACATTGGTGCTCAGGGCGGAAGCCTTTACAAAACTTCCAATCAATCCCATCCCAAAAAATCCGATAAAATTTCTCCTACTTTTCATTTCAAAACCTCTTAATGACCCGCATTTAGGGGAAGCAAGCTAATACCGATTGCGCCCATGATGCACTAATTTACTAAAAAATATTGTATTTTGAGTGTAAACTCCAGCAAAATGTTTGCCTAAACGTTAAATGTAATAGCTTCGAATGATATCTAAAATGAAAATTTTGTCTAATGATTACATCATGGGAACAAAATCAGGAACAATTTTATAGACATAAGAATATCATTTCGTATATTTGAATATTCGGAAAGATGCAGGAGTGGTTTAACTGGCACGCCTGGAAAGCGTGTGTACCGGAAACGGTACCGAGGGTTCGAATCCCTCTCTTTCCGCAAAACTGCCGGATACTTATACGTATTCGGCTTTTTCATTAGTGTTAATTTTGCAGCAAATTTCTATTTCATGATCTAATGTCACGTAAGGAATTAACACCTGAACAAATTGAGTCTGCGGCTCAAGACCATGATGTTATTCGTCAGGTCTTAGCAGGAGATAAAGATGCATATAAATTTCTGCAAAAAAAATATACGAGACTCATAACCTCGGCTGTAAGAAGAGTTATTCAAAAGCCATCTGATGTTGAAGACCTCGTACAAGAAACTTTCATCAAAGCGTATCTTGCTTTAACAAGTTATCGAGCGGAATATTCATTCTCTGCGTGGTTGTACAGAATTGCTTCCAATGCTTGTATAGATTATCTAAGGAAAAGACGTTTACCGACTTTTTCTATAGATAAACCGGTTTCGGGACACGATGGGGGAGAGTATTTTGTTGAGTTACCCGATCTTGAGGAAGTTGCTGACAGAAAACTTATGTCTGATGAAAAAAAGAAAATCTTAGATGATGCAATTGCCGCATTGCCGGATAAGTTTCGAATTGTTATGAAGCTACGACATGAAGATGATTTGGATTATCAACAAATTGCCGAAACATTGGATTTACCGATTGGTACAGTGAAAGCCCATTTGTTTAGAGCCAGAAAAAGGTTGTATGACCAATTGAAACAACATGAGCATCATTTCTTCGATTGAGATATGAAGTTTGATTCTAGACAAATAGCAAGTTGGTTAATTGTAACTCTTGTAGCCATAATCATTCTTAGCGGTTTGTGGTATTTTTTTTGGCGTCTTTTTGTCAGTCCAAATGTTGATGCAACCGTTAATGAGAGACTGCGAAGAGCAAATTCGGAAAAAGTCATTCAATTGAGTGTTCTTAATGCCAGCGGCGTGAAGGGATTGGCAAAGCACACGATGCTGTTTCTGCGTCGGCGCGGATTCGATGTGGTTGAAACAGGCAACACAAAACAAATAGAAAAATCTCGTATCATTGATTATGTCGGTGATACTGTTTCTGCCATGCGAGTTGCGCAAGCCATAGGGCTTGAAAAAAAAGATGTTATTGTTGAAATTGATTCATCGCTTTTTTTACGCTGTGCAGTTGTGATAGGGAAAAATTATCAAAATCTTAAAGTATTTCAATGACTAAACAACAAGATAGTGTAACAAGTGCATTAAAACGTACAAAAAAGACAGTAGAAACTGTCGAAGTAAGTAAAAGCACAAAGACGAAGCCTAAATCCACGCAGCAATCAGCCTCAGTTTCTACAAAACGAAAACCCACGTCTGATTCTGCTGTTAAGAAAAAGGTGAAAATAGCTAGTGTCAAATCTACTGTTAAAAAGACAAAAACAGTTGCTGCTAAACCTACCATCAAAAAAGCTGAAGCGGCAAAAACTACAAAGCCAAAATTTAAGAAAACAATATCGAAGAAAACGCAACAGGTATCGGATGATTTTGCATCTGCTTGGCTGTGCGCGAAAGCAATGTTTAATAAAAAAGGTGAAGAAGTTATCATTCTTGACTTACGCCAAGCACAAAGTGCGCCCGCTGACTTTTTTGTGATTTGTACTTGTGAATCAACAATTCAATCGAAAGCCGTCGCTTCTGAAGTTGATAATCAATGGCGAAAACAGGATTGGCAAGTTGGTAAAAGTGAAGGATGGGATGTCGGAGAATGGATTATATTAGATTACTTTGATGTAGTAGTTCATGTATTCCTTCGAGAAAAAAGAGAGTATTTTAAACTTGAAAAATTGTGGTCGGATGGGATATTCTATTCAGTTCAAGAAGATGGAACTATTCATCCGATTCAAAGAAAGTGATTAAACAGATGATAGAATCAATTTTACATCCAATTTTTGCAGAGGCACTTAGACGCGCGGGCTATGTAGATTTTGTCGATTTATTACATTTTGAACAACCCAAAATAAGTTCACATGGAGACTGTGCAACCACGATAGCATTATCTTTAACAAAATCTGCTAAAAAGCCACCACGTGCCATTGCAGAGGAAATTATTCAACAATTACAATTCGATTCTGACCTTATCTCTTCTGTAGAAATTGCAGGACCGGGGTTTATTAATATTCGGTTTGGTGAATTGTTTTACACCAATTTATTAGAGAGTATTGCTTTTGCAGGTGAAAGTTACGGAAAATCTTCTGTTGGTAATGGAAAAAAAGTAAATGTTGAATATGTAAGTGCCAATCCTACAGGAGAATTACATCTTGGACACGGCAGAAATGCTTGCATCGGTGATGTTGTTGCCAATTTATATCATTGGTCGGGTTATGAAGTAACACGCGAATATTATTTTAATAATGCAGGTAACCAGATGACTATGCTCGGTCTATCGGTTCATTCACGTTATTGTCAGATTTTTGATAGCTCTTATCCCTTTCCTGAAAAAGGTTACGAAGGTGAATATATTTCCGATATTGCGAAGCAACTATATGATCAGCATGGAAATTCGCTTTTTGAACCTACAGATTCACATATCGCTGTTTGTAAAAAAGCAGCAGAACAATGGTGTACTGCTTCCATTCAAAAGACAATGTCTTCTCTAGGTATTGTCCATGATGTGTATTTTAATGAGCAAACATTGTATGAGGACGGTTCTATTGATAGAACAATACAAGATTTGCGTGAAAAGCAATTAGTGTATGAAAAAGAAGGTGCTTTATGGATTGCTCTTTCAAAAATACAAGAGAAGTTAACTGATAGGGTAATAGTAAAAAGTACAGGAGAACCGACATATAGATTGCCCGATATTGCTTATCACCGCAATAAGTTTGAGCGTGGTTATGATACAATTGTTGATGTCTTTGGTGTAGATCACATAGCTACTGTACCGGATATTATTGCAGCTACCAAAGCACTGGGATATGACGATGAAAAAATTCATGTTCTTTTGTATCAGTTTGTGACTCTTATGGAAAATGGTGAGCAGGTAAAAATGTCGAAACGTAGCGGAAAATCATACACCTTGAATGAGCTACTTGACGATGTTGGGGTGGATGTTGTACGCTTCTTTTTCATTATGAGAAGTATCAATACTCACTTAGAATTTGATTTGGCATTGGCAAAAGAGCAGAGTGAAAAAAATCCTGTACTTTATGTGCAATATGCTCATGCCAGAATTTGTCGTATAATGGAGACTGCAAGAGAGAGAGAAATTCCTCTAACTAAAAACAATAACTATTCATTGTTAGAAAAAGCCGAAGAGAAAAATCTTATCAAAACTCTGGCGCGTTTTGAAGAACACATACAAAGGGCATTGGCATCTCATGAACCGTATATTATAACAGAGTATTTACGCGAGCTAGCTTCGGATTTTCATGCTTTTTATCATCATTGCCCGGTTTTACGTACCGAGGGAGAGTTGCGAGATGTGAGAATTGCTTTATGTAAGTTTACACAGAGCGCACTTCGTAATGGTTTACATATATTAGGTGTTTCTGCACCAAATTCGATGTAGTTATCTTTTCCACTTGATGCTGCATCCAATAGATGGGTATTGGGGAGGTAATGGAGAGTTTTGGTCAAGAATATAATCAAGAGCAGAACGTAGATCACAACCCGTGACCTCAGTGTCGGTATTCGGTCGAGAAGCGTCGAAACGACCTGTGTAAACAAGGTCTAGCTGTCCTGAAAAGACAAAGAAATCGGGCGTGCATTCTGCTCTGTATTGTCTTGCAATGTCTTGTGATTCATCGTAAAGGTAGGGAAATGGATAAGATTTTGCTACTTTTGCCATTTCTGAAGGCGAATCATCAGGATATTGAGACACATCATTAGAGTTGATTGCAACAAAACCTATATTTTTGTCCAGATATTCTGTTGCTATCTTTGATAAGCAGCTGTTTATGTGCTTAACATAGGGGCAATGATTACATAAGAACACGAGAACAAGACCTTTTGGTTTTACAATATCTTGTAAAGAACGAAATTGGGCAGTTAGTGGTTCTAATAGGTTAAAATCTATTGCTTTAGAGCCGATTTTTAAGAGAAGAGACGATTGTGCAGCCATATTCTATTTGCAGTAAATGAATGTATGATAAAAAAATGGGAAACTACACGCATACACACCGTAGATGATTATTACATTTTTAATGTATTGCGTATGGAACGTAAGAATCCTTCGACGGGCAAAATTAGTGATTTTGTTGTTATTGATTCACAGACTTGGGTCAATGTTATTCCTATCACTATTGAAAAAAAGATTATTTTTGTCCGTCAATACAGACATGGTGTTGATGATATTACTTTAGAGCTACCCGGTGGTTTGGTAGAAAGTGAGGAATCAACAGAGGATTCTGTTATTAGAGAAACTCTAGAAGAAACGGGATATACATCTGATTCAAGTCCTATATTACTTGGCGTTTGTGATGCAAATCCTGCATTCATGAATAATGAATGTCATTCTTTTTTATTGGAAAACTGTGTCTTGAGACAAGAACAAAAATTAGACAGTAATGAAATCATTGAAGTTGTCGCAATACCAATCGAAAATGTTGGACAATTAGTTCGTGATGGCGAGATTCGTCATCCTTTGGTTTTATCAGCTTTGTTTTGGTATTCACAGCGATATGAAAGTTTATTGTAGAAAATTATATAGTTGAAGCAATGGGTAAAGTAATAGCAGTCGCGAATCAAAAAGGTGGTGTTGGCAAAACAACAACCGCCGTAAACTTAGCAGCTTCACTTGCAGCATCGGAATTACCGGTATTATTAATTGATATAGATCCGCAAGCTAATGCATCTAATGGACTTGGTATTGATACTCGCCAAGTGGAAGCTACTGTCTATGATGTTATAGTTGATCGTTTGCCTGTCAATGATGCCGTCATTCCCACTGAAATGCCTTTCTTGGATTTAATCCCGTCGCATATTAACCTAGTGGGTGCCGAGATTGAGATGATTCAAGTGGATAATCGAGAGAAAGTACTAAAAGAAGCTCTTTCCCATGTGAGAAAAAAGTATGCATATATTATCATAGACTGCCCTCCTTCATTGGGGTTGCTTACTTTAAATGCTTTAACTGCTGCAGACTCTGTTCTGATACCGGTTCAGTGTGAATATTACGCTTTAGAAGGCTTGGGTCAATTATTAACAACTATTTCTATAGTGCGGAGGCATCTTAATCCCTCGCTTGATATAGAAGGCGTCTTATTGACGATGTATGATAGTCGTTTGCGTTTATCGAACCAAGTTGTTGAAGAAGTAAAAAAGCATTTTGATGACAAAGTCTGCGAAACAATAATTTCAAGAAATGTGAGACTCTCTGAAGCACCAAGTCATGGGAAACCGGTTATTCTCTATGATGCAATCTGCCTTGGTTCTCAAAACTATCTTCAATTAGCACAAGAAATTACAACAAAAAATCAGCATTATTTATCAACAACTGTACATAGTTCTGCTCAATAAACGTGCATTTCACATATAATCCATGACACAAAAAAAAATGAAATCCGCATTTGCATTAGGTAAAGGTTTGGGGGCTTTAATACCTACTGCATCATTGGAGAGTACAGTATCGAATGATACATTACAAACTGATGATGGAAAATCTGTAGGTGTAACCGCTTTTATTGATATTACTAAGATACGCCCCAATCGCTTCCAGCCTCGTCTTGATTTCGATCCTAAAGCATTGGAAGATTTAACTAATTCGATAAAAGTACGTGGAGTTATTCAACCAATAACTGTACGTCGTACTGAAAGTGGATATGAATTAGTCTCCGGTGAGAGAAGAGTAAGAGCAAGTATAGAAGCAGGTCTAACAAAAATTCCTGCCTACATTATGGACGTTGATACGGATGCACAAATGCTGGAACTCGCTATTATCGAGAATGTCCAAAGAGAAAATCTTAATCCTATCGAAGTGTCATTAGGATATCAGCGATTGATAGAAGAATGTAATCTTACACAAGAAGATGTTGCTGAAAAAATCGGTAAGGATCGTTCAACAGTAGCTAACTTTCTCCGATTACTTAGATTACCGCAACAAATTCAAGATTGCTTGCGTGATAGAAAAATTTCTATGGGGCATGCACGTGCCATGTTGGCTATCACTTCGAATGATAAGCAACTCTACGTTTTAGATACGGTTATATCGAAAGATTTATCAGTACGTAAAACTGAACAATTAGTCAAAGATGTGGAACTAGGTAGAGTAAAATTGGCTTCTTCAACAACACAAGCAAAAAATGATAATACTAAGCCTGTTCCATCTGAATTAAAAGCAACTATTCAAGATATTGAAAATAGATTACGTCATATTTTCTCTACACAAGTACGCTTAAAAGCAAAATCTGATTCTGTCGGAACTATTGAGTTAGACTATTATTCTTTGGATGAACTTGAAAGAATTTTAGATCTTTTGGCTGAAATTGAACGATCCAGGATGGGGCAATAATGGATGGACGAGCTACGCCAACTTTGCAGCATACCTCTACAATTCGTGTCAGATATGCCGAAACAGACCAAATGAGAGTTGTGTATAATGGTGAATATCTGACTTATTTCGAGGTAGGGAGAACTGAGGCTTTACGAGCATTTGGTCTGCCTTATACCGAACTCGAAAAAGAAGGGTATTTGTTACCTGTGATAGAAGCCAATATACAGTATAAATCACCGGCATTTTATGATGATGTTTTAGAGATTACAGCATGTTTATCTTCGTATATAACTGCAACAATTACAATTTCTTATATAATCCGAAGAAAAGAAATGCTTATTGCAGAAGGGCGAACTGTCCATACTTTTGTTCATGCAACAACGATGAAACCGGCTCGTCCTCCAAAATCATATCGTCAAATGATTGACAATTATCTTATGAAATCAATTTAAAGGGTGCTATTGCATAATGTTTACTGTATTTACATTAATGTCAAATAATTTACTTAAGGTGAGATGATGAGTAAACTATGTGTTGCACTTTGCTTAGGTATGGTTTTTACATATACAAGTTCTGCACAATCAAGAGTTTTTCAGTTTTTACAATTGAATGCAAGTGCGCGTGCTGCTGCTTTATCAGGTGCATTTAATGCTGTTGCCGATGACCCAAATGCTGTTTTTTTTAATCCCGCTTCTTTAGCAACCTTAGAAAAAAGAAAAGTTGGTTTTACTTTCTTGAAGCATGTCTTAGACATAAATTCAGGTTTGGCAACGTATGCGGATAATGGACAATCATTCGGATATTGGTCGGGCTCTGTATTATTTACAAGCTATGGTTCCTTCGATAGAGCCAATAATCAAGGTGTGGTTTCGGGTTCATTTTCCGGTACCGATATTGCATTTATGGGGACATATTCTAATTATCTTGATTCAACGCTCTCATACGGTACAACAGTAAAAGCAATTTACTCAAGTATCGCAGATGCTAATTCAATGGCAATTGCTGTAGATGCCGGTATTTTATATAGAAATGTTAAATCAAAACTGAATATAGGATTTTCTATTTTAAATATAGGTGCACAGTTGGCAACATATCAAGGAATTAGAGAAAGTTTACCATTGGATGCACGGCTTGGTTTAAGTTATCGTTTGCGAGGTCTGCCACTGCTTGTAAATGTAAATCTTCACCATTTAACGGATGAAACCGATAATTTTTTTGATAGATTATCTAATTTTGCTGTTGGTGGCGAACTTTATGTTGGTAAAGCCGTGCAGGTACGAGTAGGTTATGATAATGCTGTTCGCAATGCAGTGAATTCAGACGGTCAATCAAGCACGGCGGGATTTTCCGGTGGCGTTGGTATTGTGACAAATAAAGTAAATATTGACTACGGTGCAACTGTGTTGTTCCGTTCAGGTACCCTCCACAGAATTGGTGTGAATCTTTCACTTTAATAATATATTTTCAATAATTTAATTTTTTAGGAGTTACTCTACAATGAAACAAGTTCTTCGTTCAGCGTTTGTTGCTGTATTTGCTGCATTAGTTATGTTGCCGTTTTCAGGCATTGTATCTGCACAGCAAAAAACAGAAGTTAAAATTCTAAAACCTAAAATGCCAATCAGTGAAGTTGCATTTGCAGCGACATTACTTGATGGTGTAGAAATCAGAGGTGGGGAAGTTGATGCTTTTGTTGATGCAAGAAAAGTACTTATGACATTATTACAAAAAGCAACAGATGAAAAAAAACAACCGACAGATGTCGTTGTGGTGGAAATGAATATTTCACAAGCACAAAATATTCTTGCACTCTTACAAAGAGCTAAATTAACCGGTGGTGATGCAGAACGTTACAAAAAATTTGTTGATACTGTGGTTGAATCAGCAAAGTAAAATTGTTATTAGTTTCTTTTTAAAAAAGCGTTTCAATTGAAACGCTTTTTTTTTGCTTGAGCGTTAATATAAGTTAATAATTGTTACACAATATCTACATCGGTTGTCGAGATTTATTATCTCTATAATTGTTGTTAATTTTGTTAATAACTGCAATGTTTGTCAGGTAACTAATTTTATTGCTTCTCGTTTTGGAGACTCATCACAAACTGAGAAGAATAACATGATTTACTTAAAAATCTTTATAATAATTCTAACTTCCTATCATGTTCATGGACAAAGTATTACATTTAACGTTGTTGATAAAAAAACAAAAGCACCCTTGCCGAGAGCAACGATACTATGCCTAAAATTGAAGGACTCAACAGTTAAAAAAGGATATTATTCCGATGAAAATGGAAAACTGACTATTCCGGAAGAAATTCACAATCTCTATGCGCATTATAAATTCAGTTATGTTGGCTATAAGGACACAATTCTTCAACTTGTCCCTGCTCTAATACAAAGTAAAAAAATAGATATCGAGTTAAGTCAAAATAATTCTACATTTCCGGATGTTGTTGTCGAAGCAAATCGTTCGGCTATGCAAATGAGTGCCGGTAAGAAAATTGTTCACGTAGATGAGACAATTGCGGCAGGCGGTGGTACCGCTATAGATGTACTTCAAACACTTCCGGGAATTACGGTTGATGCAGATGGTAATGTAGCTTTGCGTGGTAATAGTTCTGTCACTCTCATGATTGATAATAAACCGATTCGATTATATGGTGATGCGTCTCAGGTATTAAAGAACTTACCTGCACATGTCATTGAAAATGTAGAAATAGTAACAAATCCCGGTGCTAAGTATGATGCAGAGGGGCAATCCGGCATTGTTAATATTCAATTAAAAAAGAAAAAAGAACCGGGGTTTAACTCTACAATCAATGCAGTATTGGGTAGTATTGATAATTATGGACTTTCGGCGCAATGTAATTCAAATATTGAAGGGTGGAATATTTTTTATGGAGGCGATATTACTCGTGGTAAACATAATCGCATAACGAAAGTTCAAACTCAGTTTTTCGATGATAAAGAAATCATTTCTAATACTACACGATTGGGATTTCAAAATAATTTTAATGAATATGGCGGTTTAAGATTAGGTGCTGATATTAATGTGCTAGGTAATGATATAATTACACTTAGTAGTGATATACGTTCGAGCATAACAACAATTGATATGCCGAATAGAGCCATTGTAAATCAATATCTTACAACTACCCCTGTAAGTTATTTTTCAACAGAATCACAAACTACGCTTCCATTTTTGATTGGTTCGGCGGGAATAATCCATAAACATATTTCTGAGGATAAAAGATTTGAAATTTCTAGTGAAATTACATATTTCCCGACGAGTTTTGCTCAAGAAGCACAATTTATGAATACTCAAACTGATAATAGTTTTGTGAAATTACCGCAAACTACTTCGTCAATCTATTCAACGAATTTAGAAGGTATTTCACATTCATGGCTCTTTCAATCTGATATTCTCTTTTCACTAAATGATACTACAAAAATCGAATTTGGTGTAAAATCTTATCTGGAAGGGATTAAGTCAAATTTTTCTTTCCTTCGTTTTGATAATCTTAGGCAACAATTTATAACAGATCGAAATCAATCAACAACAGCAAATCATCAGGATAATATACATGCTGCTTACATAACATTTCATTCTTCAGTGGATGAAATTCAATATCAACTTGGTTTCCGAACAGAATATACGACAAATGCGATGTCTAATTTTTTACAAAATAATAATGATTCTCTAAACTTTTCCAGACAGTTTATAGATGTTTTTCCTTCAATTTCATTGAGTTATCCATTCTCTGAGTATAGTTCTTTACAAGCATCATATTCAAAACGAATACATCGTCCCGAAGGACCATTACTTAATCCTTTTTTAGATAAAACGGACTCACTCATCTGGAGAACAGGTAATCCACAATTAATGCCGGAATATACTCAGTCCTTTGAGTTCGGTTTCTTGTATCAGTCCGACTTTGGTCTAATCAATAATGAACTGTTTGCCCGATTTACTGATAATGTCATTAATCCGCGATTTAGAGAAAAAGTTGATAATATAGTTATTATTGAAAGACCTATGAATATTGGACGAACGATAAACTATGGCGTACAAATAGGCAGTGTGATTGATATGATGAAAGAAATAAAGTTTAATGCGGACCTATCTTTATTCTATCAGAAAACAGAAGCACGCGATAATGGTGTTGCATATCTGCAACAAAGCTATGCTTGGATGGGCAAACTTATTACATCGTATATCCTTTCTGAGAATACAGTTTTTCAATTATATGCAGAATATACATCTCCGATTGTTGTTACACAAGGAAAACGATTTGAGTTTTCATTCGCAAACTTTGCTATCAAACAAAATTTATATGAGAAGAAATTATCTCTTTCATTTAATTGGATTGATTTTCTCAACACAGCTCGTTTTGGTGGTTCTGTCGCTGGTGCAAATTTTTCTACCGAATTACAAAACAGAAGAGATTTTACTTATATGACTGCAACACTATCATACAGAATTAATGAGGCACCGACAAATAATAAACGCAAAGGTAATGAAGGCGGCGGTGGTCTAATCGGTGGTGGTAATACTATGTAAATGATAATGCATAACTATGAGATACACACTATTATGAAGTATATTCTAGTCAGATTTTTTGACAAAAAACTCAATACGTCTGTTTTTTGCTTTACCTTTTTCTGTTGTGTTATCTGAAATAGGTTTCGATGAACCATAACCAACAGCTGATAGTCTTTTTGCAGAAATCCCGTTTAGAATTAGATATTTCATTACTTCTAAAGCACGTAATTCTGAAAGTGATTTATTAGCTTCTGCTGTTCCTGTCGCATCAGTATGTCCTCGAATTTCAACAATAATTGAAGGGTTCTTTTTCAACCACTGAGCGACATCATCAAGGATAATTTCAGACTCAGGTTTAATCTCTGCTTTCGCAGTTTCAAAATTAATTCCAAAAGGCGAATAAGATTGGCCTTCTTTTATGGTAATTTTTTCTCTAATAACCGTATCTCGTACAATAAGTGTGTCAAATTTTTGTGGTGCCGGACAGCCGTCATAGGTATTTAATCCGGATAATTTGGGGCATTTATCTAAGGCATCGGGTATGTTGTCGCCGTCGGTATCAGGAGTGATAGGATTTGTTCCAATCCTAATTTCTTCCGCATCGGGCAATGAATCCGTATCTGTATCTGCTGCTCTCGGATTTGTGAAAAATATTGCTACTTCATCTGCATCAGAGAGTGAGTCATCATCGGTATCTTTTTTCGTCGGATCAGTAAAATATTTTGTTATCTCTACTATGTCAGGAATGCCATCGAAATCGGTATCATTCGATAGTGCATTAGTTTTATAGACATAGATTTCATCATAATCAGACATACCGTCATCATCTGAATCTACTGAAAATGGATTTAGCCCCATTTTTTCTTCAGTTTCATTGTCAATTCCATCATTATCTACATCGTCGTCATTAAAAAAATACGCTGATAGTTTTATCCCGGATTCAATGAAATTATCCGGTAATGTTGGAATCCCGTTCTCATCTATTTGTGCATAGCCATCAAGAAAGTCTGTTTGAATATTTCTGAAAGCAAACTGTGCACCAATGGATACTCTACGTGATATATAAAAATCCATACCCACACCACCTGTCCAATGTGTGCTAAAGTTATCTTCATCTTTCCAATCAATATAATTTAATCTGATACCTTGATTCGATAGCGGGGCTGATTCTATTTCCTGCGGATAAAAAGCCATGACTGAATAACCCGCAAAAACATAATAATTAATTGGGCTTCTCGGAAATATATTTATAAAAATTAAAGGATCGAACACTGTATATTTGGTACTTCTACTTTGTGCAAAATCTAATGCATCAGGATATAAACCAACAGGGAATTGCCTACGAAAATCATCTCCGAATTTGGGTCTAAATCGCCTATTGTAATCTATTGTGCCATGTGCAATTCTAAAGCCCAAACCTAGCTCCGGAAGAAAGGGCATAAGATACCGAGATTGCATACCGATAGTATATCCGAATCGTTCATCGGAAAACTCACCAAAATATTTTGTAAACATACCCAAAGCGCCAATCTCTAATACTCCATTTGGGTATAATGTATTTCGTTCATAATATCTTGGCGTAACTTCCTGCGAAGAGGCTTGCGATGCACAGAAAGCAACAAAAACCCATAACAATAGTACATAATCTGTTGGTAGTGAATATTTTATCGCAGCGATTTGTTTAAATTTCTTCATCAACATTTGTTTTATTGAGATTTTCTAACACTATTGTTGTGAATAGTCATAAAAACCACTCTGAGTCTTTTTGCCATACATCCCGGCATTGACAATATCTTGCTGCATAGTAGAGGGTGAAAAGCGAGGTTCATTGAAATATTGAGAATATACCGATTTTGTAACCTCTAAATTAACATCATTGCCAATTAAATCCATCAACTCGAATGGTCCCATTTTAAAGCCCCAATTTTTCATGGCTGCATCAATGGTCGAAATATCCGCTGCTTGCTCTGTGGCAATGCGCATTGCTTCATTGTAGTAATTTCTGGCAACCCTATTCACAATGAATCCGGGAACATCTTTGGCAATAACAGGAACTTTGCCTAATGAAACTGCAAATTTATAGGCAATTTCTATAGCTTGTTCAGAAGTCCGATTTGCCCTTACTATTTCCACTAATTTCATAATTTGTGGGGGATTGAAAAAATGTAATCCTAAAAAATTTGCGGGTGATAATCGTGACTTTGCAAGAGCATTTATTGAAATAGAGGAAGTATTGCTGGCTAAGATTGTATTATCGGAAATACCATGTTGTTCGATGGCGCTAAACAACTCATTTTTTATCTGTAAGTTTTCAATGATTGCTTCGATGATTATATCGCCTTTAGCAATATCTGACAATGATTGTGTGGCAAATAATCGTTGTTCGGCTGATTGTGCCGCTTCACCTGAGATTTTGCCTTTTTCCACTAATGTCATTAATTGTTTCTTAATAGTGACTATACTCTGGTCAAGAGCTTTTCCGTCAATGTCATACAGATACGCCGTATAACCGTTTTGAATACATGAGAGGGCAATACCGCGCCCCATTGTTCCTGAACCGCAGATACTTATTGTTGATGTCATTGCTGTAAAGTCCATTGTAAAGATGTCACTTATTTGTTTTCAATATGACAAATATAAAGAGTACGAACATTGGATAGTGTTCTGATGGGTTTTCCGTCAAGCGGAAAGATAATGCTCATCGGTTGGAAAGCATTTGATATATCTTGAGTTATGTCCTGAATTGGCAGATGTAATCTTTTTACGATGACTCCACCTAAGGCATGATCAAGTGCTGAACGTAAGTTGCCCGTATCAGTTAGGCGAAGTGTATCGTTTGTAATAGTTATCGTGCGTCGTAATAGCAAGATAGCCGGCAGGGGAGATATGTCAGGGCGTATGTCCGCAAGTGTGAAAGTTTGCTTTGTGCCGTCTTCCGATTCTGCTATGAACACAACTCTTCTTCGGATTGGTTCTGCTATTTTTTCCAAATATGCCGCTACTATATCATGTACATTTATTGCATCAAATTGACCAATTGATTTCTTCTTTTTTGTGAGAAATTCTGTCGTAATTACGCCCTTAGCTTTCAGTAATTCTGTTTGTGACAGCTTTATTGTTTGCAATGTTGTTAATTGTTGAGCATATACTGCCGATGAACATACAACGCATACCATCAATAATACTGTCAATCCTCTTATCATTTCTATATTCACATGTAAATATGCATTTTTTATGAACTTTTACTCCCACGCTATCGGTGTATCTTAGTTTCTGTTGATAATAAACGGATAATTATCTTTATTTGTTCGAAGAATATATAAACCATTGGGCAATGATGAGATATCTATTCTCTCAAATTCACCTTCTTTGATACTATTCGGGGCAATACTTCCCCCGAGTAGTGTAGTAATTTCAATAACTTCTCCTAAATGATTACTGACAAGTATATAATTATGAGCAGGATTCGGAAAGAGTGTTGTATTATTTTCTGCATTGTCTTGAAGTGATAATACTATAGTGGTGTCGCCGCTTAATATATAACCGGTTCTTGATATACCCGGACAGCCATTTGCTGTACCTTCTCTTTGTGATACATTGTTCGAGCCACCGCCTCCGCCCAAGATGAACTGCTTGACATTGCTGCCCACTTGGTTCATTGTAAAGCCGATTAATCCGCCTCCTCCTCCTCCGCCGGGTCCATCTTTGTGCTGCATAAGCGAGCCTCCGCTGCCTCCGCGAACATCTACTATTAATGAGCCGATGATTCTACGGGTGTCTAATATGACGCTTCCGCCTGCGCCACCACCCCCAATGCCATCATAATAGATATTTTTTGTGCTTTCACCTTGTGATACTATTAACTGATTATCTGCTATAATCTCTTTTGCTTGAATAATAACAATCCCGCCACCATTGCCGCCGCTTGTTCCGGTGTTTTCATTGGAATGTCCGGCTCCTCCGCCGCCGCCCATAAAGAGTTTATCGGGTGTGAAGCCCAGAGCATAAGCACCTATGCCTTGTGTGGTTGCGCGATTACCTTTATAGTCAACGAATCCATAACCGCCATTGCCGCCACAGCCAGCATTGCTGCCGCCCCCGCCGCCTGCATTGTGATTATTACCGCCGCCGCCGCCGGATGCCGCTGCGCCGCGTCCTGCTCTGTGTTGTGCATTATCCCAACCGTAAATACCTTCGCCTTTTCTGCTGAAACGGGTAGAATCTATGCTGCTTACATATCCTGTCGTATGTTCCGGTGCGCTTACAGGTGCATTTGCCACAGCTCCACCACGAAAGCCCTTGCCTGTCACATCAATAAACGATGACATTCTTAATGTGCCACCAACGGAAAATGCCAATACGCCGCCCACATTACCATCCCACGCTTTGCAGCTTAAAGGTTTGCTCAATGTATAATCCGTGTATTCCGGAATAAGAACCAATTGTACCTTGCCCGTCGGGTTATACTGATGCTTGAGCGGTGCACTCAATGTCACTTTCTGTGAATCCACCTTGATTACTCGTGCAAACTCATAGTTGCCTGCATTACCTATCTCTTCGATGCGTCCGAAATCTGCATTGTCTGTGGTGATGATATTAGCTCCTTGCATTTGTATCATGAGGACTTTATCGCCTGCACAAAGTCCATTGGAATTATCAATGCTGACTATGGTTCTTTGATTGTCTATACCATTAACCTTGTAATACAAATTAGGTAAGCCCTTTGACAATGTTCTTCTGTCGCATGGTTCGGTTGTATCCGGTGGGTCGGGGATAGTAATAGATTCGAAACGCATACCCCCAACATAGCCATAACTTACCGCAGGACCGAAGCCATACACAAAAACTCCCATGGGGCGTGAACATCGGACAGTGTGGGATGTTGGTGTGACGAACAGATGCACATAAGAGTACGGTGAATTCGGTATATCGGCAAATTGACTGCGTGCTACTTGCGACTGATCTATCGTCACGCTGTCCAAGGCATTATCATGAACAATTAAGGTTATATAATGTTGATTGTATTCTTTATTACCTTGTTGAATAACTTCAGGACAAAGTATAGTACATTCTGATATGTATTGCTCAGTGGGTGGCAAAAACATCATAAATGGATCGCCGTCCGGAAACTCTTGTCCTGTACTGCCAAAGCCGGATGTCTTTTTATAATACATCGGCATGGATGCCCGAGAAGTTTCTATCACTAATGGGCTGCGTACTTCGCCTTGATAAAACGTTCCTTTATTAAGTGTGGCGACGACTGTACCATTCACAGTGACTGTTGTGGAATCGAAAGCAGCAAATACTCTGTATATATCGTTGAGTGTGGGTGTGCCGGTATTGCTTGGTTGTTGTACGGGAACAAGTATAGCATTCTTACCCCATGTGTCAACACTGGGCAATTGCTCAAAAAGCATATCCCGTGAGCCGCTCTCATCTAAGTTATAGGGGACTAATGTTCTTTGATGACCGCTGAATACAGCTATCGGTTTGTTAGACATAATCTGGCTGCCCGATAAATCGGATTGGGCTTCCGGAATATTGAATGACGCTTGTACTAAATATGATTCGCCTTGGCGTAAATATACCGGAAAGCTCGCTGTGGTTTCTCTGCTTGTCCGACAACGTGGGGTAATCTGCACAACAGTAGAGTCCTGTGTTGCCAATACAACAAATTGCGATGGCGTTCTGCTGACTGTATTATTCAATATATTGGAATTGTACGACGCAATAACATACTGCGTGCCCAGAACATCGGTGGGCAATATCAATGTTGCATCTGTTGTCGTGCGGGCATGGCTCGTCGCATACACACTAATTTCTTGGTTCGACTCTATATGGAACGATTGATCACTTATAGTTTCATCCTGACGGTTCGTAGGATTAAGCCGCTGCAATTCATTAACTCCCACCAGCTCATAATGTCGCCACCAATACGCCAATGTATATACCTCATTGGGATTCGTAATATTCACGGTTTTTGTGCTGGTCATGCCATTTCTATCAGTACCCCGCACGGTGACTTGAGTGTTTGCGGGTCCTGTTATGAATACATACAGTGAATCGAAATAATGGGGTGGTGGAAAATTAAAATCATCCAAGTGGAAATTCGGCGGAAAAACAAAGCGGAAATCCTTCCCTTTGCTATCTTTTGTTGTTGGTTGTGCAGCCGCTTCAAAGCATACAAAAGCGGCTATAATTGCAAGGGCGATACGATAATAAGATTTCATAACTATACTACAAAGTGCGGTGGTCTAATGTATGACCACACATGAATAATATGTATTTCCAACACGAATATAATAATTACCTGCGTGAATCATAGACACATCTATGGAAATTCCTTGACTATGTTGAGTGATTGGTATATCGAGTACATTGCCGAGAACATCGCTGACAGTGATTGGTTCATTGGTTATGACCGACAAATGCACAGTTTCCGATGCCGGATGAGGATAGGGAAGTGCTGACTTAGAATCATCTGCTTGACTTTCTTCCATCGTTGCAATGATGGTGATATCACCCGGCAAAGCGATATTATGAAGCACAGCTCCGGGACAACCGTTTGTGGCGCCGTCTTTATTGAGGTCACGATTTGTTCCGCTGCCGCCGCCATTGACTAAAGGTATCACATCGGTTGGTGTTTCGGGTGCAGTGAATCCTATTAAACCACCACCTCCGCCACCGCCGGGTCCGTCCCGATGCTCTGTTGTTGAGCCTCCGCTGCCGCCTCGCACATCAAGTTCTATTCTGTTCACAAAGCGACGACAATCCAAAAGTATAGTTCCTCCTGCACCTCCGCCGCCTGTTCCATCAAAAGGTGCATTCTTCCCATCAGCACCTTTGGCAATGATACTCTGATTATTGGAGATGATTTCTTTTGCTTGTATGATAACTATACCACCGCCTGCTGCGCCTGCTGTACCTGTGAACTCATTCGAATGACCGGCACCGCCCCCTCCGCCCAAGAAAATCTTATTGCCGATTAACTGAATAGGGTAGCCGCCCATACCTTGTGTGATTGTTCTATCGCCCGGGTAGGTGTCCCATCCATAACCCCCCATGCCTCCACAACCAAGATTGCTGCCACCACCACCGCCTGCATTGTGATTATTACCACCGCCGCCGCCGGAAGCTGCTGCGCCTCTGCCTGCTCTGTGATCGGGATTGCGCCATCCGAAGATGCCCTCTCCTTTTCTGCTGAAACGAGTTGAATCCACAGCAGAAACATAGTCGCCCGTGTGCAAAGTGGGATTATTGACCGCATTACTTGCAGCGCCGCCTCGGAAACCTTTGCCAGTCACATCAATAAAGCTATTGAGTTGTAAAGTGTTTTCGACGCTGAATACTAAGACTCCGCCCGTTTCACCATTCCATGCTTGGCACGAAAGGGGAGAATTGATTGTCAGATTACGATATTCGGGTACACGGATAAGCTGCACATTGCCATCTGCGGGAGAATAGAAGTTCTTGAGTTTGTTTTTGAAGATGATGCCAATACTTGTGATGCTTGCTATTCTTGCAAATTCATAATTTCCTGAAAAGACCAAGGATTGAATCTTGCCATAATCTGTCGTATTATCAGTATTGATAAATGCGCCTTGCATTTGTATAATCAGCACCTTATCATCAGGACACAGCCCATTATAAGTACCAAGTTGTACACCGCCCAAATCAGGGAAAATGCTGTTCACCTTGTAATAACTGTTGGGCAGAGTGGTTTGACGACCTTTACTAATATCACAATCTTTCACTGTAGGTTTAATGAAAAATAATGTTTGATCTATTGTAGGCAGACCTAAAAATGAACGCCCATGTTCTAAAAACAATCCCTTCTCTACAAAATCACATTGCTGACCTTCACCATCAGGGTTATTGATTACCCCTAAATATTGACTTTCATTTATTGCGAGATAGATTTTTTTATTTATAGCTATCTGCAAAGCACCATACCATAATAAATCTGTTTGAAAAAGTAATGTTGAGGGTAATTTATTGTCAATACCGTGTTGTCTTATATCTACTTGATATAAACTTGATACGGAAGAGGATGTACCACAACTCACATACATATACTGTCCGTTTGGTGAAAACTCAATTCCATATGTCAGCGATGGAAAAACTATTGGTGTCGGACTATTAACAATTCCTGTTTTATTATCAAAATTTACTAATTCTACCCATGATTGCGGACCAACTCCTCTTTTACTGATTGCGATTTTCTTACTGTCAATTGATGTTTTCATATATCCGCTGCAATCCCATGTAGAAGTATTAAAGTACAATTGTCCATTGCTTTCTATCGGAGTTTTAGAAATACCATTCTTATCTAACAAAAATGAGTAATAGGTGTTCTGTTTGTCATGTAGAATTATCCAATAATCAATGCCGTTCTCATGCCGTGCGCAGGTAATTTTTTCTGTTGTTGTGTTGAGTAATATAGTATTCTTCTCTGTTACTGTTCCAAGCCCTTGATCTCCACGCATATCAACAACAGAGTAATAACATGTATTTGATCCACGTTCTACTTCGGGTAATGAAAATACATAATAACGGTGCGGATTATTTGGTTGCTGTATGCTTAACCCTGTTTGTACGGCTGATAGCTGACCCAATAGCCCACTGCCTTCATTCATAATTTCGTGAAGGCTATTCCAAATTGTTACGCCATTCGTATAAAATAAAAGCTCGCCTGTGCTATCACTGATTGATGAACATCCTTCTATAGCTATCATCTTACTATTTTTAAGCTCCGTTGGTGGATCCGTAACAAAATCTATAGCTGCTTTATTTCCGAAATACCAATGATTGTTCTGCTTCTGACACAAACTATCGTGAGTCATAATAATCATTAGCAATATGATTATCATCGTGGAGAAAGTGATTTTTTTCATTATATGCCTCATCAAAAAAATGTGATACTAATCTGTATTATATGGTATAAAGTTTTGTTATTGTTAAGTGGTCTAATGAATGACCACACATGAATAATATGTATTTCCAACACGAATATAATAATTACCTGCGTGAATCATAGACACATCTATGGAAATTCCTTGACTATGTCGCGTGATTGGTATATCGAGTACATTGCCGAGAACATCGCAAAGAGTGATTGGTTCATTGGTTATGACCGACAAATGCACTGTTTCCGATGCCGGATGAGGATAGGGAAGTGCTGACTTAGAATCATCTGCTTGACTTTCATCCATCGTTGCAATGATGATGATATCACCCGGTAAAGCGATATTATGCAGCACAGCTCCGGGACAACCGTTTGTAGCGCCGTCTTTATTGAGGTCACGATTTGTTCCGCTGCCACCGCCATTGACTAAAGGTATCACATCGGTTGGTGTTTCGGGTGCAGTGAATCCTATCAAACCACCACCGCCGCCACCGCCGGGTCCATCACGATGTTCTGTTGTTGAGCCTCCGCTGCCGCCTCGCACATCAAGTTCTATTCTGTTCACAAAGCGACGACAATCCAAAAGTATAGTTCCTCCTGCACCTCCGCCGCCTGTTCCGTCAAAAGGTGCATTCTTCCCATCAGCACCTTTGGCAATGATGCTCTGATTATTCGAGATGATTTCTTTTGCTTGTATGATAATTATACCACCGCCTGCTGCGCCTGCTGTACCTGTGAACTCATTCGAATGACCGGCACCGCCCCCGCCGCCCAAGAAAATCTTATTGCCGATTAACTGAATAGGGTAGCCGCCCATTCCTTGTGTGATAGTTCTATCGCCCGGGTAGGTGTCCCATCCATAACCACCCATGCCTCCACAACCGAGATAGCTGCCGCCGCCACCGCCTGCATTGTGATTATTACCACCACCGCCGCCGGAAGCTGCTGCGCCTCTGCCTGCTCTGTGATCGGGATTGCGCCATCCGAAGATGCCCTCGCCTTTTCTACTGAAACGAGTTGAATCCACAGCAGAAACATAGTCGCCCGTGTGCATAGTGGGATTGACGACCGCATTACTTGCAGCGCCGCCTCGGAAACCTTTGCCTGTCACATCAATAAAGCTATTGAGTTGTAAAGTGTTTTCGACGCTGAATACTAAGACTCCACCCGTTTCGCCATTCCATGCTTGGCACGAAAGGGGAGAATTGATTGTCAAATCACGATATTCGGGTACGCGGATAAGCTGCACACTGCCATCGGTAGGAGAATAAAAGTTCTTGAGTTTGTTTTTGAAGATGATGCCAATACTTGTGATGCTTGCTATTCTTGCAAATTCATAATTTCCTGAAAAGACTAAGGATTGAATCTTGCCATAATCTGTCGTATTATCAGTATTGATAAATGCTCCTTGCATTTGTATAATCAGCACTTTATCATCGGGACACAGCCCATTATAAGAGTTAAGTTGCACACCGCCCAAATCAGGGAAGATGCTATTCACCTTGTAATAACTGTTGGGCAAAGTGGCTTGACGATTAATTCCACCTTGTGATGAAGATGATTCATGTATAGGGTTGCATGATGCAAGATTACCATCGCTTCCATTACTTGCGCCGTAATTATCCTTTTGTATAATGCTGATTCCTGCTTTTCCACCATTAGTTACATTTCTGATAAATGAGGGTAAAGTTCTCTTTGTGGCAATTATATAACCACCGCCACCTCCACCTCCGGGTGGATGTGCGTATTTTTCAAGGCGTATATCGCCACCCTTACCTCCTTGCGCAGAACATATTATTGTATCATTGGCGTTTTGTACATCTATGTAAATTGCACCGCCACCACCGCCACCACCTGTTCCGTCTTCTCTACCTTCATTGCCGGGTGCGCCGTCTGCTATAAAGGAATTTCTGTTTGGTACAATGGTTTCGGCTTTGACTATGATAATGCCACCGCCTGAACCACCATGTCCGACAGTTGTTTGATTGGTGTGACCTGCTCCGCCACCTCCGCCCATCATCAGCGGTGTATGGGCACGTGAGAAGTTTGCATAGTCAATCGGTTTGCCACCCAAACCTTGTGCATCCTCATTATTACCCGAGTAGGCGAGAGAAAACCAACCATATCCTCCGTTACCACCGGAGCCGTAATTTGCACCACCTGCACCGCCTGCATTATGATTACCACCGCCTCCTCCGCCATTGGCTGCGCTTCCTCTGCCATTAGTCATGCTGGCAATGCCGTATCCTGCAATTCCTTCGCCTTTGGCTGCTGCATAACCAGGTTTGTTTACATTGACAATATAGTCAGTGACATAGTTCCATGGAAAATCCTGAGAACTGATAGCTTTACCACCCCTAAATCCTTTTCCCGTTACATTGAGATTTGCATTAAGTTCAAGCGTATCTTTCACATCAAATACCAGCACGCCTCCTGTTGAGCCATCCCACTCTTTAGCTGTTAATGTATTGCTTACTACAATGGACTGATACTCCGGTACTCGTATCATTTGGACTTTCTTTGTGATATCGTAACTATGCAAAAGCTGACTCTCCAAGCCAATAATCCGATTCGTTATTGAGGTAATGCGACTAAATTCATGATTACCTGTACTCCGATAATCAATAACTTTACCGTACTGGTCTGTATTGTCGGGTACGATCTCTGCACCCTGCATCTGGATTATCAACACCTTGTCGCCAACGCTAAACCCCTTATTGTCTGCTACCGTAATTGTAGCATTGCAATCTGTTCCAATGCCCGTGACAGGTGTGTATATATTGATGATGCCTTCAATGGCTTGTCTGTCATCTAATATTTCAATGGACTTTGTAAATTCATTACTGACTCCCGAGACAACAATAACTCGCGGATAAATAACAGAACCATTCTTTTTTATGGGCATACTAAGGGCAACTGCTCCATAACGTGCATTGCGCAATGAAGGTCCGATTGCGACTTTTGAGTTATTTAAGGTGAAAATGTCCGTGCTTGCGCTAACTCCAGTATTATTTGACTTTCTTCCTGTTCCTGTTATGATGCGATTTTCATCTAATTGAACCGCCCAATGTTCATGTCGTGGTTCTTGCATTTTGCCAACAATGCTGAATGATTTATTTTTTTCAATGACAATATCTTTAAGCCAAGTATTTCCTGTAGCTTCATTATTGCCGCCTGTATAGAGTAATTGTTCATTCCATAATTTTATACAAGCCGGTAATTCTGTTCCTACGGGTATAGAACCTATTCTAATCCACGCATTATTAATCCTGTCATATTGCATTATATCTGTTGTTTGCTCACTTTCATCTCCACCCATACGACCACCAAAAACTATCAACGCTCCATCAGAATTTAATTGAGCAATACCATTATTTATCAGCGTAGGATAATTTCTAATACTGCGCGATTGCCCTGTTCGTATATTCATAATCTCGGTTGTGTTCAGGGTTTCGGTCATGCTATTGCGCCCACCAATAATGATAACATTGTCTTGGTCGAGCCAAGCAGCAATATGTTGCCTTCGGGCTGCGACCATAGTACCTACAACTGACCATGCATTTGTACGAGGGTTGAAACATTCTATTTGACCTGTCACATTATCACCTGTGAAGCCGCCAAATACATAGATGCATGAATCATTACCTACTAATGATGGAAACTCGGAACGTGCTTGTGACATTGATGCTGCGGGCTGCACTTGACCTGTCACAATATCTATTAACTCACAAGATGAAGTTGCAATGCCATTTGATTGTGTGCCGCCAATGACTATTGCTTTGTTCTCGGAAATGGCATGTAAGGCAAAGCGTGTACGTGCTGTGTGTAGATCTCCCAATTTTTTCCATGACAGTGGTTGTTGTGCGTATATGGAGGAGAGCATAATGCACAATAGCGTACAGATTGTCAGAGAGAGATGTTTCATAAATCGGCTCCTTCATCAATTATTCTTATGTGATACTGTAATTTTGCAAGTGTTGAACAAATATACAACATTTGACAGCATATATAACCTTTACAAAACCTCTATCTATACTTTGTTATGGCAGAAACGAATACAGCAGATGATTTCAAACATTACATGACTCATGAGAATGTTTGGGGCTACAAAAAAAGATTTGATACCATATTGCGTACCGTAGAAGAGTGTGCCGTCGGTAAAAAAGAGTTCCGTATCATAGATGTTGGGTGTGGTAATGGTGCAATGGTAGCGATTCCTTTAGCAGAACATGGTTACAATGTATTCGGTATTGATTTCGACCCAATATCAATTGACAAAGCAAATGAATTAGCCAGAAACATCCCCGCAAAGTTTGCCGTGGGGAAAGCATCTGATTTTGCCGACACCAAATATGATTTTGTCATCTGTTCAGAAGTGCTTGAGCATGTTCACGAATACAATGCGCTTATTGACGATCTTGCTGCATTGGTCAAAGATGATGGCACTGTCTTTGTCACTATACCCAATGGCTGGGGACCTTATGAAATTGAACGCTTTATTTTTGTTCGTTCCGGCTTATTAACTTTCCCCAGATGGTTGCGCGATAAAATCAAAGGGCGCACTTCATCGTATGCAAACTCAACAGAAAATATGGATTGCGGTCATGTCAATTTCTTTACTTTCAACAGAATGTACAATGCGCTTGCAAAACATTTTACGATAAGGCGTGTGCATCATACAACTCTTTTCTCAGGTGCTGTGAGCCATATACTGTTTAAGAACAATGCTGCATTTCTTCGATGGAATTCTACTGTTATTGATAAATTACCTCATGCTATGTCATCCGGCTGGTATTTTGTGTGTTCCAAAAAAAGATAAGATAGTGAACAAATTCTCCCTTACTTTTATTGATTGCTCAATTGGAAATAAGGGAGCTTTATAAGATATGCATACTATGATGTCTTGTTGCTATTGCAGCATCAACCACCCGAAGCAACTTGTACAGTAAAGACACTCCATGTGCTATAAGAATCGCCGTTTTTTGCTCTGCATCGCACATTCCAATGACCATTGGGCAGCGTATATTCATAAGACCACGATGAAGTAATAGCAATTTCTGTCCAGGAATCACCACCGCTATGATCTTGGAATTGCCATTGTATCTCGCTGGCACCAATAACCTCATCAGCTATTAAAAATCCGTTCTCATAGCGTGCATTGTTTGGCGCAGCTAAATCAGCAATCAGCATCAGCGCATCGGAAAATGGCGACAGTTGATTATTACTGTTACGTGAGCGGATACGATAATAAAGCACGCCCTGCGTAGGGTATTCCACTTCCACAGATTCTCCCGTGAACGACTTCACAAATTGATAGTCTATATTGTCCGTACTGCTATGAAGCTCATTGCTTGTGGCATCGTCATCAGCTTCGAAGTAAATGTTTGGTGTATTATATGTAAGGTCTGTTGGGGCAGTAGGGGCATTGCTTCCTTTTGGCGGATTGATTACTCCATAATAGTCATTTGCTTTGGCAGTATCGCGACGTTTATAGTATATATTGGCAAGCCGCGCAAATTCATCAACCAATTTCCACAATTCGTTACCTTTATTGATGCGTTCAATAGTTTTGCTATTGCGCAATGAATCCGCTATGTCGGCTTGGTCGCGTAAAGTGTCGAATGAAGTGAGTGAGGCGGTTAATGCAGTTATCATAGCCGCATTCACACCTTTGGGTGATAACTCCGCAGTATGTTCGGTGGCGCGATCAATCACAGTACGCACGCGCACCACAAATTCCATATTGTTTGTTCTATTTATGCCATCAAATTGGAATGAATCATAGGTCGGCGACGGTTTAAATACTATAAGGCAAATCTCTCGTATTTCTTCGAGAGTATATTGAATATCGGTGCGGGCAGCATCACGTTGTTCAACAACTAATTTTGTATTACTTCGCCACCAAGAATCGGGCTTCAATTCCGCAAATTCTGTGGTCAGCGTTTCTAATTCTGTGATTTGCGCTGCACCAATGCCGCGTGACGACAAATCAGAAGCATCTCGCTCCAAGAATATTTTTAACATTTCAGCGGATTGAATGAGCGTAGCATTGCTCATCGCATAGTGCCGTATCGGCATTTCTACTTGGTTCATATATAAACCCTTTAATAAATATAAAAGAACTGACAGAATATTCTTTTTGTGTGGCATGACAAAACTAAGAAAATTTTAGAAATAGAATATCATCATACAAATAAAAATATAAAATTGGCTACTTTTGAACATTTGTAATGGCACAGTAGATAATTTGTTATAGCGCAGTAGGTAATTTGTTATAGCACAGTAGATAATCTGTTATAGCGCAGTAGGTAATTTGTTATAGCACAGTAGATAATTTGTTATAGTCAGTAGATAATTTGTTATAGCACAGTAGATAATTTGTTATAGCACAGTAGATAATTTGTTATAGTCAGTAGATAATTTGTTATAGTCAGTAGATAATTTGTTATAGCATAGTAGATAATTTGTTATAGTCAGTAGATGATTTGATTACAACATCGAAACGTCAAACATGAAGAAATATCTGGTTGCAAGTTACATATGATACTATGTTTTCAGCCATTGTTGGTATGATACTTCCTGTGTTTTTAACCTTTATCAAACTGTATCAAAGAATCATATCACTATAAAAAATCATCAGCCAAAGCAAAACAGATGATTGCTTCATCAGATAACAAAACGCTCACTGATGACTGAAATTTACATAGTTTTGAAGAAAAACAATGGAACTCTTATGATACTATCGCTTGCACGACGCTTGCGTAATTTGGCGCAAAGAGCCGATAGAAAAACACTGCACAAAATACTTACATCTGTGGAAAGCAGAAGAGCTATTGTCTTATACGTGGCACAAATTGCAGGTATCTTGTTTGCATTCATAACACAAAAAATCAATACAAACGCTTTAAGCAAAGAGCAATTCGGAGCAGTTGCTTGGATAATGCAATACTTACTTTTCATACATCCATTATTCGAGTTCGGCTTTTTTATAAGCGGTTCTAAAATGTTATCATTGGTCAAAGACCGCGAAGAAATTCGACGTATATACGGTATATTGATCATCATCATGATAACAATGTGCGTTTTCATCAGTGTATTCACATTTATACTCTATATAGCAGTTCCTCAGATATTTCCGGATTCTTTGGTATATCAGGCAATGATTTACGGTTCTTTGTTTGCTTGGGTATATGTAGTGCAATACTTTTTACAAACAGTGGTTCAAGGATCAAGTGACATTCATCATTTATCACTTTATACATTCTTGTCGCGTTTTCTCACAATGGCTTCGCTGGGCTTATGGGCTTGGTTTATGACATTGAATCATGTGTCGTCACTTGTATTAAGTTCATTCGCGATGGCACTTACAGGCGTGATTGTCATCAAACGTATTAATCCTATATTTGATAATTGGAAGGATTTGATACCTGATTTGAAGCGTATGAATAAAGAATATGGTCAGCATATCTATATTGGTCGTTTGGTGACAGCCCCTACAATGCAGTTAGCTCCACTTTTAGTCCCGTATTTTGGTGGTGTTGCGGGGTCGGCTCTCTATGCAGTGGGAAGTAACTTGGTGACGCCGATGGTTCAAGCAACGCAATCAATCTCTACGTCATTGTTTAAGAATTTTGCTCAACAGAAGAAGCTAAAAGACCGACTTATAGTGATTAATTTCTTAGTGTTGATGAGCATAGGGGGTGGTATATATCTTTTTGCACCGTTTTTGATTGAGTTGTCCGCCAACAAAAGTTACTTCGAAGCATTACCATATATGATACCGCTCATACTTGGTGGATTCTTTCAGGGAATGTGGCAACCATTCCATTTGTTCTCTTTAGCAAGAGGGGATGGACGATGGATTAAAAACCAGCAAATAGTTGCTTCATTGTTCGATTTAGTTTCTACGCTGATATTATTGCCTATGTTCGGCATAGCAGGGGCATATTGGCAATTCTTTGCAAGCAGATGTGTTCGTTTCTTTTTGACTTTGCACAATTATTATAGAACGGTGAAGCATATAGAGTCGGTGAGTTGATAGGCGACTTATGATGATCCGTCACCGATAAACCCTCCCAATCAGGAGGGCTTATGATGAGAAATCATTGGATTATGTGTATCAGGGCTGCACCACAAATGGGTTGCCATTGATATAATAAATACCCGCCGGCAGATGTTGTACATTGATGTCTATATTATTTGCTCCCGCAAGGCAATACACTCTTTCCACTATGTCACCGTAAAGATTAGCAATGGTAAGTTGTATGTCCTGCGTAAGGGTTTGCGTAAACGATAGCGTAAAATGCCCATGATTCGGGTTGGGGTAGATGGTGGAGCGCACTCCGGGTATAATGTCGCTGACGGATGTATTGGGGTTGGCACCTGTTCTGAATCTCCAAACTTGTGACCATGTGCTTGTGCCGATGGCACTTTTTGCTCTGACCCGCCAATAGTATTGCGTTTCGGGCTGGAGTTGTTGAAGCGGTACAGAGACTACAGTAAGCAGCGAGTCTTGATAGACAAGATTCGTCATTTCTCTGTTGACGCCGACTTGTAAGTGATAGTAGCCGACATCAGGAGTGATGCGCCATGTGAGCGTTGGTCTGATATTCACACCTGTCATACCATCGCCGGGGCTGTCTAATCGTGGGGCGGCAAGAATAGTAGTAAAGAAGTAGGGTGCAGACCAATCGCCGACATTATTGTTCATTACCCAACGCACTCGCCAATAGTAACCCGCACCATTTTGTGGAAGAATCGTCGTGTAGCTTGTGTCTTGCAGGTCTTTGACTTCGGCAAGTATCGTTGCAAAGTTGAGTGAGCGCGAGAGCTGGATTTCATAGCGCAACCCTTTCACAGGTAATGACCAACGTAACTGTACTGTTAAGGGCATATTGATTGATTGATTTGCAGGGGCAATAAGTGTGGGAGCAGTCAGCACTCTCATGAAGGTTCTTTTGTCTGTCCATGCGCTATTGCCAACATCGCTGATGGCGCGTATTCTCCAGTAAAAACTTTGATTGGCTTGCATGGCGAATCGGTATGAATCACGTGAGAGAACGGTGTCGAGTCGTAGAGTCGCTTTTGTGAATAGTGAATCCGTTGCTATTTGTACATTATAGCGTTGGGCACCATTGACTGTCGTCCAACGTAGGGTAGTATCTGCGCTGAATGTCCTCATATTATCCGGCGGCGACAGTAATCGAGGAGTTACCAAGATATCTAAACCGGTCGTGAAGTCAAAGTATTCGCTCCATTGTCCGAAGCCACGCACATTGCGCCCACGTACTCTCCAGTAATATGTCTTTTTAGGGTCGAGACCGGACACAGTATAGGAAGTGTCGGTAAGGGCATCTTCATTGATAAGAAATGTTGAAAATTTTTTGTCATCGGTGAATTGGAGGAGATAAGAACGAGCTTTGTTATCCCTTTTCCATACAAGCTTTGTTGCTCTTGGGACATCAAAAGCAGTATTGAGTGGAGCAATCAGCGAAGGTTTGTCAGGAATCGCGTCATACACTTCAAATGTTGCATAGCCCAGCCGATCAATTCTGCCATTGGAAGCATCAATAATCACACGTGCTTCAGCGCGATATGTACCATTAGCATTTGCCGTGAAGAATCCTTGATAGAGTCCTTGACTTATTCTTGTGAGTTGCAGATTACTTGCTATTGCCCCGCCATCATCGGTGATTTTGACAGTGACATTAGGTTCACTAAAGAATCTGCGCAAGACTTTGACCGTGACAGGTACTTTATCATTCACTTTGAAAATGGAATCGGGTACTGTGACGGTAAGAGTAGCTTCGGAAAGATAACTAAGCGTAAACCAAGAACGTACATTGGACGTGTCATAGATGAGTCCCCAAGTTCCTTCTTTGGGTTGGGCTATATAGTAATATGCTACGCGGTCATTGGGAAATTCTCTGAAACCGAAGCGAGCATAAGGTTTGTAACCGTCAGGTTGAGGAGTTGTTGGGGTAATGATTGCTCCATCGGGTGCTTTAAGTCGAAAGCCATGCTTCAGAAATTGGGCAGGCGTTATATTATCTTTAGCAGTGAGTATAAACATAACAGTATCCATGAAAGGATCAATAGTCACCGGCACAGTATCAATACGCGGAAACCCACTTAATATTCTCTTATTCAAGGATGCGAAGATTGGCTGGTTTTGTCTATTGTTGCGTGCTTTTACCCAACGTGATGTGATGGAGTCATCAGCATCCACGACATAGAAATTAGTGCGTCCGCCACCTAAAGCAGCAGGGGAGACATTGGCAAGTACAGGTATAGCTTTTGTCAGCGGCGTAAGCTTCGTTTCATACGGTTCAGGAAGCACGGTAATGTAATCAGCCAACCGCATAGTATAGACATCATTCGCTATGCTTGCTCCAATATGCTGGTTGGTAGCAGAGAATCGGCTGGTGAAATTAGCCGTTCCGCTTTGTCTTTGTAAATATAAGGTGTTGGACGGCGGTATTTTGTCATCGGGAATAATAGTGATTGTCGAGGCTTCTTGACGAAGAGCGCATCGTGCTGCATCAAGATTATCAATGGCAAACCAGAGCAGCGATTGATTTTTGATGAGGATACGGTTATCAGGTTTTATGATATTGTTAGCCCCAGCCCATACGCCATCAGCCGCAGCAGAGAATTGCCGGGAAGGAGCATCGGGCGAGTATGTATCAGAAAAGAATCCGGCTAATAATTCGGAGCAGCCGTCAAAATAAGAACGAGAATTGGCAAGCGCATTATGGGAGATATTGAGCGTAACAAAGGGTGCATCGAAATTGAGTAAGGAAGCGGCAGCCGCAGCAACATAGCCGTCGGAAGCATCGGGAATTTCATCATGAGGAATATCGAAGACGATGGGCTTTGTTCCGGCTATGGCAAGATATGATTGCTTCGGTTCATTACCGGAATAGAGCGGCGGCAAACCTTTTTCATTAAGCCGTCGAAGGAAATCACTTCCCAATTGACTTTGTGCAATCACCGGAGATTGTGTGTCGAAAGCACGCAAGAAAGGATGAACCGTTGCCTCGAATGTATTGGAATTAAGGAGCTTATTAGCTAAGAAAGAGCCGAAGTGGGGAGTGCCGAGAGTGGCAATCTTGCTGAAAGTTCCTTTATAATTCGTATCCGTAACGGCATAACGAGCAATAAGCCCGGCAGTGCCATGAGCCGCAATGCCTATGCGTTTACCATTATACCAACGTTGAGAAAGAGTGTCCACCATTTTGCGAAGAATCACAGCATTTGTGTCAATGCGCCCATCGAAGGGATAAAGCATTTGCCATGCATCAATACCGGAGGAGCGCAAAGAATCGGAGGCGAGCATGAAGTTACCACTACCGGCACCTCTCATAAGTAAAACAGGAGTGTTGTTTGGGTTGATGAAGCGATCTAAACCTGATGGCGGAATAAGTCCCGATACCGGCATTTCACCCTTATCAGCATAATAATCCCATCCGGGAAAATACTGCATATCGGACTTGAGAGTAGGATGGAAATAGACATAGATATCAATCCGCTTCGATTTATCAAATCCGGCAGCGAACTTATAGGTGTATTCGAGATGCCCGTAAATCTTGTTACTTTCTTTTGCTAAGAAATCAATGCGCAAGATAGTAACGTCATTGATATGGAGATAGGGGTAATCCTCTTCTGTGAAGTCAACAGTAGCATTATCAATGGGTTTGAGTACAGAGTTGAAGTAATTATTGTTCCATCGTGCTCTGGGGCTAATTACTGCATAGCGGACACTGTCCGGCACATTGACGAAGTGTAATCTTATCCCTTGCTCGCCTTTATATCCTGTTTTGAAGCTGCGAATTTCAGACCAAGGACCAACCCCGCATGAATTGACGGCACGCACACGCCAGAAATAGGTATTCTTACCTTCAAGCGGATGCAGTTGATAACGATTGCACACTCCACAAAGCCAATCCGCATAGAGTTCTAATTTATCATCAAAGGTTACTGTGTCGGAGAGTATTGAATCTCTGCGAACTTCCAGCTCATATTTCATAGCCCATCCTGTTGGTTCCCATTTCAAAAGCTCTTCACGAGATGAGAAGTCTTCGGTATTATTAGCAGGAGAAATCAACAAAGTCGAATCCGGTACGGGCATTTTATCACAAGGATCTTGAGCAAGCATAGTAAACGATACGGTTATGCTCAGAAAAAAGATAGAACAATATGTGATGAAATTCATGATAATCCTCATGAGAGTGTATAGTTAAACAAGGTATCTTCAAGAACAGTGCCATTCAGAACAGCAGAATACGATTCAGTGAGAAAATTAGCATTAACTATAAGTAATGCAATCATATAACCCTTAGTGTGCAATGTGAATCACTTGGCTTTCATTGACAATATGGCTAATAATCAACAGGGGTAGTGAGAAGCGTAAGCGAAGTCAAGTTGCGCAACAATAGATTCATGAGGTATTTTTGCATTACCCTTTAGGAGTAACTATGGAATTTAATGGTAAACCATATCGTGCATTACTTTCAATACAAGAGATACCCAGCGGTAAGGCATTGACTGTCAATGATGAACAAGAAGGGGACTTAGCAGTATTCCATCACAATGGACGCTATTATATCACATCGAATATATGTCCCCATCATCATGCATCTGTATTAGCGCAAGGGTATGTTGAAGATGGTGTGGTGATATGCCCGCTTCATCACTATGAATATTCTTTGGAATCGGGAGCTTGTCTTTCCGGTGGAGCCGACATTAAAGTCTATGAGTATCATGTTGAAAATGAAATACTTTACATTGAAGACAAGCCGACAATTCAGCCAAAGTGGATGTCGAATTTTTAAGTGATTATTGCTGTATAGCTTTAGTGATCGTTGCGTCTAACTCATCATGAGCAATGTTTTTACCGATAATTATGCCGTCTCTGTTTATGACCCACATACTTGGAATTGATTCAATGCCATAACGCACTGCAACATCATTATCCCAGAATTTCCCGTCAGCAACTTGCACCCAGTTCATCTGATTTTCTTTAATATATTCTTTCCAACCATCTAAGCCGTCTTGTTTATCAAGAGAAATGCCTATAAACTCCACATTATTATTCTTAAACTTTTCATAGGACTCTTTGACATACGGTATGGAGCGGCGGCAAGGAGGACACCATGTTGCCCAAAAATCAATAACGACTGTTTTGCCTTTGAACTGAGAAAGTGATACGGGTTTACCTTCCGTATTGTTCATCGTAAAATTCGGTGCAGCATTACCAACTTCAATACCGACATTTTGCTGCGGTGCGCTTTGTTGAGTATCCGTATTTTGAGCATTTGACTCAGCAGAGGATTGTGGAAGCGACTCTTGCTCTTTTTGTTGTGAACATGAAGCAAAAGTGAATGCGAAAATTGCGACTAAAAGAGTAAGTTTTTTCATAAGTAGTTAGTAAATAATGAAAAAAAGCCCGATGCAGTTAGAGGCATCGGGCATTGCTTGAATATTGATGTTGAGACAATTACGCCAAAGATTGAACAGCATTCATGAGAGCATTGTAATCGGGTTCAAGCCCCGGATTAGCAGTTACTTCCATATAGCTGATAACTCCTTCTTTGTTGATAAGCACGGTGGCACGATGAGAACGTGTCAGCCCTTCTAACCCGGCAAAATTAGGAAGTTCCAAGCCGTATGCTTGTATTGTCGAGAGAGTATAATCCGACAAGAGTGGATAATTGATATTGTTTTGTTGAGCAAAAACAGCATTGGAAAAAGGAATGTCGGCACTAATGCCGAACACTTGTGCCGAAGCTGAATTCAATGTATCCATCGAATCGCGCATTGTGCAGAGTTGCTTTTGGCATACGCCTGTGAATGCTGCGGGATAGAATGCTAAAATCACATTCTTGCCACGATAATCCGATAACTTGTGTTTTGTACTCTGATGATCTACCAGTTCAAATTCCGGTGCGAGTTGTCCTATTGCAAGCGACATCCACTCACCCCCTTTCGTGATTGTGAAATAAAAATTGTACTTTAGTGTCGCATGAAACGATTTATAGTAATATTTATTTATAGGCAATGAGCAAACTCTTAGAATCTGTGACAATTTCAGAACGCTTGAACAAGCAAATTCGGTTTATCATGGAGGTGGATAAACTTAAAACAATACTTCGCCGTAACCATATTACATCACATAGGCGAGAGAATACCGCAGAGCATAGCTGGCATATAACTTTGTTTGCTTTGATACTTGCCGAGTACTCCAATCATGATATTGACATTCTCAAAGTTTTGAAGATGCTCCTTATTCATGATATTGTGGAAATCGACGCGGGTGATACTTTTGTGTATGATACTATTGGAGCACGTGATAAAGCTCAACGTGAAGAGGCTGCTGCCGAGAGAATATTCGGGCTTTTACCCGAAGATCAAAAGAATCAAATGCAGGAACTTTGGCAAGAGTTTGAGCAAAGAGAAACGACAGAATCGCGTTTTGCGGCTGCATTGGACAGACTCAACCCAATGCTGATGAACGTGTATTCTGATGGAAAAACATGGATTGATCATTCTATTTCTGTTCAACAGGTCTATAATCATAATAAACATATAGCCGAAGGTTCACAAGAACTTTGGGATTTTGCGCAACAATTAATAGAATATGCAGCCGAACAACAATTTTTACAACGATAACCAGTATTTTCATGAAAGCATTACGTTTATTATTTCCATATTTACGTCCATATAAAAAAAAGCTCATTTTAGGTCTTGTTTTTATTACTTTATTTAATGTTCTTATTACTACTGTACCTTTTGTTGTAAGTGGAATTATTGATAAATTACGCAAATCACCTCCCGATACTGAAAATATACTTTTAGATTTGACAATATTACTTGGATTAACAGCAATTGCTGGAACATTTCTTTTTCTTACACGACGAACAATAATTGTTAGTTCTCGATTGATTGAATATGATATTCGTAATGATCTCTTAGCCGCAATCCAAAAGCAAGAAGCAGCTTTTTTTCAAGAATATCCAACAGGTTCTCTAATGGCATTATGTACAAATGATGTGTCTTCGGTGCGAGAGTTTTTGGGTCCTGCAATTATGTATTCTGCTAATACACTTACTTCTTTTACATTTGTCTTTTCAGCAATGTTTTCTTTGCATTGGGGATTGGCATTATCTGCGTTAATCCCTTTACCCTTTATGGCTTATGTCACGTATCGAGTAGGGCAAAAAGTACATGCAGCATTTAAATCAGTTCAGGAAACCTACGGTGAGCTGACTGTTCGATCTCAAGAATCTATGAGTGGTATCCGTGTTGTAAGAGCATATAGTACAGAAAAATATGAACAAAAAGAATTTGAACTTGTCAGTAAACAATACGCCCAAAAGAATATAGCATTATCTAGGATTCAATCTTTAAGTATGCCCGCCATGATGGCACTTATTGGATTATCGAATGTTATTGTTTTAGGTTATGGAGGATATCTCGTCATTCATGGAGGTTTAACTGAAGGAATCTTGGTACAGTTCTTATTGTATGTCAATAGATTGATTTGGCCTGTTGCAGCCATTGGTTGGGTTACAAATCTTGTACAAAGAGCAGCAGCCTCTGCTATACGTTTACGTTCGGTTATTTATCGTGAACCGGTATATCATCCAGATTTCCTACAATCTTCGGAATCATTAACGCCATCAATCGAATTCAAAAATGTTAGTTTTTCGTATCCCGGTTCAATACCTGTATTATACAATATTTCTTTTGTATTACAAGAAGGTAAATCACTTGGTATAGTCGGCACAACAGGAAGTGGTAAATCTTCACTCGTATCATTAATTCCGCGATTATATGATGTGACAGAAGGTCAAATATTGATTGGTGGAAAATCTTTGCAAGAACTACCGCTGTCTCAATTGCGAAATGCAATTTCATTCGTAAACCAAGAACCCTTTTTGTTTTCTATGTCAATTCGGGAAAATATTGCTTTTTCTGTTTACAATTGCAGCGAAGAAGATATTGTTTCAGCTTCAAAATCAGCACAGTTGCATGATGATGTCATGGCTTTTGACAAGAAATATGATACTATTGTCGGTGAACGAGGTATTACATTAAGTGGCGGTCAAAAACAAAGAACAGCATTGGCTCGAGCTATTGTTCGGCAACCACAAATACTCATACTTGATGACAGCTTTAGTGCAGTTGATACTGTGACAGAAAGTAAAATTCTTCAATCTATGAAAGAGGTTATGAAAAATAGAACAACGATTATTATAGCACATCGCCTAACAAGTGTTAAGAATTGTGATGAAATAATTGTTCTTGATGAAGGGCGTATAATAGAACATGGTTCACATGAAGCCCTAATTTCCATGAATGGTCTGTACGCTGATATGTTTGAACGACAAAAACTGGAAGAAGAATTGCAAATTGGGTAAACAGCATCATTATCTATATGTTCTTTTTCTAAATACGGGTGTAGTCATGCGAGAAAAGAAGTCTTTTGTTGTTTCTTTTTTTGCATCATTATTGATTGCGAAAAAGTAAAAGACTTCTTTATCTCCTTGATTCATGAATGTTTGCATTGTGCCTTGAGATTTATGCTCTGCAATTAACCAATTGACAACAATGTTATAGTTAAGTTTACCATTATACCCAAAAGGTGTTTTCCTGTTAAAGGTAAAAATCGGAGCATCCTTCTCAATCTTTGTTATTGGATACGAAGGTAATCCCAAGAATGAATTCGTTAACGTATCTTTATTCATTGCGCCTGATACTCCTAATATAGTAGGGCGCAAAGCTAGCGGGAGTTGACGTACGGTTTCTAAAGCTAATATTGTTGCTGCTTTGTGATGTCCGTGAGTTTGTGGAGTTGGCAATAAACAAAAGATATAATCATAATGTTCATTCTGAATTAATAAGCGAAGCGACTTAGTTACAGATGCTGTATCCCATACTAAACGAAGTACGGTATCTGCATCTAATGTATAATAAGTATCTAATTGATCAAAAAAGATGTAGTTTCTAATACCTACCCACGAACCGCCGGCTTTGAGTTCTTTTTTACGAATATCGGGTAAATATTTCCTTCCTATTTTTTCCTCTGTGAGTTCGACACCATAAATTGATTCTGCTAAAGTAGAGTATTTATATCCGGCTTCGCCATTGGTAATCACGGCTAGATCAACAGTCCCATTCAATTCTTTAGTAATTTTATATACTGTTGCAGCGCAACCGGATTCATCATCAGGATGCGCATTTATCAATAAAACCTTGGGTGAGTCAGATGCAATAAGTATCGTATTGAATAGGAAAAAGAAAAAAAATAAGTATGATTTCATAGTGCTATTTAAGATTTATTGTGAAGAAAACTATAATATACGATAATGCCAAGACTTATAGCAATTAATCCACCGTACATAAACTGAGTTCCGGTAGAGAAGAAAACTCCAATCCAAGCGAGTATTGCAATAATTACCGGTAAGGGATAAAGCCACATTTTCCAAGGAAATGTTTCTGAGCCATGTTGTTTCTTCCATAAAATTAACCCTACTGCTTGACCGATAAACTGTATGATAATCCTCATTGCTAAAATTGCAGAAATCACATCTTTTAACTTGAACAACAGACTAAAAATAAAACCTATTACTCCTATTGAGATAAGTGATATATAAGGAAATTTTTTTGTTGGATGAAGTTTTGCAAATATTTTGAAAAAGTTACCATCAAGTGCGGCAGCATAAGGAATACGCGAATAACCTAATAATACTGCATAGAGTGAAGAAAAAGCAATAATTAAAATAAGCCCCGTGGCAATGAGAGCAATATCGTGTCCATAGATTTTCTCAAAAAATAAACTTGCAACAAATTTTGATTCTTTTGCTTCTTGCCAAGGTATGACTCCGACAATGCTGAGATGCATCAAGGAATATAAAAATGCTATACCAATAATTGAAATGAACATACTACGAGGAATATTTGATTCCGGACTTCTAATTTCAGCGCCTAAATGACAAACATTGTAATAGCCAAGATAGCTGTACATGGTTTTAACTGTTGCTTGTCCTAAGCCAGCCCAGAAAACCAGTGAAAAAATGTCCATTGACTCTTGATTGAATGTGAAAGCCAGATTTGGTGAAAAATTATTAATACCACTTCCTATTAACCATACAATTGTTCCAATGACACATACCCATAAAATGACGGAGAGCTTCCCGATACTTTCGATGCGACGATAAAGCAATGCGACAATAATAAGGACTACAGAACCGGCAATCGCTTTTTGTTCCCAAAAGGAAAAATCATAAAGATACAAAGCATACTCAGAAAACCCAATTGCCCCTGAAGCAAGAACAAGTGGTGCTTGAAACATTGTTTGCCAGATTAACAAGAAAGAAAGCAGTTTTCCGATGGTAGTATGTTTACCGTAAAGTTCACGAAGAAAAACATAGCTTCCCCCAGCTTGGGGCATCTTCGCACCCAATTCAGACCATACAGTTGCATCAAGTAAGGACAGTGTTGCGCCGGCAATCCAAGCGAGTATTGCCTGAGGTCCATTCATGTAACCGATGACAGATGCCAATACAACAAAAGGTCCAATACCGACCATATCAATCATATTGAGAGCCACTGCTTGCATAAGCCCTAATTTTCTTGGTAGTTGCTGCTCTGATTCTTCCATACTGCTCTCCATTGATTCTGTTACAAAAATACTTTAGATTTGCAAAATATATGCATAGAATCATAAAATACTGCATTTTTGCGGTCAAATTATGGTTTGGTTTCCGTTTCTCCAAAGAAAACGGCGTACATCCCAACGTTATATGGGGTATTTGAGGAGTTTTTTCATGCTTAATTATGACAAGCTTGAAACGCAGAATGAAGCGTGGTATGATGCTGTCATCCCTTTAGCCGAAGAAATAAACAGTCTATGTTCAAATGTTGTCTTTGAGTCAGATGATGACGATGATGACGATGATGACGACAACGAAATGGACTACAATGAAGAATATGGAATTGATGAAGAAGATGAATTCGACGATGAATTCGGAGATGTGGATGAAATAATCGAAGAAGAATTCATCGAAGAGGATTTCTTCGATGATGAGGATGATTTTCTTGATGATGATATCTAAAAAATAAGCCCGCAAAAGCGGGCTTTGTTTTATCGTTCAGGCATTAGGGCAACAAAAGTATTTTTCAGTTCATTGATTGTAGAATTTTTTAATGCTTCAATAGTTGATGAACCTATAATATAGTTATATTTACGTCCTATATATTGCTCATGGATTGAATGCAAAGGAATTTTCTCTATGTCAGATGGATTATGATACCTACAATATACATCAATTTCATGATTGAGTGAATAAAGGGGACGTTCGGATTGCGAGAATTTTTTATATTCATACTGATATTTGTATGTGACAGCCGAAATATCAGATAAAACAGCAGAACCTGTAGGATATGCACCGGCACCTTTACCCATAAAAAACTGTTTATCAGAGAATGCACCTTCCACTATTACGCCATTATATTCATTGGTGACATGTGACAGTTTATGGTCATTATGTATAAATTGTGGCATTACCCATATACCTAATATATCGCCAATTCTACGACAGTGAGCAATGAGTTTGATATCAAGATTTTTTTCTTTTGCATATTGTACATCATGAAGCGAAACATGCGAAATACCATAATTGAATATATTATCGGGGTGTACGTAAACGCCAAAGGCATGGGCTGCAATAATGGAAATTTTATATTTTGCATCGTATGCCTCGACATCAAGAAATGGATTGCTCTCGGCGAAACCTAATTTTTGAGCTTGAAGTAATGCTGTTGCATAAGGAAGATTATTTTTTAACATATTGGAAAGTATATAGTTTGTTGTCCCATTAATAATTCCTTCAACAGCGGACATTAAATCATTGTCATAATATTCTTCGAGATTACGAATAATTGGAATACTTGCGCAGCAAGATGCTTCATAAAGAAAAGAAACATTTTGCTTTTTTTGAAGAGTAAACAATTCTTCAAAATGCTCTGCTACCATCTTTTTATTAGCTGTGACAACTGACTTACCATTTGTAATTGCTTGTTTTACTATATTGTATGCTTCGTCTGCATCATCAATAAGTTCAACCACTAAGTCAATGTCGGGATTGCTGAGAATATCGTTTTTATCATAAGTAAAGTGTTCCATGGGAAGAGAACGTTGTTTGTTTCTGTTTTTTACACAAATTTTGGATATATCTGCTTTCATTCCGTGTGTTTTATGTAAAACATCATATAAACCTTGCCCTACACAGCCAAATCCAAAAACACCTATATTCAATCGTTTGTTCATTCTAATAATTCTCTGATAAAAATTGTGAAATAATTGTTGTTAATTGTGAATATTCGATAAGAAACCCATCGTGACCATAGACAGAAGAAATTATATGAAATCTCGACGAAGGAATATATTTAGCAATAAACTCTTGTTCTCGAATTGGAAAAAGGAGATCAGAATCAATACCAATAACACATGCTCTTGCAGTAATGCCTCCAAGAGCTGATTCGCAGGAAATTCTATTCCTTCCTACATTGTGTGAATCCATTGATTTTGTTAAAGAATAATAACAATGCGCATCGAATCGTTGCACCAATTTATCACCTTGATAGCGTTGATATGAATCTGCATTGAAATGCTCAATCTTATTATCAAAATCTTTTTGGGTTACTTCAAATGTGTTATAATGACGATAGGAAAGCATTGCAATCGCTCTTGCAACTTTTAAACCGTTTTTACACTTACCGCATTTAGCTGAATGAAAATCCGGATCTGACTCTAATGCCATACGTTGGGCAGTATTCCATGCAATGCCCCAAGGTGAATGCTGTGCGTTTGTAGCAATAGGAATAATATTGCGAATAATATCACTTTCCATAATTGCCCACTCAAGGACTTGTTGTCCACCTAATGATCCGCCAATGAGACAATAAATTGAACGTATCGCTAAATGCTTACGCAAAAGAATATGTGCTTTGACTATATCACGAATAGTAATAAGTGGAAATGATGTATGAGATGGAATCAAAATACTGTCTTTAATGCTACAGGGAGATGTCGTGCCATAACAAGAGCCGATAATGTTAGCGCATACGATAAAATATTTTTCAGGATTAAACAATGTATCTGTACCAATCAGACCATGCCACCAATCTACACAATGAGAATTGGCAGTTAAGGCATGACAAACCCATATAACATTAGAACCATCTTCAGCAAGCGTACCATATGTATTATACGCAATGGTTAACTCAAGTAAAATTCCTCCATTTTCAAGGATAAACTGTTTTTTGTGATGATAAAACTGTGCATTTTCAGGCGGTGTCATTGACATTTCTCCAATGCTTGTTGAATATCGTTGTTAATATCTTCATAATGCTCCAAGCCAACTGAAATTCTTATTAATCCCGGTAATATTCCAACGTGCTGTCGTTCTTCTTCGGTGAGCTTCGAATGAGTTGTTGAAGCGGGATGCGTTATGATTGTTCGAGTATCACCCAAGTTCGCAGAAAGCGAGCACATTTGTAATTCATCAATAAATCTTTTGCCTTTATCAATCCCGCCTTTGATGATACAGGTGACAATCCCGCCGCCTAATTTCATTTGTTTTTTTGCAAGATTATATTGCGGATGTGATAAAGAAAATGGATAAATCACCCTCTCAATACTCGGATGTTTTTCAAGATATTCAACAACTTTTTCTGCATTCTGACAATGTCGTTCCATTCTAATTGATAGGGTTTCTAAACTTTTTGATAGAAGCCAAGCATTAAATGGTGACATAGATGGTCCAGAATGACGGGCAAAAAAACGGATTTTCTCAATTATTTCCTTAGAACCAAGTATTGCTCCACCCAGAACACGTCCTTGCCCATCTATGTATTTAGTAGCGGAGTGAATAATAATATCTGCGCCAAGTAATTTCGGATTTTGTAAATATGGTGTAGCAAAACAGTTATCAACTATCAGCAAAATTGAGTGTTTACGACATAAATCGGAAAGAAGTGCTAAATCTAAAATTTCCAGACCGGGATTTGAAGGAGTTTCACAATAAAGAATTTTTGTATTTTCTTGTAAAAGCTGTTCTATCGAATCAATTGAGTCAGATGAAAAATAGGTATGAGATATACCCCATTTAGGAAATATTTTTGTGAAGAGTGTATGAGTAGAACCAAAGACAGAAGCTGATGAAACAATATGATCACCCGAATGCAATAATCCCATAAATGTTGCAAATACAGCTGACATTCCGGTTGCAGTTGCTATTCCGTCTTCAGTATGTTCCAAGACACATAATTTATCAATAAACTCTTGGCAGTTCGGATTAGAAAAGCGACTGTAAATATTTCCTTCATGTTCTTCGGCAAATATTGATCGCATAGACTCTGCATCATCGAAAGTGAAACTTGATGTAAGAAATAATGGAGCTGAATGTTCCTTATGTGAAGTTCTTTCTATTTGTGTTCTTATGGCAAGGGTTTCGGGTTTATGTAAAATCACTTTTTTCTCCATCCGTAATATTAATACCATTTAACACTATCTCAGACCATATAACTGCTGTTGGCTCTAATGTTTTCGCCACGGAACAGTATTTTTCGAGTGATAATTGTACGGCTCGAAGAACTTTATCAAGTGGTATATCACCTTCAATCGAAAATGTGATAAATATCTCTTTAAATAGTGAAGGAATAATCTCACGTTCACGAGTACCATTCACTGTAATAGTGATATCCGTTGGAAAATAATGCTGCTTTTCAAGAATAGAAACAATATCAATACCACTGCATCCCCCGAGTGCTGCGAGCAATAATTGCATTGGTCGTAATCCTTTGGCATTCTCATGAACACCATCCATTGATAGAGTTTGACCTTCTTCATTAGATGCAATAAAATGAAAAGGTTCGTTCTGCCTTTTTACTGTTACTATCATTCTACCTCCACAAAAAAAAAGCCGTTCTATTTAGAGAACGGCTCGATAAATATATGATTTATAGATACTTGAAACCGATCTTACACAAAATAACGCATCATACACATTGTCATGTGCATTGAACTCGTCGCCATATGTAAAGATGTAATTTGCATTGTTTCTGTATTTGTTGACTGCGAAATTACAAAATAGAATCATACCAACAATACACTTCTTTCATAACTATTGCGAAAAAGTAATATTGAGTTTACATATGTGTAATACCATTTTATGAATTTTGACAAGACTAATAAAGAATACTATGAAAAATTCTGAGATCTTTACATTGAGTTTGCCATCGCTCATGCGTCTTCCGCTGGAATATCTTTTGGGTATTACTTTAATTCGAAAGATATATCGTCAAGCAATATCCGATAAGAATAATATTTATAATGGCATAATTGAAGCTTTGAATCTTGAGATTCAAACAAATCGTCGGGAGATACTCAAGATTCCCCAAAACGGTGCATGTATGGTTATTGCTAATCATCCGTATGGTTGCATTGAGGGAATTGCAATCATGAGGACCTTGTTTGCAATAAGAAGCGATGTAAAGATAGTCGCAACACATTTACTTAAATCTGTTCCTGAGTTTGGTGATTCCATGATTTTCGTGGATCCTAATGAAAGTGAACAAAGTAAAGCTATCAATATCAAAGCATTGAAAACCAGTGTTGATTGGCTACGTTCCGGTGGAATGCTTGTCGTTTTTCCAGCCGGTGAAGTTTCACTTTTCTCATTTAAAGATAAATCAATACAAGATAAAGAATGGCATTCAACATATATATCACTTGCTCTAAAATTGCGTTGCGCAGTCGTTCCGGCGTTTATTCATGGTTCAAACTCATATTTTTTTCAGATTATTGGTTTAATTCATAGTAAGTTGAAGTTGCTGTTTCTTTTGCACGAATTTCTAAGAATGAGAAATAGATTGTTGAAAATAACATTTGGTAAACCAATACCCGAAAGAACTTTACTCGGTAAATCAATGAATGAAATCAAAGAATTGATGAGGAAAAGAGTGTATATGCTTCAGTATAAAACATCCGAAGTTCTTACTGATGCAGCCTATTACTTATCAGCAGGAGATTGTATAGCAGACCCGGTCTCAAAACATCTTTTACAAGCAAATATTGATCGGATACATGAGAATCTGTTATTGACACACGGTGATTTTGTTGTTTACTATGCCAACTATGAAGAGATACCATATTGTATTTTAGAAATTTGCCGTTTACGAGAGTTAAGTTTTCGATTAGCAGGTGAAGGAACAGGACAACCATCAGACAGTGATACGTATGATCAATATTATATTCATGTGTTTATCTGGGATAAGATACGTAGTGAAATTGTTGGAGCATACAGAATAGGGAAAACGAATGATATAGTTTCTTCATACGGAATAGAAGGATTATATACATCAACATTGTTTAATTTAGGAAATAATATATTGAATAATTCTTTAGAGTTGGGTAGATCATTCGTGCATCCTGAATACCAAAAATCATATTTACCACTACTATTACTTTGGAAAGGTATCGCGGTCTTTATTGCAAAAAATCCACGATACAGATATTTGTTCGGAGCTGTAAGTATAAGTAATGAATATTCTGATTTTTCTAAAGTACTTATTTTGAACTATTTAGAAAAGTTTTATTCATGTGCTTATCAGTATGTAGATATTAAAGGTAAAAATACTAGTGAGTTGTATTCTCTTCAGGAGCAATTTCGTAGTCAGATTATAGAATACACACATGATTCATTAGATGACCTGCATGATATTATTACAAATTTGGAGTATGACGGAAAAGGAATACCACCTTTGGTCAAACATTATATTAAAATAGGGGGAAGGTTCGCTACATTTTCGACTGACAAAAATTTTAATAATTGTATAGATGCGCTTGTTGTTGTTGATTTGATGGATACAGAAACAACGCTTTTAAGAAAGTATATGAATGAATATACGCAGGAGTATTACTCATTTCACAATAATACTACGTCACATAAAAGTCATCAAGAATAATCATTGTTATTATTTTTTGGACATATTATACAGTTCTTTAGAAATTAATTTTTTGAGATTTTCATCGGATGAAACTTTATCGTCATCCAATAGTTTGTCAAATATTGCTTTTGCATCATCTCTTTTTTTTCTAGCAATATAAACTTGACCGAGACGGTAGAGGGTATAGGGCTTAATCCAGTGTTTGTTCTGTGTTTTCATTTGAGAGATTTGCGATAATACTTTTTCTGCTTTTTCATACTGATTTGTTTCAAAGTAAGCTCTACCTAAGTAATAGTTCGCTAATGCATTATCGTCGTTATTCCATTTTGTATCATTTATTAAGTCTTCAAGATCAACAATTGATTGAAATTTTTTTGATTTGATGTGATTCTCAATTTTAATAAGCGTAATCTCGCTTGAAGTGAGTGGCTGCAGGTATTCTGATTTATTGCGTTGTGATTTCACATAATTATTCCATGCCTCATTTCGATTTCCAGTAATTTCATAGCATCTTCCTAAGAGCCAGTGTGCATTTTCTACATGTTGCGAGTCAACATCTAATGTAATGGTTTTATTGCACCAAAGTTTAGCTTGTTCAAAATCACATAAGTTAAAAGAGGCAATCCCGGACAATAGATATGCTTGACTTAGCGGTTTCTGTTGAGTAGAATGATTGTTTTTTTCTAAATCCTTTGTTTGCTGTAATGCTTCAGCAGGATTACGTATTCCATTGACTAAGGTTGAAATGTACGCTACTCGAATCCATGAGTTTGCCGGAAAATCTGCGATGAGAGATTTGTATTGTAAAGCAGATCTATTATACATTTCCTCCCAATTATAGAATATACTTAACCAACGTTTTGCTTCATACTTGCAATATATACCATTTTGAGCAGCATTTTCTAATTGCTTAAGCCCCGCAATTTTATCACCTTTTAAACCAACTGCTCTTAACATTGGTTGAATAGAGGAGGGTGCTTGTGTTATGAGATAGTTAAAAAGTCCGAACCCCATTTGAATATCTGCATTCTTGGGGTCTAATTTTAGCGCGTCTTCTAATGCCGAAAGAGCTTCTTTGCCGTCCCAGAATGCACCCGTTATATCTTTTCTATTGAATTTAGTCAGCCCCCTATAGCCCAATATTCCACCTTTGTAAAAATATGCTTGCGCATTGTTTTCATTTTGATTTAGCAGTCTGTCGCATACCTCAGACGTTTTTTGTGAAAGCATGACAAATTTTTTATAGTCCGATTCTGTATTAGATACAAGAGTGTAGCGATAATAGTACACCATAGCTTTGAAGAAATGTCCACGTGGATCATTGGGAGCAATACTTATTGTTTCCGAACATCTTTTCTCTGCAATCTGAAAGTCAAGATTGTAAAGAGCATTAATACTTTCCATTGTTTTGGTATGCACAAGAGTCCAATCTATTTGTTTCTGGGCAGATAGACGAGTTGATATACATGTGGTCATTACGATGACCAATATTGTAAGAGACAATGTTCTCATAATCATGATAATGAGTGGGTTGATTATAGAAAATGATGACACCTAAACTTGCTTTGTTTCAAATTTAGTCCGTAACTTAGTAAATGTTTCACAATCTACAAGGATAAAAAAGATGTTAGAATCCAGATTAGCTTCATTGGAGAACGAAGTAATGCTACTTCGTCGGAAATCTCTCTTTTACCGTAATACCTTCATGGTTACTCTCGCATTGTTCACTTCCGCGCTATTAGTAAGCTGGTTTGCTGATGATCCGGCAGAAATACGAGCGAAAAAGTTTACTTTACTCAATGAAAATGGACAAAAAGCCGGCGAATGGGCAAATTATGGTGGAGATGTTGGTTTGATGATGTCAGCAAAGTCAAATAATCCTTCAAGTGGAGAAGTTGTTTCTACAATATCAATAAAAGCCAATGCCCATACTACTCCCGGTACGTATATAGACTGCACGATGGAGAATGCAGGTCGGGCTTCAAGTGCATTTCTGAATTGCTCAAAGGATGATGTGACATTTAGTACAATTCGCAGAGATGCTCTTCAAAAAGGAGTAATGGAGGCAACTTTAGTTACAGCACTTGATAACAGTAAATTCTACTATATGAAGAATAGAACATCACGTATGAAACTTGGATTTAATGATGAGACAGGACAACCTGCTCTTGAAATTAATGATAGTAATGGCAATCAGAGAGCTGTTTTAGGATCAATAGCTGTGAAGGGTAGAATTGGTGGAATTGAAATGTACCCCGAATCATCATTATGGCTTATTGATGAAAGTGGCAAAGGTGTCTTTAACGCCCCACAAACTAAATAAACATCATAATTGTGAATCAAAACAATACACCTCATGATATGAATCATCATGAGGTGTACGCTTATCGTAAACGAGGATAACTATGGTTTTGGCTGGGTTTGATTTTGCTGTTGCTGTTGGTTTTGCTGTTGGTTCTGTTGAGCCGGAGTTTGTTGGACGGGAACATTAGGGGCAGCAGAAGGTACTGCTTCAACACCTTGTGTTACCGGATTAATTTCTTCACCTGATTCATTTGAGAGAAACTTATTGGATACGACAGATAAAATCAAAATGGATGCTGCCAAACCTATAGTAATTTTTGTAAGTAAATCGGTTGCACGTCGGTTGCCGAACATGGAACCAAGTCCCATCCCGACACCACCAAAACCTGCTGCCATGTCACCTTTACCCGGTTGGATTAAGACGACTGCGATGAGAAGAATAGCCAGAAGAGAAGTGAGAATTACAATAACTGTAAACATTGATGTATATAGTAAGTGAAACAAATATTTGCAAAAATACACAATTGGGCATAATTAACCGTGCAAATGCATGTCATATGAAAAATTTTACGCAAAAATCGAAAAAATGTAACCGATTGTTTGTGTATTTCATCAACGTAAGGTAACTTGCATTGCTACCAATCATCTAATCGTGGAGTTTTTAATGAAAGTTCTATCCAAATCTTTCCTCTTTCTTTGTCTTTCTTGTGTCTTTCTTTCAGTTATGAGTGCACAAGAATCTATTGATTACTATAGTAAGACCACAGATAAAAGTGCAAATTTTTTTGATATAGTTGAACGCTATAATAAGGAATATGAGTCTTTACTCAAGACAGAAATGAAGGTTCCCGGTTGGAAACAGTTCAAACGTTGGGAGCATTATTGGGAAAAAAGAGTCAATGAGAAAGGCGAATTTCCAAGAGCTGACGCTTTGTTTCTCGAATATCAAAGAATGAGAAACTTAGCAATCAAAGACAAACTAGAAAACCAGCTCAATGTATCGGCAACGCCTAATTGGAAAGCAATAGGACCTAAAGTTGTACCATCTTCAGGTGGTGGTGCCGGACGTTTAAATTGTGTAACACTATCTACTAAGAATAAAGATTTGATTTGGGTAGGAGCAGCAGGCGGTGGTGCATGGAAAACCACTGATGGAGGAAAAAATTGGAAACCAATGACAGATAATTTTGCGTCCTTGGCGATTAATGATATAGCGCTGGACCCCAATAACGACAATATCGTTTATGCGGGTACCGGTGATGATTGGGGGTCAGGGATAGCTGAAAGTAGTGCTCGTGAGCTTTACAGAGTAAGTTTCAGTATTGGCATAATGAAATCAACAGATGGTGGTGTAACTTGGGCAAGTACAGGATTGGTTTGGCAAACCAATCAGATGGAAAGTGTTGCGAAACTATTGGTAGATCCTTCAAATTCTAATGTTGTTATTGCTGCAACGAGTGATGGCATTTATAAAACAAATGATGCCGGCAAAACATGGCAAAAGAAAAATTCTACAAGATGTAGAGACTTAGAAATCCATCCCATCAACCGAAAAATCTGGTATGCCGGTACTAATAATGCTTTTATGAGATCGACTGACGGTGGTGAAACGTGGACGAATGTCACTGTTTCAGGTTTAAGCAATTGTAGAAGAACTGCAATTACTGCATCAACACTTGAACCATCCACTCTTTATTTAATCGGCTCACGAAACGATGGTTCATTTGCAGGACTATTTCGCTCAACAGATGCAGGGGTTACATGGGTAAGCAGAAGTACTACACCTAATATCCTTAGTGGTAGTGTTGCGGGTAGTGGACAGGGCGGACAGGGGTGGTACGATTTGGCTATTGCTTCCAATCCTACGAATCAAAATCATGTAACCATTGGTGGAATTAATATTTGGCAATCTACAAATACCGGAACATCATGGCTTATAAAAGCTCACTGGACCGGTGAAAATAATACTCCTTATGTTCATGCAGATATCCATGATCTTGATTATTCAACATTAACAAATGAAGTGTTTGCTGCAACAGATGGTGGTTTGTTCAAAAGTACAAATAATGGTAACTCATGGGTAGATATATCAGGGAACATGGAGGTACTTCAACCCTATAGACTTTCGATTATTGAAAGTGATCCCGGTTTTCTTATCTGCGGTGCTCAAGACAATGGATCAAATAGATTATCTAATGGAAACTGGTCACAGATTTTTGGTGGCGACGGAATGGATAATGCAATCAATCCTACTAATAAGAATAAAGTGTATGTTTCATGGCAAGGGGGTAATTTCCAAAGGTCAACAGATGGAGGAAATACGATGCAATCCATGATTAATCAATCATTTTTATTTTTTAATAAGGGAGCACAAGAGTATGGTGATTGGATTGCACCAATTCGATTAGATCCTAAAAATCCTGACAAAATTTACGCTGGATACCTCAATGTATGGGTTTCAAATGATGCTGGACAAGATTGGACTCGATTGAGTGCTCTTACATCTCCCAGCAGCCCAATTCATGCATTAGAAGTTGCTGAGTCTAATCCATCATGGATATATGTCTGTAATAAACAAGTGTTTAATGTTTCTTCCAATGGAGGCAATACTTGGACTGCAAGAACACTACCTGTGCCTGCAAATAGCTTAACTTCCATTGCAGTCCATCCAACAAATCATTTACGCGCTTGTATTACGTTCGCGCGTTATGGCGGTTCAACTGTATATGAAACCACCAATGGTGGACAGTCTTGGAATGATATCTCTAATGGTATGCCTAAGTCGCCCGCTGTTATTGCCAAATATCAGAAAGGAACACCAACAGACAGACTTTTTGTTGGAACAGATATTGGTGTTTACTATAAAGAGAAAAGCGCACCTAAATTTGTTGATTTTAACGAAGGATTACCTAATGTCAGTATTCAAGATATTGAAATCAACTATAAATCATTTAAACTTATTGTCGCTACATTCGGAAGAGGTATCTGGGAAGCACAATTACCCGATTGTACAGCAGGAACATTGACTGTTACCCGAAAAGGAGATACAACATTTTGTGAGGGTGACAGTTTGGTATTGGAAGCACCAACAGGTTATAATGGATATACATGGTCGAACGGAGCAAAGACTCGTTCCATTATAGTAAAATCAAGTGGTAGCTACAGTGTTTCCGCTACTGATGCAAAAGGCTGTCCATTTAACTCATCAATTGTTAATGTACAAGTATTTGAAAAACGAACGATATCAATACAAAATAGCAGTAATGCAGTTATTTGTGGCACAGATAGTACAAGACTGACTGCAAGTTTGGGTTTTGCAGATTATTTATGGTCGAATGGAGCAAAAGGTAGGTCTGTTTTTGTCAAAACTTCCGGTAAATTTTCTGTTATTGGTACAACCGTTGACGGCTGTAATAGTGTATCAAGTGAAGTTACTGTTGAAACAACACCAAAACCAATTTTGCAATTAATAGATGGTCAATTTACAGCCCCTGACGCAGCTAAGTTTCAGTGGCGCGTGGATGGAGTAGCCATATCCGGTGCAAATAGTAAAACGTTTACTCCGAACTCATCTCTTGTGGGTAAAAAAATATCGGTGGAAATCACAACGGTGAATGATTGTAAAGTGGTTTCGGATGAAATTGTATATCAAATTTCATCTATTGATAATATAGTGAGCGAAGACGAAATTATAAAAGTGTACCCTAATCCGGTGCAAGATATTTTATATATCCAAAAAACAGTTGGAGAAATGGCATATTTTAGAATTATGGATGTGTGTGGCCTCGAACTTTATCAAGGTTCAATCCCAGAAAATACACATCTATTCTCACTAACAATGGAACAGTTCTCAGCCGGAATGTATTATATAAAAATTCAGTTACAAAATAAAGAAATTATTATCCCATTTATACTTACAAAATAATTATGAGAAAATTGTATTTTTCATCAATTTTTGTTGCAACCGGAATTAGCTTATCGGTGTTTGCAAATGCACAACAAAATCCATATTATCTTAAAACCCCACCGAGTGAGAAAAACTTTTTTCAGATGGTCGAAGAGCAAGAAAAAAGTTCGAATGAAAATTCGAAAACTTTCATGAAAAGTAAAGTAAATAAACAATTTGAAAGGTGGAAGCACTTTTGGAAATCACGTGTTGATGATGAGGGTAATTTCCCAAGACCTGATGTATGGCGAACAGAAAAAAATTATATTGACCAATACCATCGAAATCGTAAATCAGAGTCTTTGCTTGGCTCAACTCAAAATAATCCGGAATGGAGATTAGTGGGTCCTTTGGGGTCACCCTTAGGGAATATGTCCGGGAATGGACGTTTGAACGGAGTTACTTTATCATCAAATAACGAGAATTTAATATGGGTTGCAGCAGCAGGCGGTGGTGCATGGAAATCAACTGATGCCGGAAAATCATGGACTACCACAACAGATAAGATTGCCGTTTTAGCAATCAATGATGTTGCTCTTGATCCTAAAAATGATAATATTGTGTATTTAGGAACGGGGGACGATTGGGGGCAAGGAGCTATCTATCGTAATGTGAATAGTGCCGGTGTTATGAAGTCAACTGATGGAGGAAATACTTGGCAAGAAACAGGATTGAAATGGAATATTGCTCAAGGAATAACTATTTCAAAAATATTGGTTCATCCACAAAATTCTTCTATTCTTCTTGCTACTACAACTGATGGTATTTACCGTTCAACTGATGCGGCTGCCACATGGACTCGTGTACAAACGGGTTGGTTCAGAGATTTGGATTTTCATAAAGAAGACCCTGACCGTTGGTATGCATGCAGTAACACACAGTTTTTTCTTTCTACTGACGGTGGTGTAAAATGGTCATCAAAAACTGTTTCAGGAATGAGTGGCACAAGACGCTTAGCCATATCATCCTCTGAAGCTAATTCCGATTTTATTTACCTTGTTGCTGCAAATGGAGATGGTCGTTTTGCGGGCTTGTTTCAATCAACTGATGGTGGTGACACGTGGACTCGTCGTTCTACAACACCTTCCATACTCGAAGATAACATTGATGGTACTGTCAATACGGGACGTCAAGGACAAGGATGGTACGATTTAGCAATATTAGCATCGCCAACTGATGCGAAATCTGTGTTTGTAGGTGGAATAAATATATGGCGATCTGCAACAAATGGGCAAACATGGACTATAGTAAGTGATTGGCTCGGTCGCTCAGGTAAATCGTATGTGCATGCAGATATTCATGATATTGATTATTCATCGGTGAGTGGTAAAATCTATGCAGCGACAGATGGTGGTTTGTATGTAACAACGAACAATGGAACGACATGGACAGAAATTAATGGTACTAAAGCAATTATGCAATTTTACAAAATTTCGATTACCGAGCAGTCAAACATAATTTTAGGCGGTTCTCAAGATAATGGGACGAATCGTTTTTCATCGAATGAGTGGAGAGAAGCCAATGGTGGGGATGGTATGGACAATGGCATAGATCCTACCAACTCACAAATTATGTATTGTTCTAACCCACAGGGGGATTTACGGAAATCATCCAACGGAGGACAAAATTTTGGTCCAATGCTTACAGATAACACAACCGGGGAAAGTGGTCAATGGGTAACACCTTTCGTTATTGATATGGCAAAACCGGACAATTTATATGCAGGGTATCGCAGAGTCTGGAAATCAACCGACAAAGGATCCACCTGGAGAGCCACCGGTAATTTTCCCAATAACCCCAGTGCCTTAGTTAATTGTATAGCAGTTTCAGAATCAAACAATTCATGGATTTATGCATCCAGTGGTGCCGGATTGTTTTATACAACAGATGCCGGAGTAACGTGGGCACAAAGAACCGGTTTACCTTTCGGAGCAGGAAATATATCGTCTATTGCAATAAGTAAACAAAACCATCAAAGAGTTTGTGTTACTTTAAGCCGATTCGGAGCTGCAAATGTGTATGAATCACTAAATGGCGGAGAAACATGGAAAGATGTTTCTGCCGGTATGCCGAGAGTACCTGCCAATACATGTATTTATGAAAAATCCAATAATCGAATTTTTGTAGGTACTGATATTGGTGTTTATTACAAGGATGAAGTTGCAGGTAGTTTTAATGATTATAACAATGGTTTCCCTGCTGTATTTGTTAATGACTTAGAAATCAGTAATAGCCGCGGCAAATTAATCGTTGGAACATGGGGTAGAGGAGTATGGGAAGCAAATCTTCCAGCTTGTCAAGGTGGTGTTTTATCTATTAGTATAAAAGGTGATACTTCCTTCTGTGAAGGTAAGAGTGTTGTTCTTGAAGCTCAACCCGGTTATGCATCGTATTCTTGGTCAAATGGTGAACAAGGACAATCAATCACAATCACTAAATCCGGTAATTACAGCGTTGCAGCACTTGATGACAAAGGATGTCCATTTGGCTCAAGAAGCGTCAAAGTGTCGGTAACAGAGGTACCTGATATGTCTGTAAGTGTAACGCCCAATTCCACGACAACAAGTCCAGTAGCAAATGTGTTCTGTGGCGTGGATAGTGTGAGAATTCGAGCTACTACCGGCTTCGATACTTGGGAATGGTCAAATGGATTAAATGAGCGCTCCGGTGTATTCAAATCAACTGCTAAATTAACTGTGAAAGGAACAACATCAGAAGGGTGCATTAAAGAATCTGATACCATTTTTGTATATGTGATTCCCGGTGATTCACTGGAATTAGCTCCCCAAGACAAAGAAGTGTTTACAACACCTCTTCAGGGAATGTACTATCAATGGTTACAAGATGGACAAGCAATGCCCGGACAAACTGCGCCGACATTTAAGGGTGGTCCACAGTATAACAAGAAAAAAATTAGTGTTCGTATTACTACTTTTACCGGTTGTGTGGTGACTTCTTCAGTGCAAGAATTTACTGCTGATGGAACAGATGTTGTAGAATCGAATGATGGTACTTCCGTGACGATTATGCCGAATCCTGCAACGAATGACATTTATATTCAAAGTGAATGTGATGGTGCAAGAACATTGAATGCTACCTTGTACAACACGCTTGGAATACAAGTAAGAACTATGAGTTTTGAGCATAATGGTGATACAAAAACGACATTGAGTGTGAATGGTTTACCGGCAGGTCATTATGTTATGCATATTGAAGGTTGCGGTATGACAAAAGTATTAAAGGTAATCATACAGTAATCATCATAAGGATAGCATGGCAAAGACGATTGGTAAGCCAATTGAAAGAACGTTAGCGTTCGAAAAAAATGTAGATGGCAATAAAGAATTGCTCCGAATAATTAATGAAAGAGCTGCCAAAACGAAACAAGGTGGCGGAACAAAAGCACAAGAAAAGCTCAAGGAAAAAAATAAAATGCCTGTACGTGAAAGAATTACTGCTCTCATTGATGAGGGCAGTAATTTCCTTGAAATAGGGTTATTTGTTGCTGATGGTATGTATGTTCAAGAAGGCGGTGCCCCATCTGCCGGAGTTGTCACAGGAATCGGGTTAATTCATGGTCGTGAATGTCTCATCGTTGCTAATGACCCTACAGTGAAAGCAGGTGCATGGTTCCCAATGACAGCAAAGAAAAATATGCGTATCCAAGAGATTGCAATTGAGAACAAGGTACCAATAATTTATTTGGTTGATTCTGCGGGGGTATTTTTGCCAATGCAAGATGAAATTTTCCCAGATAAGGAGCATTTCGGTCGTCAATTCCGTAATAATGCTGTTCTTAGCGCAATGGGGGTTCCTCAAATTGCTGCGATTATGGGACCTTGTGTTGCAGGCGGTGCATATCTACCGATTATGTCTGATGAGGCATTAATTGTGGAAGGAAATGGTAGTCTGTTTCTTGCCGGACCGGCATTAGTAGAAGCAGCCATAGGTGAAAAAACAGATATTGATCCATTGGGTGGCGCGATGATGCACTCAACAGTAAGTGGTGTGATTGATTATAAGGTGAAGGATGACAGTGAAGCAATAAAGACAATCCGCTCCTTAGTTTCAAAGTTTTCTCCTCTGAAAGGCAAGAAAAATCTCTTCGAAAGATCCCAATCTTACCCCCCACTTTTTGATAGCGAAGAAATTTTCGGTATTTTGCCTACTGATAGAGCAAAACCATATAGTACGTATGACTTTTTGGCTCGCATTATTGATAACAGTGAACTTGATGAATATAAGGCAGATTATGGTAAAACTATAATATGTGGCTATGCTCGAATTGACGGTTGGGCTGTCGGAATCGTTGCAAATAATCGTGAAGTTGTGAAAAATGGTAAAGGCGAGATTCAAATTGGCGGAGTTATTTACTCTGAAAGTGCTGACAAAGCTGCGAGGTTTATCAACAACTGTAATCAAAGAGGTATTCCTTTAGTTTTTTTCCAAGATGTTACCGGATTTATGGTTGGTACAAGGGCTGAGCAAGGAGGTATTATAAAAGATGGTGCAAAAATGGTTAATGCTGTCGCAAACTCCGTAGTTCCTAAGTTTACATTTATCGTTGGTAACAGCTATGGAGCAGGAAATTATGCAATGTGTGGCAAAGCTTACGATCCAAGACTTATTTTTGCATATCCTTCAGGTCAGATTGCAGTGATGGGTGGTGCACAAGCATCAAAGACCCTTCTCACTTTAAAGACATCCAATTTGCGTAAAGAAGGTAAGACACTTTCTGAAAACGAGGAGAAAGCAATGTTAAAAGAGATCAAAGATAAGTACGATGAAACAACAACACCGTTATATGCAGCATCACAGTTGTGGATTGACGGTATCATTTCGCCGACAGATACTCGTTCAATAGTTTCTATTGGACTTGCATGTGCATCTCATCAAGATTCTATACCCGAATGGAAATCGGGTGTTTTACAAGTCTAATATTTTAGTATGTATAATTTATAAATTTTTTTAGGTTAAATCCATGAAATTCTCAACAGGTTTTTCAACCAGTAAAATTGTTGTTTTTCTTGCTCTCCTAGCCGGAGTTGCTTTACTGCCTGCTTGTCGTAATAAAAAAAGTGCAACAGAAAGTAAAAACTTTAATCATCCGGATTGTTTAAACACGGCTTTATGGAAAAAAGTGGAGACCCCGCCCGGAGCAGATCCATCCGTTCCTGACTCTTTAGGTGGTAATGGCTTTGAAAAACTTGCCGAGTCTATGGGCTTTTTAACTTATACACCCACCGAAGATGAGAAACAATATTTTGGTGATCCGCGTGCAACGACCGGTGGTGAGTTTAATGTGATAATGGGGCAATTCCCCGCAACACTAAGACCTGAAGGCGAAAATAGTAATAGTGTTTATAATACCATGATTAAAGGTGCAGTTTATGAAGCATTACTATCCCAACATCCGCTTGATAATAGAGATATTCCCGCATTAGCTTCCCATTGGAAAATTTCACCTGATAAAATGACCTATACGTTCAGAATAGACCCCAATGCACGTTTTTCTGATGGTAATCCAGTAACGGCTGAAGATGTTGTTGCTTCTTGGAAATTACTTATGGATGAAGGGCTTAATGAGCCATCGAATATCATAGTTTATGGTAAATATGAACAACCGGTTGCATTGAGTAAATATTTAGTACAAGTAAAGAGTAAAGTTCTTAATTTCCGTAATTTTCTGTATATTTCTCGAGCCATGCTTATTATGTCCGCAAAAGAGATTGGAAACTTAACGGGAAAAGAATTTCTTGACAAATATCAGTACAATATGCCTGTAGGTTCGGGTGAGTATATTGTCTTGAAAAAAGATGTAAAAGAAGGGGTTAAAATCACTTTGACACGCAGAAATGATTATTGGGCAAAAGATACGGAATTAGCCAGATATGCAGGAAACTTTGACAAATACAGCTATCAAATTGTAGCAGATAATCCAAGCTTAGAGTATGAAAAATTCAAAAATGGCGATGCTGATATTTTCCGTTTTAATATGATGACGACGGAAAAATGGATTAATGACACAGAATATGATGCACTCAAAAATGGCTGGATCAAACGTGCTCGCGTATTCACAGATGGTCCGATGGGAACTGCCGGATATGCATTCAATATGAGAAAACCGCCATTTGATGATATACGTCTTCGTAAAGCGATGGCGCATTTACTGCCAAGAAAGCAAATTATTGAGAAATTACTCTATAATGAATATGAACCGTATGATACACATTATCCGAATACTGAATGGGCAAATCCCAGTAATGCTCCAATAGAATATGATCCTGAATTAGCATCGCAATTATTGGATGAAGCGGGATGGTCAAAACGTAATGCTGAGGGCATCCGAACAAAGGGCGGAAAACCATTGTCATTTACTCTCGCTATTCAAAAATCCAGTGAGCGATTTGTAACCCCATATCAGCAAGAATTGAAAAAAGCCGGAATTGATATGCAGTTAAAATTTGAAGATTGGGCAACTACAATTCGTAATATTGATGAACGTAATTTTAATGTGTTTTCTTTCGGATATAGTGGACTTTCAACTCCTAATCCGGAAACATCATTGTTATCTACATTAGCAGATAAGAAAAACAATAACAATATACAAGGTGTAAAAAACCCTCGAATTGATGAATTATGTAAAATTTATGACACAACTTTCGATACACGTAATCAGATAAAAATTATCCATGAAATTGATTCTATCACTCATTCTATGGTATTTGATATAATGCAATGGAATCCTAAGGGAATAAGAATTGTTTATTGGGATAAATTCGGAATGCCGGAATATATTTTACCGCGCACAGGTAGTTTAAGCTACATTGAGTCATATCCAATGGGATTATGGTGGTATGATGTAGAAAAAGCAAAAAAATTAGAAGAAGCACGTAAAGCGAAAAAACCAATTGAAGGTTCAACTGATATTCGTGTGGTGAGATTCTGGAAAGATATTAAAAAATCAATCTAAATTCTTTTTTCCTTTGTATAAATTACTAGTATGTTTCAATATTTTTTACGCAGACTACTTTTGACAATACCGACATTTTTCGGATGTACTTTAGTTGTCTTTACGATTGTACAATTAGCCCCCGGTGGACCAATTGAGCAAAAGATGATGCAAATTCGCGCTGCCGGTCAAGAGTCAGGTGCCGGCAGTGCTACTGCAAATCAGACTATACCTCAAAGTGCTATTGATGAGCTAAAAAGGCAATATCATTTCGACCGACCATGGTATGAGCGCTATGTAATATGGCTCGGCTTATATCCCGGCGAGGTAGAATCCTTCAAGTTTAAACTAGGGGAAACTCGACTTATCGGTGGCGGACGTTTCGTGAAGGTCGAAAAAAACGCTACCGGTTATCAAGTAGTTGATGCTTCAAATCCTTCCATCGTTTTAGATGGTTGGGAATTTGAAGATGCTAAATCGGATGAAGGAGAACCATTAGTTCGCATTGTACGCAAGGAAGTTTCCGGTATTTTTACACTGGATTTTGGAACATCCTATAAATTTAAAAAACCCGTGATTGAACTTGTTGCGGACAGATTACCTGTCAGTATGCAATTTGGACTTATTGGTTTTATATTAAGCTATTCCGTTTGTTTATATCTCGGTATTTTAAAAGCAATAAATCATAACAGCACATTTGATTTTGTAAGTTCAACCCTCATTTTTGTTGCTTATTCCGTTCCCGGATGGGCATTCGGTGCTGTTCTTTTGGTGTTTTTCGCTTCCGATAGTGGCTTGCCTGTATTTCCGTTAGGTAGTTTCCAATCTGATGATTACTATGATTTGACTTTGTGGGAGCAAATTGGCGATAGGGCATGGCATTTTGTATTGCCTACAATTGCTTATACGATGGCTGGCTTTGCTTCCTTGACTATGTTAATGAAAAACTCATTACTTGATACACTCGGGCAGGATTATATACGCACTGCTTTTGCAAAAGGTATTCGAGAAACTCGTGTAATTTGGTTGCATGCAATGAGAAATTCGATTATTCCAATTGCAGCTCACATTGGGGGAATTATCGGTATATTTCTCGGCGGCAGCTATCTTATTGAATTAGCATTCAATATTGAAGGGATTGGTAAGTTATCATTTGAAGCCATCCTTTCAAGAGATTATCCCATTTTGTTTTCTTTTACGGTAATAAATGTGGTTATTCTTCTTATAGCATCAATAATTTCCGACTTAGCGATTGCATTGGTTGATCCTCGCATAAGATTTAAGTAATTTTATAATTTCAACAAAGTATGAAAAATAAAAATCAGCAATCATCTCAAAAACCATTGACCGTAAATCAACGACGATGGCGGAAATTCAAAACATTACGTCGTGGTTATTATTCTCTTGTCATTCTTTCTATTTGCTATATAATTTCGTTTTTTCTACCTTTGATTATTAATAATCGTGCATTGATAGTCCATTATAAAGGGGAGACTTATTTTCCGGCTTTTCGTGATTTAATGGATGTACCCGGTTTGAAATTATTAACCAGTCCTCCATTTATTTCCGGTGTAAGTTTGGGCCAAATCGGTAATGAAGGCGAATGTAATTATAGGCAATTACAAGAACAATACGAGCAAGATGCCGGCTCTGAGAACTATGTAATTATGCCTATGTATCCCTATGGTCCATTGGAAGATATTACTGCAGGTAATCCAGCATTCGCTGCTCCACTGGAAGATAAAGATGGCGCAAGTGGTAGGATATTTGGAACAGATGATCGAGGGCGAGATGTTTTTGCAAGAATGCTCTATGGTTTTCAAGTTTCTATAACATTTGCTTTAATACTTACGATTATTGAATTTCTGATTGGTATTCCTATTGGGGCAGCAATGGGGTATTGGGGAGGAAAATTTGATATCCTTATGCAAAGATTTATGGAAATTTGGGGAACCTTACCCGGTCTTTTTTTGATAATTATTTTAGTTGCATTGTTAAATCCGACAAGTACAATATTTCAGTTTACATTGTTATTGGTGTTAAGTGCTATATTCGCTTGGTTAGGTCCGGCAAGTCAGATGCGTGCGCAATTTTATCGTGAACGTTCAAGAGATTATGTCGCGGCAGCTATTTCTATTGGAGTACCAACCCACAAAATATTATTTAAGCATATTCTGCCAAATTCTTTAGTTCCCATTGTTACATCATTGCCTTTTGCCGTTGTCAGTGGGATTACATCACTCCTAAGTTTGGATTTTTTGGGTTTTGGTCTGATGCCTCCCACACCAAGCTGGGGGCAAATGGTGAGTGTTGGATTGGCAAATTTAACGAATGGTTATTGGTGGCTAATTCTTGTTCCTTTAAGCGCTATGTTCTTAACTCTTATTGCAGTGGTGTTTATCGGAGAAGCAATCCGAGAGGCATTTGATCCGAAAGTATTTTCTCGTCTTCGTTAATTCTATCATTAAAGAGTTGTAAATTATCGTGATTTCTGAAAAAAAAGAGAAATTGGTTGAGGTAAAAAACCTCCATACACATTTTAATATCGAAGGAAAATGGGCAAAAGCCGTTAATGGTGTTTCTTTTGATATTTACAAAGGTGAAGTGCTGGGATTAGTTGGTGAATCGGGTTCCGGTAAGTCCGTGACATCGCTTTCATTGATGAAGCTTATTCCAGACCCTCCGGGGCGAATTGTTGATGGAGAGATTTGGTTTAAAAATCGTGACATTGTGAAAATGAGCTACGAAGACATGTACACAATACGCGGTAAAGAAATAGCTATGATTTTTCAAGAGCCTATGACTTCGCTTAATCCGGTATTTCCTATAGGAATGCAGATAGCAGAAGTGATTATGGTACATGAAAAATTAGGCGAAGCTGATGCTCGTAAAAAAGCTATTGAAATGTTGCAACTTGTCGGTATTCCCGATCCAGAAAAACGTTTGGATGATTATCCGCATCAATTCTCGGGAGGTATGAGGCAACGTGTGATGATTGCGATTGCCTTAGCTTGTAATCCTTCTCTTCTTATTGCCGATGAACCGACAACAGCATTAGATGTTACTATCCAAGCACAGATTTTAGAGTTGATGCTTGAATTAAAGGAAAAGCGTAAAGAAGCGGCTATATTACTCATTACACATGATTTGGCAGTAGTCGCAGAAATGTGCCATCGTGTGATAGTAATGTACGGTGGCGTAATCCAAGAAATTGCGGAAGTTATGGACTTGTTTGATAGACCATTACATCCATATACCCGCGGATTGATGAAGTCTATACCTCATACATCCAAAGGTAGTAAACTTGAACGATTAGAAGCAATTCCCGGGAATGTACCCAGTATTCTCAATTTTCCGGTAGGTTGTAAATTCTGCACGCGATGTGCTGAAAAAGTAGATATTTGTGAAACAACAGAACCACCGTTAATTGAAATTGCTCCCGAACATTTCGTGCGTTGTCATTTAGTAAAACCCGGTTCATTGGATGAGGTAACACAATGAGTACAGCATTATTGGAAGTAAAAAATCTTAAAGTACATTTTCCTGTCTATGGCGGCGTATTACAAACTAAAGTTGCGGAGGTTAAAGCCGTTGATGGTGTTTCTTTTACACTTAATCGTGGTGAAACAGTGGGGCTTGTTGGAGAGTCAGGCTGTGGAAAAACAACAGTTGGACGAGCTCTTATTAATATTTTACGATTTGTAAATCCGGATGTTATTTTAGATGGTGAAGTCAATTATATTGATGAAAAAGGTAATAAAACGAATATTTTACCTTTATCTAAATCAAAAATGCAACCCTTCAGATCTAAAATTCAGATGATTTTCCAAGATCCATATTCTTCTCTTAATGCACGTTTAACCGTCCAACAGATAGTTGCTGAACCATTAGAGATACATAAGCAAGATTTATCCAAAAAACAGATTGAAGAAAAAGTTGCTTGGTTACTTGAAAAAGTTGGATTACAACCAGAATATGCCCAACGATTCCCACATGAATTTTCGGGCGGACAAAGACAAAGAATAGGTATAGCAAGAGCTTTGGCAACAAATCCGGAGTTAATAATTTGTGATGAACCCGTGTCAGCACTTGATGTTTCAGTGCAAGCACAAGTTATTAATTTGATGCAAGATCTTCAAAAAGAATTTGGTATGTCATATTTATTTATTGCGCATGACTTATCTGTTGTTCATCATATTTCGAATAGAATCGCTGTAATGTATTTGGGGAATATGGTAGAATTAGGTAATGCTGATAAAGTATATTTTGAGCCATCGCACCCATATAGTAAAGCATTATTGTCGGCTGTGCCTTTGGCAGATCCAAGAGCAAAACAAAACAAGCAAAGAGTTGTTCTCCATGGGGATATACCCACACCTTTAAATAAACCGAGTGGTTGCGGCTTCCGAACACGCTGTCCGATAGCAAAACCATCTTGTGCACAGGATATTCCTGTCTTATCGGAAATTACGCCTTCTCATTTTGTTGCATGTCCTTGGGCGGAATAGAGTGCTTAAAATAAGAATCAAGTAAATTTCGTGCGGCTTTATAATCAGAGATTTTACCGTTTTTAAGATTCGTTAATATTTCTGTATATTCTTTTCTTGTACACTCATCGGAGATAAGTATGTCCATGAGTGTATTTTTTATTCCATCAACAGCTTGTTGCTCCAACAGTTTGTGTCGTCGCTCTTTTGATTGAATAAGAATAGATTCGATGGAAAAAAAATGATGGATGGTTTCAAGTAATGTATCGAAATTTATATTCTCCACTGAACTTGTACGGAGAATTTTTGTTGTCCATTCTTTATATGTCGGATGCAAAAATGAAAGAGCATTTCGAAGTTTGTTCTCTGTTAGCAATGCCTCATGAATAAAATTACCATCACATTTTGTAATGAGAAAAACATCAGATAATTCCATAATTCCACGTTTTATACCTTGGATCTCATCACCGGATAATGGATTGTAGAGATGAATAAACATATCAGTTAAATCATAGACCATTGTTTCGGATTGCCCCACACCGACTGTTTCAACAAAAATAAAGTCAAATCCGGCATAATCCAAAATTGTGAGAATATGTGATGTATTGAGACTAACACCGCCAAGCATTGAACCACTTGGTACAGGTCGAACAAATGCATGTGGATGGATTGATAAGTTATACATTCTGACTTTATCACCTAAAATACTGCCATGACTGATTTTGCTGCTCGGATCAATAGCTACAACTGCTACGGTGTAATTTTGTTTCAGAAGAAATAAACCGAATGCTTCAATAAAAGAACTTTTTCCTACTCCCGGTGGACCGGTAATACCGATTCTTTTTGAATGGCTTAGCTTTTTCATTCCGGTTAAAGTACTATTAAGCTCGCCTGCCATTTGCTTATGAGCCGTATGTGTGCTCTCAACAAGAGTAATTGCTCTTGATAAGTATCTCCGATTTTTATGGATTATTCCTTGAACTAAAGTATCAAGTTTCATTTTCACAAAGTTTAACATATTAAAAAGTAACTATAAGTACAAAACTACGTCTGATTCACGATACAATAACAGTTTCTATATTTTTAGAGGTAGTATGAAAACTTTTCTCCTTGTGTTGACAATAGTTTTTGGGATAATCACTACAGCGAAAGCTGATTATCCGACATTGAGTGTAGCCCAATTTGCACAAATTTCTGATGATTCATTAAAAGTAGAATCATTGCGAAGTCCTTTTGAAAATGATACGATAACACTTGTCGGTATGGTCGCTGTACCGCCATGTGTGGATGCATCAAAAAATGACTTTCGTCCACTGTTAGCCGGTCTGAATGGAACCTATGTATGTGTGCTGCGTGACACAAATCAGAAATTAACAACATTTGCAGGTGTCTCAATACTTCAAATGGATACCAATGCTAAAGAATCAATGTTTCATACACTCAAAATGGGAGACATTGTTAAAATAACGGTAGTGGTTGAGCCAATTAATGGCGGCGGCGGGGGAAATAATTTTCCTTCTCGGTATCGCACCCCAACTTGTTTGGTTCTTTCAGGTACGGAGTCAGCTTTAACCGTCTTAGAAAATAAGCCAATGTCTTATGAATATCCTACTGTGACATCCTCACAATTTTATCAAAATACTCAATTTGGTCAGCAATATAATATTGTTCAAGGCGCATCATATTTACGAATGCCGGTAACATTCGAGAATCTTACTGTATTTCGTAATGGAGGTGATGTGTTGCTATGGGACGAAACAAGTTCAACATTTATCGCAATGGCTGATTTATCGGGTTATTTTACTGAAAAACCCCACCGTTTTTCTGATTCTGAATATGAAGTATTTACAAATGGTCAGAAACTTAAGAAAATTCGCGGTTTTATCTTACCATCATTTGCCTTAAATCAATTACAACTCTTTACTCTTGTGCCAATATTTCCTTCTGATGTTGAAGCAGGTCCCGTACCACCTGAAATATTGGGATTAAGCCGAAGTTTTGATAGACTATTTCCTTCATCCGAATCCTCAGTAAGTTTAAGTGCTGTTATCAATACTACAAAAAATCCTTTAAATCCTGATAGTCTTTTAGTGTATTATAGTAAAGACAATGAACCTTTTGTCTCAACAAAATTTAATGCGGATGGCGCCGGTTATACTGCCGAAATTCCTGCAATGCCTAATAATACACTTGTGCGTTACTATGCTATTGCAACAGATAAAATGGGAGTATCTTCACGTTTTCCACTTTCCGGTACATTACATTATCTGGTTAAAGATGGTACAGCATCTATTGCAGAAATTCTAAATCCGTCGCAAGTACCCAATAGTCAAATGGCACGAAATAATTATGGGGTTTCGGTTGAAGGAGTTGTAACAACAGACTCAAATGATATTCGTTTCGGTATAGTCGGACGTTATATTACAATTCAAGATTCAAAAAATCCTTATTCTGCACTACAAATATCAGCATTTAATCCCTTACATCCAATTTATGAGTTTAAGCGTGGTGATAAAGTAAAAATCAGTGGAAAATTTTCCAACACAAATAATGGTTGGTCTATAACAGTACCAACAGAATATGAAGTACTTTCTGAGAACAATCCTTTAGAACCTATTATTCTCCATGCTGATTCATTAGGCAAAGCTAATGTTTGGAACTCATCAATCGAACAATGGCGCGGTATGCTTGTAGAAGTTAAAGATTTAACGATTCTGGATACTAATGCTAAAAATGGTCGTAATACCGGTGCATTTGCCGTAGCGTCATTTTTTAATCCATTAAGGCAAAATGCATTTAATATTGAAACAAATATTGGAATGATTAGATATACGACATTTGATACATTACGTCAAGTTCTCAAACGTGAAAAACCCATAATTGGACATAATATTTCTTGGGTACGTGGTATTCTATCCAGTAATAATCAAACATATTCTATTGTCCCGAGAAATAATGATGATTTTGGAACAGTAGCTCATGTATTTAATGATGAGCTTACAAGTATTAGTCTTCACCCCAATCCGGCAAACACATCCGTAACTTTGCCATTTAATGTTACCGAAAATACTAAAGTACTCATCATAAGTTCTATCGGTGAAATTATAGATTCAAGATTGATAGATAATTCACAATTTTCGGTAAGCTCATTACCTACAGGATTATACTATGCATATATCATAACAGCGCAAGGTGAGTATAGATGTGCTTTTACTGTAATGAGATAATTAATTTTACCAAAAATAATTATGTTAGTGGTAAGCGTTTAGAAACCCACACTACGAAAACCATTAAACCAAACAGGGGAAGCTGAAAACCTAATAGAGTAAGCAAAACTTTAAGTTCAAAAAATATGAAAAATCAAATTAATGCTATTAAATCCTTTTTTTTTCTTTCAATCATAGTTAGTTGTTCATTGATTGCTCAAGAATCTAAATCACAAACTTCAATTGGAATGAACATTAGCCAATATCAAAAAGACTTTGGAATTGGTGCTCATTTAATTAGTCCTTATTTCTTTGAGTCCATTGTGGCGGTTAAGGCAGGAGTAAATTTACAATGGCTAGAAAATATTGAGAATAACTCTACAACCTGGACACCATATCAAAATTTTTAACTAGGATTAAGATCGCGACATTTTGTTATTGAGAACAAATTATTTATCTATAGCGAAGGTGGCGCTGTACTATTATTACCTAACAGTAAATTTTCGGTAGAAAAAACAATTCTTGGAGGTTACGGAATTTTCGGTTTTGAATTTAAAGCAAATCAGAAGATAAGTTACTTTATTGAACTAGGAGGAGTTGGAACAGGAGCAACAGCTGAACTAGTACAAAACAAACCAATATATTCTAACGGTTTTTTGACAAACATAGGATTAAGAATTATTCCTTAAATTAACGCCTAAAACTAACTTTCGTGTTTCTGAAAGAGCGGTTTCAGTTTTTAATCGAAGAGTTGTCTTTTGAAGAATCTTTTGTCTTTATGCAAGAAGTTGTCCTTCAAAAACCGCTCATTTAGAAATACGCCGGACGAAAGGCATATCATTATTGATATGCCTTTTTATTTATTGTAAGGATTGTTTATTGTATTCACGACCTTTCCATTGAATTCCACGTTTTGAGTAAGTCCAACGTAGAGAGTTTATACCGATGGCAATAGAGTACAATGCCGTAAGAATATGAAGAAATGCAGCTGAATATGATAGTCGAAACCGAAGAGACATTGTTAAGCGAATAATTATCGGAATAACTACATTTATTACTCCGAGAATTATGAGAGTTTGGGGGATTTCATTATTATAGATGACGAGAAAAATAGCAGTAAAATAAGGAACTATATACAGAACGAACAAATGTACCAAGAAAAAAATAAAAAGTGGTAAATCAAATCCAAAACCTGCAAATAAATTTTTGGAAAATCCATTAAATGTCTCAATAAATGATGTGTACATTCGACAAGATACCATATCTGTTCCATCAACTAATGCCATACGGAGTCCATGTTTTTTAATTTCTTTTGCCAAAAAAACATCCTCTACTATATTGTTTTTCACTGTGATATGACCGCCGATATTTTGGTATCCTTCACGTGTAAAAAACATAAATTGTCCATTAGCGGCTGAAACTGATGCTTTTTTTGATTTTGTAATGATGTCATTAGGCAGATAAGCAAAATAAAGGAAGTGTATCATTGGAATGATTATTCGTTCGCCCCATGACACCATTTCTTCATAAGGAATGAGAGTGATAAAATCAAGTTTTTGTCTTAAAAATAAACTCATTGATGAAGTCAGTGTCTGTGGATTATGAATTGTATCAGCATCTGTGAACAGCAGATAATCGCCATTTGCCTCTAAAGACAAGGTATGACAAGCAAAGTTCTTACCGACCCATCCTTCCGGTAACTCCTTTCCTTTTATGATACGGACATGTGGGAATTGCAGAGACAGTTCATCGAGTATTTTAGCGGTTCTATCCGTTGATCTGTCATCGAGCACAATTACTTCATAATTGTCATAGTCTTGCTTTGCTAATGATTCAAGACATTGTCTTATGAGGCGTTCTTCATTGCGGGCAGGAACCAATATTGAGACAAATGGAGATTGTGTTAATCCATGAATAGCTAAAAGTTGAGAATAATCTTCTTTGCTTTGAGGTATGAGCTTTGAAAAGCGAAATATGTTTCTCATCGCTACTCCTAACAATACGATAAGAACCGCAAAGATTGTATATATTATGTAAGGTATGATTGATAAAATTTCCATTGAGAGTATCTGTAAATAAAAGAAATGAAGTAATTTTGCTTCAATAATTCATATAGTCATATTACAATTTCTTTTCATAACGGTCTTAAGATGATGAATATTGCATTTGGTGCGGAGTACGATGGTTTACACGATATAGGAGAGTGTGGCTATGAATGGTGGTATTATGATTGTGTTTCTGAGGATTCAGAGTTTGCTGTTGTCCTTATAATATTTCGTGATATTCCCATGTTACCAGAATGTATCAAAGAGAGAACACTATCGCCAAAAAAAAGAGGATATTATTATGATGGTATAAGTATTAATGTTTATCATAAAAAAAAGAAGATTGCTCAGAAATTACTCTGGAGTAAAAAATATCAAACTGTTGTTAATGATGCCACTAACAGCGTACATTTTCAAAATAATCAAATAATGTATGATTCAAATACATATTCAATATACGTAGATATCGAAAAGGGTATTGATTCACGAAGAATTAGATTTCAAGCTAATTTTGCAGAATCAAATACTTATAATAACAATCAGCAACATATTGATAGCTCTGCACATACGTGGTTGGCTGTTGCTCCTGTCTTATCAGGTGAGTGTACTTTAGAAATTTGGGAGGGCGAGTCTAGAAAAGTTCATACAATGTTTAATGCTCATGCTTATCATGATCACAATGTTGGTGTCTTACCTGTTTTTCATGAATTTCATTCATGGTATTGGGGCAAAGTGGTGTGTGATTTCTGTACATTAGTGTATTATTATGTTCCTCAAAAGCCAAAACAGACATTATTGCAATGGGCTTGTCTATTCCTCAGAAATTCAAATACTTGCTTAATTCTTCGTGATGTTGTTATACAAGAACAAGAGTGTACAATTTCATATATGGGGTTACGATATTGTAAAAAAATGGTGTTAACAGGTTACAGCAATAATGATGCAGTTGAACTGACAATTTTACACAATAATCTTATCGAAAATGGACCCTTTTATCTACGTTTTGCTTCAATCGCAACATTAAAGATTGATTCAACGATTTTTACAGATACTCATTCAATCGGTGAATTTTTTCATGCGGAAAGATTAAAGTCTAAAATTGTTCAGACATTTATTGCACTTCCGTGGATTGAGGTATAGAGTTTTTATTCTTATTAGACATAGTGTTGATACGTTGCTCTGATAATGTAGATTCTATGAGTTTTGGGGTTGTGAAAATATCGAGTGACGAAGGTGATTTTTTCTTGAATAATTTACTAAAAAAATTATGTTTTTGTATAGGGTTATGTGCGTCTTTTGATACAGCAAAAATAAGTATATCATCGCATTGCTGATTCAAAGAAATATCAATAATGTGTGATAATGTCTGAGGCTCAATTGGTTGAAAAAATGTGTTATTTTTGTTCAAAAAAGTATCAGTAATATCATTGTATCTGCCGCTTTTTAATATGTATGAGTATCCTATAACCTTCGTATTATCATACGTATAACATGTCTGTATTAATTCTGTTATAGAATCTTTGACGGGTAAAAAACAATTCCCAATCGGTGTAATTATAACACAATGAACAGTAGTTGATTTTTCTTCTAAAAGTGTGGAAATATTTTCATGAAAGAAATTATTGATTTTTCTGCCGGTGATGTGAATAATAAGTGAACTATATTCAGAATATATTTGTGAATGAAAATGAGATTCTTGTGAAATATCTATAACACGATTAACATGTGAAGTATAACTAATTTCTGAAATAAGCGATTGTGAGCTTGATATATTATCTGTTAACCACAGCAGTGTTTTCATTGTTTACCTTTCAGCAAGAATGAAATTGTTGCTTGTATCCAAGATTTATCTGAATGTTCAATCATTGAGAGAACTTTGTCAATATTTCCTGCAAATTGTTCAATTGATTCTATCATTTCAACAAAATGATGCTGATTATTCTGCGACAAAGAAGAATCCGTTTTGAGGTCATGGAGAATTTTTAGCATTGGCTCTAATTCACGTTTTCGTCTTTCGCGTACAATTACCCTAAATACCTTGCTAATGTCTTTTTCTGCGGTAAAATACTCTTTACGTTCCCCGGATTTGATATGACGATACACTAATCCCCAATCTATCAAAGCGCGAATATTTGTATTAGCATTGCCTCGGGAAATTGATAAACGCTCCATGATCTCTTCGGTACTTAGAGGAGTTTCATGAATAAGTAAGAGGGCGTGTATCTGTGCCATGGTGCGATTTACACCCCACGAAGTGCCGATTGCTCCCCATAACTCTTGAAATTTTTGTTCTGCTTGAATTGTTTCCATAATACAAATATACACAAAATTCACAACTTTCAATAATTTTTGAAAGTTGTGAATGCTATAAGGTAAACTCGCCAAAATTTATTGAAGAATTGGTCGTTCATGCTGGACATGGTAATTTTGCACATTATTCTTTTGAAGCGACACTATGCAACTAACAATGTTCAAATCAAAAATCCATCGGGCAACCGTCACGCAAGCGGAGTTGCACTATGAAGGCAGTCTTACGGTAGATGAAGATTTACTCGATGCCGCAGGCATGTTGGAGTATGAAAAAGTAGCTGTTGTTAATATAACTAATGGTGAAAGACTTGAAACGTATCTTATTCGAGGTGAACGGGGTAGTAAAGAAATTTGTTTGAACGGAGCAGCAGCAAGAAAGGGTGCGCCCGGTGACCGTATCATTATCATAACTTATGCTTTTATGACGCCGGAAGAAGCTCAAGCCCATATACCAACCATAGTCTTAGTGAATGAACACAATGATATTGTCGAGAAAAAATTCTCTATTGAGCCACACACAATTTATGCTGAGGATTAATACATGACCACAGCAATGAGTATTGTGATTCTTGCTGCCGGTAAAGGTAAGCGAATGAACAATCCGGATATCCCCAAAGTTATGGCACTGCTGAACGATACCCCTTTGCTAGGGCATGTCTTAGACTGTGTGAGGTCATTGAATCCTGTGCGAACGGTTGTTGTTGTAGGTCATCACAAAGAAATCGTTCGTGCATATCTTGATGATCTTGCCAAACGTTATGACATGGTAATTGAAACGGCTGTTCAAGATGAACAATTAGGAACAGGCCATGCCGTGCAACAAACAGCGGAAGTCCTAAACAATTTTACGGGTGATGTGATAATTTTATCGGGTGATGTCCCTTTGCTTACACATCGTACTCTTGAAAAATTTATTGCAAGCCATCAAGAGTCACATGCTGCTGTCAGTGTGTTGACGGCACGTGTACCCAATGCTGACGGTTATGGTAGAATCGTTCGCGATGATAAGAATCAATTTCTTAAAATTATAGAACATAAAGATGCTTCCGAGTCAGAACGTACAATTAATGAAATTAACTCAGGTGTCTATTGTATTCAATCAGATATATTATTTTCATCTTTGGCAAATATTAATAATGCTAATGCCCAAGGAGAGTATTACTTAACAGACATCGTTGGTATTTTACAACAACAAGGTTATGCCGTATCTGCAATGGAATGTGATGATTACAGAGAAATTCTCGGAATAAATACAGCCGAAGAATTATATCAAGCATCTTTGATTATGAAAGAATTACATGGGGGAATAGCATGATACAATCAATTAATCACATAGGAATAGCAGTTCGGAATATAGAAGAAAGTAAAGAACTTTACCGAAAAATATTCAATGTCGAGCATTTTCATGAAGAAATTGTTGAAGAACAAAAGGTCATTGTGGCATCATTTAAAGTTGGTGATGTGATGATGGAATTAACTGCTCCAACCGACGAGCAATCACCGATAGCAAATTTTTTGGCAAAACGTGGTGAAGGAATTCATCATATTGCTTTTGCGACTGACTCAATACATAGCGATTTAGGTACGCTTGAGGAACGAGGAATACAATTAATACATAAAGTTCCAACGCATGGTGCACATGATATGCTTATTGGTTTTTTACATCCCAAAAGTACAGGTGGTGTTTTAATGGAGCTATGCCAACATAATTCAGAATTAATACGTGAGTAAATTTATGCCAAATTTAATATTGTTACGACATGGTCAATCGCAATGGAATCTTGAAAACAGATTTACAGGATGGGTTGATGTTGATTTATCACCGTTAGGTGAAGAAGAAGCTGCTAATGCAGGAAATTTAATTCAACCATATACAATAGATTATGTGTTTACTTCAGTTTTAACAAGGGCAATTCGTACTTCACAAATTGCTTTAGAAACTGCTAAAAAATATAATATTCCTACTGAAAGAAGTGAAGCCCTCAATGAAAGGCATTATGGAGATTTACAAGGATTAAATAAAGCCGAAACTGCCCAACAATATGGCGATGAGCAAGTACATATTTGGCGAAGAAGTTACGATATACCACCACCGAATGGTGAGTCTTTACAAATGACTCAAGAAAGAGTATTACCATATTATCGAAATACTATTAAACCGAAACTTGCACAAGGTGCTAATATCCTCGTTGTAGCTCATGGAAATTCATTGCGTGCATTAGTCGCTGAATTGGATAAGATGACCAAAGAAGAAATTTTAGAACTCAATATACCGACAGGAATACCATTGCTATATACATTAACAGACTCTCTTGAAGTCATAGAAAAGAAATACTTGTAATTATCTCTTACCATTGTTCATATTATGAGAAGAAAACTGTCATTCATCATATTGTTTTATGCTTTTGTTTCAACATCGTTATCGCAGGAGACGGTTGTATTAAAAGCAATGAAATCAGAAATAAATCGTACGATGTCAGGTATGGCATCTGAAAAAAATCCACCATATTTTTTATCATACTCAATAACGGAAACGAAGTCAATAGTACTATCTGCTTCATTTGGTAAAATTGAGGCATCAACAAACACAAAAAATAGAATTTTAGATATTGATTTGCGCGTTGGAAACTATAAAACAGATAATTCACATACTATTCGCGGAAGCCGATTTGAGTTTGGTGGGCGAGGTCGTTCTATTGAAATCCCTTTTTCTGAAGATGAACAATCCTTACGTCAAATCTTGTGGCAAGCTACTGATCAACATTTTAAAAAGGCAGTAGAGAAATACGGTAAAGTTCTGACCAATATGGCTGTGAAAGTCAAGGATGAAGATACATCGGCAGATTTTTCACGCCAAAGTGCTGAGAAGTATATCGAACCGATACCTTCATTTGTTATAGATACGAATGCTTGGAAAGAACGGTTACGCCGTTTATCCGGACTTTACTCGTCTGATCCCGCAATTTATTCGGGTGATGTTTACTTTCAAGCTGACATTATTACAAAATATTTTGTAAGTAGTGAGGGCACAGAAATACAACAAAGCGAAACGAATGTCAGATGTTTTACTAATGGTATGACAAAAGCATCGGATGGTATGACTTTACCATTGTACCGCAGTTATTTTGGATTTACAACAGAAGGATTGCCTTCTGAAACAGAAATGAGTAATGATATTCGTAAACTCATAGAATTACTAGGACTTTTACGTAATGCACCTTTAGCGGAAACTTTTACCGGTCCCGCTATATTAAGCGGTGAGGCAAGTGGTGTTTTTTTTCATGAAATATTTGGTCATAGAGTTGAAGGACATAGACAAAAAGACCCTAATTCCAGTCAGACTTTCAAATCGTTCTTGAATAAAAAAATATTACCAGATTTTATTGATGTTGTTTTTGATCCCACGCAGAAAAAATTAGGCAGCAGAGATATAGTCGGATATTTTAAATATGATGATGAAGGTGTAAAAGCCGAGAAAGTGATTGCTGTGAAAGATGGAGTATTTAAGAATTTTCTGATGTCACGATCACCCATTGAAAACTTTCCGGTTTCCAATGGACATGGGCGCAGACAAGCCGGTTTACCGCCTGTAGCACGACAATCAAATCTTATGGTTCTGGCAAAAAACTCCATCCCATTCGATACACTCAAACAACGTTTACGTGAAGAATGTAAAAAGCAAAAAAAGGATTATGGTTTATATTTTGTTGAAATAAGTGGTGGTTTTACTTTTACCGGCAGAACGGTTCCAAATGCCTTTAATGTTCAACCTTTATTAGTATATAAAGTATTTGTTGATGGAAGACCGGATGAGATTGTAAGAGGAGTGGATTTAATAGGTACACCTCTTACTACATTTAATAATATAGTTGCAGCTGCCGATGATTTAGGAATTTTTAATGGCGTTTGCGGTGCTGAATCCGGCGGAGTACCTGTATCAGCAAGTTCACCAAGTTTGTTGGTATCTACGATTGAGGTACAAAAAAAGCAAAAATCACAAGCTAAACCACCCATTTTGAAAAATCCGACAACTAAAACTGAATAATGATATAATATTTCTATAATCACAGATAAATTCTGATTGTATTTTGTAAGTAGTAATGTGAAAAAAGTTGTAATGATGGGGGAAAAGTAGTAAATATTATGATGAGTGTAGCAGTAAGTACGGAAGTGAAAATACCTATTGAAGGAATAAAACTTAGAAATGGATTTCGCTTCAGAAGAGGACAGGAAATTTTTTTAACTAAATTGAGTGATGCTTTCAAAAGAAATGAAATGAATCACTTGGGCGTGTTTGTTCCCGGTTATGGTAAAACAATTACGGCTCTTGCATCCTTCGTTGTGGCGCATACAATAGGTATAGCAAAAAAATTAGTGGTTTTTGTACCAAGAGGAAATTTGCGTGATCAGTATGCCGATAAAAATGAGTTGCAAAGACTATTCTCAAATATTGGATCGAAGTCATTTTCTTTTTGCGTTGCTGATTCCGAGAGAGCGTTCCTTAAAAATATTTCCACAGATATTATTATTACGACATATCAATATGCCAGCGGAAAAGGTGGACATAAAGCACTGCTGACTTTCTGTGAAAGCGCTCCTTGTATGTTTGTATTTGACGAAGTACATCATTTATCTGATGATGGTTTATGGGCTGAGAAAATAAAAAAGTTTAGTCATACATGTACTGTTTCATTGTCAGGAACACCGATGCGAGCAGATAATAAGACTTTATTTGGTGTACCATTTGACTTTCGCAGAAACGGTGAAAAAATTGAGCAATATTATGTAGCTTTGCATGAAGTTTCATTGCGTGATGCTCATACAGAGGGTAAAATTCTTAAAAGGGTGCAGGCGCATGTCATTGATTATAGTATTCGCCTAAAGAATAAAGAAACAGGTGAAACTGTCGTATTTTCACTTGAACAAATGGCAAGTCTTGGTGATGGAAATGATATTGATGTTTTCTTGGCTCGTAAAAAATTGCGTTTTCATGAAGTATATTTAGAGTCTTTGCTTGCTCCGGCATTTAAACGATTCGATGAAATTTATACACGTCGAAAATTGCAAATATCTACATTAGAAAATTCCGGTACCAGAAATCATCAATTACTCGTTATTGCAATGAGTAATAAACATGCGGCAGCTATGCTCGAATTTATTCGATTATACTATCCGCAATTTCGAAGTGAAAGAATTGGGCAGGATGTCCCTGAAAAAGAAAGAAATATGTATCTTGATGATTATAGAAATGGTAAAATTGATGTAATGGTGCAAGTTGATATGATTGGGGAGGGGACAGATATTAAACCTATCAGCATTATCGTCAAAGCTGATTTAGTGCGCGCACATTCCAAAACCTTGCAACAATTATTTAGAGGTATGAGGTATTATGCGCCTTTTGGTGAGAAAAATAATATTTGTGATATTTTTGTTGCAAAAGATTCCGGTATAGTAGAAATTCTAGACTGGATTGCAAACGAAGAACAGCAAGGGATTGCAGTTAAACAAAAAAGATTATTGGATGAACCACGCCAAAAGACACCAATAACAAAACCGGAGACAAAATGGGAATTGACAGAAGTGGCTCAGCACAATATGTTCACTCACAATCTTCAATTGTTTTCTGAAACGCAAGAATCTACTCAAAGTGATTCTGCATCGGCTATCATTAATGTTGCCGAACGTGAACAACAATTGCGTCAAGAATGTTCGCAATTAGCATCGCGATTAACAACAATACTAAGAAATTCAGGAAAAATATTGCAAATCAGTCATATTCATGCCGAATCAAAAAAAAGATTTGGTAAACCTCAAGAATTAATGAGTATTCCTGAGTTATTGCAAAAAAAAGCATGGTTGGATCGGTGTCTGATGGCAAGAAAAATTGTTTAAAATAATGCTAAAGGTTACAATATGAAAACGTCAGAGTTTACTATGAATATTCAAGGAATAAATCTTCTTGATATAGCGGAACGTTATGGTGCACCGGTGTATGTTTATGATGCCGAAGTGATAAAACGCCAGTATGATACATTGCTAAACGCTTTTTCTGACGTTAATGTGAAAATTAAATTTGCATGTAAAGCATTATCTAATGTTAATGTTATGCGACTTTTACGTTCTTTTGGTTCCGGACTTGACACTGTCTCTATTCAAGAGGTGGAGCTTGGTTTGTATGCCGGGTTTGAACCACATGAAATAATTTATACTCCTAATTGTGTTTCCTATGAGGAAATCCAATCTGCTATTAGTAAAGGTGTTGTTGTCAATATAGATAATTTATCAGTTCTTGAAAGATTTGGTCATGATTATGGTAATAGTGTGCCATGTTGTGTCCGATTAAACCCACATATTCTTGCCGGTGGTAATCATCATATTCAGACGGGGCATATTGATTCTAAATTTGGGATTTCAATATATCAATTGCGCCATTTATTACGTATTGTACAAACATATAACATTAAAGTTAACGGTTTACATGTTCATAGCGGCTCTGATATATTAGACGCTGGTGTGTTCTTACAAGGAGCAGAGATTATCTTCGATGCGGCACGTAATTTTTCTGATTTGGAATTTATTGATTTTGGCAGTGGATTTAAAGTAGCTTATAAAGATGATGATGTTACAACTGACATAGAGGATATGGGCAAAAAAATTTCAAAAGCATTTAATGAGTTTTGTAATGAATACGGTAAAAAATTAGAACTGTGGTTTGAACCCGGTAAATATTTGGTAAGTGAAGCAGGCTATTTTCTTGTAAAGACCAATGTTATTAAACAAACTGTTTCTACTGTTTTTGCCGGCGTAGATTCAGGGCAAAATCATCTTATACGACCGATGTTCTATGATGCCTATCATCGTATTATTAATGTTTCTAATCCTGAGGGGACTCCGAGGGTATATTCAGTAGTCGGGTATATATGTGAAACGGATACATTCGCTTGGGATAGGAAAATTGCTGAAATCCGCGAAGGCGATATTCTGTGTTTTATGAATGCCGGTGCCTATGGCTTTACGATGAGCAGCAATTATAATTCACGATTGCGTCCTGCAGAAGTCATGGTTTATCAAGGCAAAGATATTCTTATTCGACGCAGAGAAACCTTAGATGATATTTTATCTACGCAAATTGAAACAATTTTTAATTAATAGACAACAATTTCTTTTCTTTGTTCATCCATTGTGAAGATTACCAGTTTCTTGACAAGTGAAGAATGTCCTATTTTTCGTAGTAAATAGGGGGGAAGTGCTCTGAATTTTAATCTGGAAATAATGATTATTGTTCCATTGACATTTAATGATGGAAGAGAGTAAAGCCCGCTTCTTGATTCAAATGGCGGAATAGTTCTATTTTCAATTGCATCTGCTTCCCAAAAAAAGTCAATTTCTTTACCATGTTTTTTTGCTATACCATTAAAAATAGTTAAATCATTGTCTTTACTGATTAATCCTTTTTTCACGTATTCACTATTGTGATTGCGCAGATCTCCATTAGCATCAAGCGTACCTGATTTATAGAGTGTATCGCCTGTGCTTTTATCTATTGCCAACATTTCAATCCACATTTGTCTTTCATAAATTGTACCGGATGGTAAATTATGCCCTGTTGTAGAATTATAGACAGTTCCTCTGACTTTGAAAGATGTATTACGACGTACAGAGTCAGGAGCAAAAATCGAATATTTAGAGGAAAAGCGCAATAAAGAATCAACTGCTTTAATTGTTTCTTCTCTGCCCGGAAAATCATCGGTTAGTGGAATATCTACCCCAATCATTTTATGTTCATGTACTTTTCGTATTGGACCACCTATTGCTGCCGGACCCTCACTATAGTGCATGTGACATTCTTGGCAACTTACCGGTCTGGCGGGATACACACTTTGTTTCCATTCTTTAAATGTTTCTTCAACAACAATACCATTGGGTGAAGTAACCATGTGGCATGGTTCGCAAATTTCTGATGTAGCGTATTTGGGAACAAATTCAGATTTATGAAAACTGTTTTCGATAGGATTGGGAATACTTCCTTGCTTCACCTTATCTGTACGAAATGTTGGTATATTTCCACCCGGATTCGGGGATTTCATTGAGTGACATACATCGCAACTTATCCCGTGAACTGCGAGTTTTGAGATTGTGTTACGGTTATATCCAATCGGCGTTTCTCCGCTGAGTGAACCTATTGGGCTGTGACATTCTCTGCAAAACTGATTAAGCCGATTATTGCTTCGTATTTGTCCTATGCTGTCTAATGCATGAAACACAGGATCTTTCATCGCATAAGCATGCATTGAAATTTGCCATTCTTTAAAATGCTTAGGGTGGCATGAAGCGCATTGTTCGGGTTCTGTGAAGGCAGTGCGAAATATATGTGCTGAATCGGTGTTATTGGGTTGATCGTGAATAATGGTTTCTTCACCGCAACCATACAATAGACCGATTGTGATTATACAAAAAAGAAGTAATGGTATTTTTATGTTTATATTCATAATTCCGCTTTTCTTACAATTCTGAAGCCAATGATATTTGTTCTATTACTCGGACGATAAAACATTCGTGCTGATAAGCGAGATAAAAAGACTTGATTATACCAAGAGCCACCCCGACATGTTTTCGTCTTTCCAGAAGATGGTCCCTTAGCATCCAAGACAGGAGATATTTCATAATAATATGTATCGTACCAATCCCAGCACCATTCTTGTACATTACCTAACATATCGTATAAACCCCATTGATTGGGCTGTTTTTTCGCAACCTCATGTGTGGTAAATTCTGAGTTACCACAGTACCATGCAACCGAGTTGAGAGCATTATCTAATGGTAAACAACCATCAATCGTACTTGAAATATTTCCATTGGGTGTGTCCCATACAGCTCCGGCTCTTGCTGCATATTCCCATTCCATTTCTGTCGGCAATCTATATCCATTGCGAGTGAAATCACATTGTACGCTATCGTTTTCAAAGATCGTATAACATGGTTCCAAACCACTGCGTATTGAAAGAGAATTGCAAAACTCGAGAGCTTCGAACCATGAAATTGTTTCTACAGGTAAATTTTCACCCTTGAACCATGACGGATTGTGCCCGAACACATCAGACCATTGCTTTTGAGTTATTTCGGTTTCTGCAATGTAAAATGAGGAGCTTATTCTGACCGATCGTACCGGACTTTCTGAAAACTCATTTTGTTTGCCCATAGTGAATGATCCGCTCTGTACAAGAACTTCTTTGATTTTAGGGAGAGTGCTTCTGATATTTAATTTGAGTCTGGCGGATGTAATGAGGGAAGCAGTGGTTGAATGTACTACCTCAAGTCGCAGTATATAGAATCCATCTGTAGTAAAGGTATATTGAAATGCTTGTGAGGGGGATAATATGACAGGATTATGAGAATCATCCATGGTCCAATGAAACCTGACATCATTCGGGATATTTTTCTGTATAGTCGAAAAAGTGTATTGTACATTAGTCGTTCCTTCAATTGCTGAAGGAATGGAAATGATTGATATGAAGGGCGCCGGAGTTTGCTCAGGAGAAGGGGCAATAACTTCGTTCTTGGATGCACAACCGCCCAAAGCAAATAATAACAAAGAGATACAAATATAACTGAATTTGTTTTTCATATAGAATAGATAATTTCTACACAAAAATCGTAAGTTTAGTGTTGGTAAACACAATCATTTTCGTATTTTCGCACTCAAATATCTGCCCGGGTGGCGAAATCGGCAGACGCACAGGACTTAAAATCCTGGGACCGTAGAAGGTCGTGCGGGTTCAAGTCCCGCCCCGGGCACCATTAAGAATAGACCCCAGTCGTGAGCATCACTTTCTGGGGTTTAGTTTTATAAGTACAATGAGTGATCTTCCTCAAAGTCGTTTCACTTTGCTTTAGTTCTTACAATTCATGGAACCTTGAACATAGCATTTCTCGAATTTCGTTTATTAATTCCCGGATACAATAATTGTGGATATTTATATCGTCCGACATACTTCTGTCAATGTTGAAAAAGGGCTATGTTATGGACAGGCGGAAGTAAATTTATTTTCTACTTTTCTTCAAGAAGCCAATGATACTGCGCGTCTAATTCCTGACAAACAAAGTGCTTACACAATTACGAGTGCCTCTCGACGATGTGTGCAACTTGCGGAAGTTTTGGCAAAAAGGCCTGTAGTACAAGATAGACGTTTGATGGAACTCCATTTCGGTGATTGGGAACTCAAACGCTGGGATGACATTGAACCGGATATTCTGGAAATGTGGATGCAAGATTTTGTGAATATTCGTTGTCCCGGTGGTGAAAGTTATACCGATTTGTATAATCGTTCAATCGAGTGTTTCAAAGAGGTTTCTGCGAAGAATAATCAGAATGTTATTATGGTTACCCACGCCGGAGTTATTCGTTGTCTATTATCCTTTGCTCTCGAAATACCATTCCAAAAGACCTTTGATATTCGTTTGGCGTATGGAGGAGTCACTAAACTTGTCTTTGAAGATAATAATTATAGTGTAGAATTTATTAATCGGGTTTAATGATGCAATATGATAGTGCTATAGAATCCGACTATTCAAGTACGCGAGCACCAAAAACGGCTGAAACATTCGATCTAAGTTTATTTTTTGCTACTATACTTCTTATTACTTGTGGTCTGATTTCTATTTATAGTGCCACATACTATACAGGTTTAGGTGAGTTTTTTAATAAACAACTTCAATATGCCGGAGTTGGGTTAGTTTGTATGGTTATCGTTGCATATTTGCCCGAACGGTTTTTATTTAATTTATCATATATTGGTTTTGTTATTGGACTTATCCTGCTTGGGGCTGTCCTAACACCGTTGGGTAAGGAGGTTTATGGATCAAGAAGTTGGATTGCCCTTGGTACATTTACATTTCAGCCGGCGGAATTAGTAAAATTTGCTACAATTGCTGCTGTGGCACGATATTTATCTCAAAAAGGAACGGATATCACTACGCTACGAGATGCTGGAATAACGGTGTTGATATTTGGACTTCCAATCGCTTTAATCATGGCACAACCTGATTTTGGTTCTGCAAGTGTATTTATTGCTTTAGCTGTCGGTATGGCTTTATGGGCAGGTTTAGATATCTACTTTCTCTATATTATTGTCACAGCACCGCTGGTAGCAGTTTCTGCTTTTTGGAGTCAAAGTACTTTCTATGTCACTGCTGCTGTTTTCTCTGCTTTCTCACTGCTGTTTAGACGAGGAATAATTGTTACTCTTATTGGTATTTCAGTTCTCGTAGGTGCAGGATATTCTTCCGGCTATGTTTATAGTATTATGAAACCCCACCAAAAAGCACGTATTCAAACATTCTTGAATCCTGACTCCGATCCCAAAGGTCGTGGCTATAATGTCATACAATCTATACTTGCTGTGGGTAGCGGAGGTTTTACGGGTAAAGGGTTTTTACAAGGTACACAGACACAGTTACGATATATTCCCAAGCAATGGACAGATTTCATCTTTTGTGTACCAACCGAAGAATTTGGTTTTATTGGTGGTGTAACGATACTCTTTTTCATGGGAACGATTATCTATCGTTGTGTAGATACTGCAACTACTGCAACATCACGTTATGGTAGTTTACTTAGTTTTGGCGTAGCTACAATGTTCTTTTATCATGTAGTGGTTAATGTTGGGATGGCAATCGGCTGGTTTCCAGTTATGGGGATTCCGCTTCCTTTTATGAGTGCCGGCGGAACTTCACTTGTTATTAATATGGTCATGATTGGTGCTGTGCTTAATGTACATCGTCAAAAAGCACTTAGAAGGAAAGGTGTATGATAATTTCAGAAAAAACAAAAATTAACCCCGACAAATTGACTGTCATTGCCGGTCCATGCGTGGTGGAATCTTTAGATATGCTCGAAGAAGTTGCGGAGACTCTCGTCCGTGTAGAACAAGAATGTGATGTTAATATTGTCTTCAAAGCATCGTATAGAAAAGCCAATCGTACAAGTCTTAGTTCTTTTTCTTCCTTGGGTGATGATATTGCGCTTGAGTATTTGGCTCAGATAAAGAAAAAATATTCTTTACCAATATTGACCGATATTCACAGTGCAGAAGAAGCCGACTCGGTGGCGCAGGTTGCCGATGTTTTGCAAATCCCTGCTTTTTTATGCAGACAAACCGATATTTTGATTGCTGCCGCTAAAACAGGTAAAACGGTCAATATCAAAAAAGGACAATTCCTTGCTCCCGGGGATATGTATAAACAAGCACAAAAAGTCACTGCCCAAGGTAATCCGAATGTGTGGCTCACCGAAAGAGGAACAACATTCGGCTATCATGACTTAGTTGTTGATATGCGAGGTCTTATTGTAATGAAAGAGAGTGGATTTCCTGTAATTTTTGATGCTACTCATTCTGTTCAACAACCCGGTGGTGGCGAACAAAGCGGTGGTCAACCGAAATTTATCAGAGCATTAACACGTGCAGCTATTGCCACAGGTATTGATGGATTATTCGTGGAAACACATCCACGTCCCGCGCAAGCTTGGTCTGATGCGGCTACCCAATTGCCACTGAGCGAATTTCTGCCTTTTATGCAAGATAATGTTGCAATGTGGAAATTTATGAAAAATCAATCTTTGAAAAATATTTCGTTGTCATTATGACCTTTGTTGCAGAAGATTGGAAAGATTTCGCCATAATCGAATGTCATGGCGGCATGAAAAAAGAGCGTTGGGGCGATAAATTATTAGTGCGTCCTGACCCGCAAGTACTCTGGAATAATCCCTCCGGTATGAATATCAACGATGCCGATGCTGTCTATACTAGAAGTACTTCCGGTGGTGGCTCATGGAACACAAAAAATCAATTACCGCAATCGTGGACTATTCGTTACAAACAATTACAATTTATTGTCCGACCTACCGATTTTAAGCATACAGGATTATTTCCCGAACAAGCTGTAAATTGGGATAAAACTATGATATCCATACAGAAGGCAAAACGACCAATATCAATCTTGAATCTTTTTGGCTATACGGGAGCTGCCACAATTGCGGCGGCGGTTGCGGGTGCTCACGTTACCCATGTTGATGCTGCAAAAGGGATGGTTGATTGGTGCAAACAGAATGCTCAATGTAATGGAATTGAACATGACAAAATTCGTTATATTGTTGACGATTGTTTGAAATTCGTACAAAGAGAACAAAGAAGAGGAAAAAAATATGATGGCATTATTATGGACCCTCCGAGTTATGGGCGAGGCAAGGATGGGGAAACATGGAAATTTGAAAAACATTTTGCCGAACTTGTCAAAGAATCTGTTTGTCTATTAAGTGATAAACCTTTATTCTTTTTGGTTAATTCTTACACCACGGCAATTTCTCCCATAGTCTTAAAAAATGTTCTTACCTCTCAATTACCTTCCGGATCTATCGAATATGGTGAATTAGCGTTGCCGATTCAAAAACAACCCACAATGCTTTTGCCTTGCGGGATAACAGCGCGATGGACTCCATGACCAATCCCATTACTGTGATTTATGAAGATAATCATCTTCTGGGAATAATTAAACCTGCTAATATTCCTGTGCAAGCAGATAAATCCGGTGATTATGATGTCCTTAGTTATTGTAAGTTATATCTGAAAGAAAAGTATGATAAACCCGGTAATGTTTATTGCGGGCTTGTTCATCGTCTTGATCGTCCTGTTGGCGGTGTTATGATTTTCGGTAAAACTTCAAAAGCAACATCACGGTTGGCTGAAATCATTAGAAATAAACAAATGAAAAAAATATACCGTGCATTAGTCAGCGGTGACATTTCAATAGAGTATAATCATTTACTTGACAAAGAAAAGAAAGCAAGTGGTGAGTGGATTTCAGAATCATTATGGTTGCTGAAAGATGAAGTTGAATTATGTGCTAAAATTGTACATCAAAATGCTCCCGGAGCAAAACTCTCCCAATTACTGTGGCGATTTCTCAATAAAAGAAATGATGTTTCAGAAATTGAAATTGAACTCATTACCGGACGTTATCATCAGATTAGAGTAACGTTTGCAGAAATGGGATATCCATTAGTTGGCGACGGTAAATATGGAACATATACAAAAACCATTAATCTTAAACTTTTCGCCACATATCTTTCTTTTGAACATCCTGTGACACACGAAATAATTGAACTTAAAGCCAATCCGACATGGGCTTAAATTGAAAAAACCTCATAGTAATAGCACAGAATTTTCCGGATAATCCGTATATTGCAAAAAGAAGGTACGCTACCATTGTTGTGATAAAGAGACATTCATGTATGATTCTCTTGATTTGCATCACAATGTGCGTGTGGTGAGTAATGACATCAAATCACGGGCGGTCAGTACAGTGCCATTTACAATAAAAATATGTAATTGCGAACTATTACCCATTCGGAATGCAGCAGACAGGTACGGCAGGCAGCTATGATCTGAGCAGTGATTACCGCTATCGGTATAATGGAAAGGAAAAAGATGATGAGATAATAAAAGGAGAGGCAAATAGTTTGGACTATGGCGCAAGAATATTGATTGTCATCTCATATCCGTTTTGTAGTTTTGAAGAAGTAGGTGGCAACTTCACACATGGGAAGAGTCTGTCCCGGCAAAATCAACAATGTAATAATTAAGTACAGAAGGTACAAACGTGAAAGCAAAATATGTCAATCCGTTTACGGATTTTGGATTTAAGAAGATATTTGGTGAGGAAGCAAGTAAGCCGCAGCTTATGGACTTTCTGAATGCTTTGTTGCCTCTCAAAGAAAAGATTGTAGATCTGAACTTTAAGAATACGGAACATCTTGGTCAAAGCGATATTGACAGGAAAGTGATTTATGATATATATTGTGAGAATGAAAAAGGTGAGAAATTTATAGTAGAATTACAGAAAGCGAAGCAAAATTATTTCAAAGAGCGTACAATTTATTATTCGACTTTCCCAATCAGAGAACAAGCAGAAAAAGGCGAATGGAATTATAATTTACAAGCGGTGTATTGTGTGGGTATATTAGATTTTACATTTGATGATTATGAAACCGAGCCGGAAAAGAGCGAAGTAGTTCATACGATAAAGCTGAAAAATCAACATGGTAAAGTATTTTACGATAAATTAACATTTATCTATATAGAAATGCCTAATTTCAGATTAAAAGAGGAAGAACTTAGAACACGCTTGGATAAATGGCTTTATTTTATTCGCCATTTGGAAGATTTTCAGACAATTCCATCAATATTTTCTGATGAAGTATTCAATGATGCATTTGCGAAAGCAGAATTAGCAAAACTTGGCACAGCAGAATATGCGAATTATGAGCATAGTTTGAAGATATACAGGGATTTAAAAAGTGTAATAGACACAGCGTATGATGAAGGCAAGATTGAGGGAAAGATTGAAATGGCGAGAATTATGAAATTAGACAAAGAGCCAATAGAAAAGATTGTAAAATATACCGGCTTGACACGGGAAGATATTGAAGATTTGTAAACGTTATTTCCCCACGTCAGGGATTCATCGGCAAAGAGCTTGACAGCGAAAGTGATCTTGCCGATCATGGTGTCAGAAAATATGATTATATTACGGGTAGGTTTATGGCTGTTGACCCTTTGTGGGAAAAGTATAGAAATCTTAATACTTATCAGTATGCGGCTAATAATCCGATGATTATGATGGATCCGGGTGGTAAAGTATTAGAAGATTCTAAAGGTAATGTTATCTTTGTTCCAATAGGTGATCCTAGAAACAACGAATATGGATCTCAGACTGTACTTGTGCAACCAGGTTTAATTTTTACAAATCTTGGAAATTCTGTACTTGCCTATAAAAACTTATCAGGTGATGTCGGATTTGATACAGATTGTCATGGTTTAACTATGGCAAAAGGAGAAGTATGGCTTGATAACCCGAATGCACAAAAGATTATTGATGATGACTATGAAAAGTCAGAGGGAGGACCAAAAGAAGGGGATATAGGCGCATTTTATAATACAAAGAATGAACTCACACATTCGGTTAATGTTACAACTGTCACAACTCAAGGCATCATCGTTACAGAAGACGCTGGTAATGATCCTAAAAGTAGTACTAAGCCGCTTACTGAGGCTTTATTAAGATTCCTCGATACTAAAGAAGTAAGATATTATCAGAAAAAAGATAAGAATATACAAAGGACCGATCAACAAGTTGAAGTTCTCACCAAACATTATCAAAAAAATTCTACAATAACTCCAAAAGAAGGGGATAAAAAATAATATGTTGACAAATATTACATCAAAATATATTAAATTAATGTCAATAATTTTAATTGGTGTGTATAGTTGTGGCTATCTACACTCTCAAATTGACACATTGTTATGCAAAAATGTAAAAGACATTAGAGTTACACAACCCTTAACAAAAAATAGTTATGGCTTAATATGGGGTAACAATATTTACTTGTCTAGATTTATAACAATATATAATACAAAAAGATACGACATTGTTGTTGATAGAGATAGTACAGCTTCGCTTCTCTTTATGTACGACTCTACGTCTCAGACACAAGAGGGAGTCAAATTGGATATGAAACTTAGAGATGTTTTGGCGTTGTCAGGTCAACAAACAATTAATTATTCATATTATCATAAACATTTATATATTCCATTAAAAAATAATTGGTTTGCTGTGTTCTACTCGAAGCAGTTTTCGAATTATGCAGATCAAGGGGGGAAAGTTATACTTGAATTTAACATAAACGCTCGTACAGACGAGGATGAGTATAATGTTCCATCGGATACCCTGCTTAATCTAAAAGCATCTAAAATTATTAAAACTTGTAAAAAAACATTAGATCTTCATAAATAGTAATCTTTATTCTGGAAACACTTTCCTTATGTGGCAAAGGATAGATGATACAGAATTGGCATATTGCGTAAGTTTGCAGTTTCGGATACTTGATACTAAGGATATATAAGCATGAAACATATCATTATTCTTTGTTTTGTCATACTCTGTTGTTGCGGGACATTGTTTTCGCAAGATGCCCACAAAGGCAAGGAGTTTTATATGGCGGTAATTCATGCCGGATATGAAGGGGTGTTTATTATCTCTTCTGACACAGTGACGAAAGGCACAATTCTCTTATATCGGGGTGGAACATGGGCAGATACTATACCATTTACTATACAAACGCCACATCAACCCACACTCATAAAATTTGATCCTGATAGGTATGAATTGCATGGTGCCTCGAGTGGTAATCCGAATGCGTTCATGCATAATTTGCAGCCGATTAAGCGTTCAGTGTATATTCGTGCAGAACATGATATACAAGTAAGTTACAAAATTGGTGGTCTGGGGGCTGCTCCTGAAACATCGCTTATTTATCCGGTACAAAGCTATGGTAAAGAATATATTGTTATTGCCCCACAGGCACATTATTTTAGCAAACTTGAAAATAATACATTAAATCAGCAATACGATTATTCTTCTTGTGCCATTGTTGCAACAGAAAATAATACTTCCATCAAGATAGAATCTCCCGTTAATCTTATTGGTGCAAGCGAGCGTATATTAACGGCAATATTACAGGTGAGAGTATAAGATGACAAGTCGTATGGAAGATAATCAATTAATTCTTGATTATACGGCGGGTTGAGATGGAAAAACGGAGTGTACATTATTAAACTCATTCGGTGAATTGATTGGTACAATCTGCCATCAAAGTGATAAACAAGGTACACACCGTATTGTCTATCCTTTGGGCACTCTGTTATCGGGTACTTATTCTTGGTCTTCCGTTTAGGCATATATAACCACAGCACACTATTTACATTGGTACAATAAACGGGGGAATGTTTTTATCCTATGATTGTAGGTCAATGCCAAGAATGAGATGTTATATTGAACTTGGCTTGATACTACTATAAAGTTTATCGCATCAGTCGAACTCCAGATGCTATCGTAGAATAAAGATAAGACATAAAAAAAGTCCTTAGCGTATTCACTAAGGACTTTGAGATGCTCCGACTCACAGACTTGAACTGTGGACCCTCTGATTAACAGTCAGATGCTCTAACCGGCTGAGCTAAGTCGGAATCAATTTAGGACTGCAAAAATAAGACAAGTTTACAAATGTACCAAATCTTAATGCAAAATTTTTCTTATTTCGCTATTGCTTTTTTTACGGAAGCAACAAATTCTTCCTTAGATCTCAACCCTATTAGCTTGTCTGCCACGCTGAAATCTTTGCCAATAATAAATGTGGTCGGCACAGCGGTAATTCCACCAAAGGCATCGGTAATATCTTGATTGCCGATAACCATCTGATAGTCCATATTATTCTTTTTCATAAAGTTTTTGACAGTAGCCACCGGATCTTGGTCACGTTCCAAAGCAATGCCGACAATGACAAATTCCGTACTCGGAAATTCTTTTTGAAGTGCAATAATATCAGGGATTTCCTTACGGCATGGACCGCACCATGTGCCCCAGAAATTCAAAAATATAACTTTGTTTTTGCCGAATTCGGATAAAGAAATGGTCTTGTCGCCTTGTTTCCATGTAAAATCCGCCGCTTTACCGGTAATTTTAGGACCAACTGTTGCCATAGAAACATTCTGTGACCAAAGTGAAAGCGTGCTTACAAGAAAAACGCAAGCGAATGCAAAAAGTGTTTTCATAGGATTAAACCTTTATAATAGTGTATGTTGTTATCAAGTTAGAACAATATAGCTTTGTGACGTATGATTGTATGTCTTTATGGTTTTTCAAATAAACACACCGATGAACCTGTCCATGGAACACTATTGAAACGTACACCCATCATCGGACCTCTGCCTGTGCGTGCAAGTGACATGACCGGCAAGGGCTTTTCCCATTCCGGTAGCCATAAACTCATCACACGTACCTCCACTTTATTCATTCCGAGCGGTGTATAAATACATTCGGCATAGTCAATTCTTTCTTGCAATACCCATGTGTCATATTCATTGGCAGGTATGGCATCAATATCCTGTTTCGTAGGATGTATATTAACTCCTTTGCCCGCAAAAGAGAATAATGGTTTAAGCACATACGGCTCAAGATTATCCGGTATTGGTGTCAGTTCACTGAGTAAAGTTGCTTTAGGCACACTGTGATGATGCAGATGCGGTAAAGAGTGCTTGCTGATACGAAAATACCAATTCGGATGCCCTGCCCACTCAATATCAAGATCATCAGTCCATCGAAATGGTATCTGCACTCCCATATCATCAAGTTCATCAATAATAGTTCGGTTAAAAATACGACGAATGGGCACCCATTTCCCATTACGCTCATGGAATAATCGCTTCCCTTCTTTTCTTACATGACGAATATTTGTTTCTTGCACGCCGAAAAGCTTTTGTACCATGCAAAAATCGGGTCGAGTTTTTTGTGTCAATGGGTCTATCTCTAAAAGAGCTACTTCATCGGGATGACAATCACCCACAATAGCGCGGCGCACATAGTCAAGATATTGCTCATCATCAAGATTACTGAAGGTAGGCGTAAAATGTTCCTGCAAATACGGATATGTTGCCATCATGCGTTTGCTGAGAATATATTGATAACCGTACAGTGACGGAAATCCCTGTAATTCCACTACCTTAGGTGTCCAACCCCGTTCTTGATCGCCGGTAATCGCAAAATCAACAATAACAAATAATGGCTTTGTTTCATCGCCCGGTACGGTGTATTCCCGTTTGAGTGAAGAACCCGATGCTTGCAGATGTGCGCTTCCCATGCACTCAAGGGCAATTTCTGTGGCACTTTGTTCTAATTTTTGCTTGAGAGATTGCGATTGTAAAATAGGCATTTCACATACACGATACTCTATGTGCATACCCACATCGGTATCTAAGTCCCGTAAAAATTTGTCATACATTTCATCAGAATAATGATGCTGCGCAAATTCTTGTTGTGCTTTTAGTAACATACATTCCTTTTTGTGTCTTATATCGCTGTGATATGATGTACGATAAATGTGCTGATGGATTACACATCAAAGTTAGACAAATTTAGCAATTAATTTTGATAATCATGAGAGCGTGTCATTCGAGGTATATGCGGTCATGGCTTCTTTGCTTATGTGATAATCGCTTTTCTGCACCATACACGCACTTGGACATTCAATCAATAGGAGTAGGTTAATGGAAAAAACATAAAAAAAGGTTGCCATTGTATATGACAACCTTTTGAAAAAGTATTCATTACAGGAATTTTACTTTTTAGGAGCAAATTCCGTTTCATTTATTGCTTCATTCAATGTGTATTGTAATGTAAGTTTAATGGTAAATCCGGGCGATTCAGTTTCAATAGACTTAGGCATCATAATACCATCTACCATCTGATAATCAGCATTTTTGACGGTTGCCGTAATTTGACCCATACCCGGCACTTCTTGAATAACTTCAATTTTATTCACAAGCATTGTTTTCTCATCAAAAAATATTTTTTCAGGATTTGGGGCATTTTTAGCTTTTGCTTCCACAATAATATTACCGTCTTTTTTACCGATAACTTTAAGTGTATAGCCCAATTCTTTAAGCATAGCCGTTTTGAATAATGCGGCATCGGCTGATTCTTCAGCAAATTTATCCGCAGGCATTTCTTGAGGACCTTGTCCCGGATTTGCTACCCATCCTTTGGTGCCATCCATCCACATTTCTTGTTTCATTCTCCCTAAATCAAGCAATGAATAGCGTTTGTTGGGAGCTTTTTTCTTTTCGGTAAATGAACCTTGCATACTTTGCATTGAAGTGCCGCCACCCATAGAAATATTGGCAGTTCCTTTGGCAACAATACTTGTGACGCTTGCTAACTTATCGCCGCCAAGAGCTTTTTTATGTTGAGCAAGTATTTCGTCTGCGGTCATAGACACTGCCGATATCTTACTTTTTGCAGCTTCCGCAGACTGTAAATCAAGGTCATATTCATAAACTTTGCCGAAGCGCTGCAATTTAGGAAGTACTTCTTTGCTGCCGACAATAACAAGAGATGTTTGCTCGGGTAAAAGATATTTTTTTGCCGCATTTTGTAATTGCGACGGCGTTAAAGCCATCAAGCGTTGCGGTGTTTTTTTCACTTCATCAATGGATGTTTCCGTATAATCCGCATACAGCAATTGACTGGCAATGGTTTCTGCACTTTCATAAGAAAGCAAGTACTGTCCGACGATAAAGCGTTTCATATTGGTTAATTCTTCATCCGGTACAGATTCGGAGGAAAGACGTTTAAGTTCGCGGAGGGTCACATCAAGAGCAGAATCTGTTACCGAATTACGCACATCGGCAATACAAGAAAAACGGTTCATGTGTTTGGCACTGCTCATAAATGCGCCGGGCGTATAAGTATAGGAATGTGTTTCGCGTAATGTTTTGAATAATCTGCCACCGAAACTGCCACCGAGCATACTGGCATTCATGCGTAATGCTTCAAAATCAGGATGTTTAGCCGGCACCGTCGGATTCACAGTCATAATAGTGGATTGTACCGCTCCCGGTCGCTCAATGAAATATACGCCTTGCGCCATTGGAGCCGCCTGAGGTACATCAATCGCCGGAGATTTACCGCCTTTCCACTTGCTGAATGCTTTTTCTATCATAGGAAGAATTTCAGAGGGCTTCACATCACCGACAATAGCCAATATGGCGGAACCCGGCTTGAAATATGTGCTGTGATATTGTTTCAAATCACTAATACTAAGTGCTTTAAGCGATTCTTCAGTGCGTTCGCGAGCATAAACATGATTGTAACCGTATGCTATTTTGCGGGACATTGCAGCCGCCACACTGTTTGAATTGGATTTTTCGCCTTTGATACCCGCTATTATCTGCGGAATTGCTTTATCAAATTCATCTTGCGGAAATGAAGGATTGAGTGTCACATCCGCAAATACATCTAACATAAGCGGCAGATGTTTTTTTAGTGCATCGCCTTTCACGGAAAAATATCCCACTGTGGAAGAAGCCGAAACGCTTGCCGCCACACCATCCAATTTTTGAGCTATGTCGAAAGCACTGCGTGTGTTGGTTCCTTTGGTCAATAAATCTGCCACCAATTGACCCACACCCGGCTTATTGCCATCGGCAAGATTTCCTCCGGTGATTTGCAATTCCATATTTACTGTCGGCTGTTCATGGTCTTCGATAATATAGACCTTCAGTCCGTTTTTCAATACTTTTTGTGTATAAGCAGGAAAGGAAAATTCCTTCACAGGCAGAGGATCGGGTTTTTTGCGAATATCTATGGGCTGCGCAATCACAGAACCCGTAGCAATGGCTAATGCAGCAATGGATAGACCTAATTTCTTCATACGTATAAAAATTCGTTAATAAATACATTTGTGGTGTGCGCTTACGATTGCCTAACAATTATGTTACGCTCTCCGATACGGCACGAAAGCACTGCAAAATTAGGCAAATTACTAAACGCTAAGACTGCGATGCGGACTATTTGTCAAAAAATTAACGATTTGAAACAAAATATCCATGCCGCAATTTCCGCCGGAAACGACATGGACATACTCTCTGTACTTCGATACATTAACGCTTAGCAAAACGATGTGCCATCCACCATAGAACAATGGCAACAACACAATGCAAACTATTCAGCGCGATTATTTGTGAAAAAACTATTCCCTCAATCATCAATGGATTACCGAAAGAAAGCAATAACACTCCGGCGGCAAGTATTGTAAACAGTCGCCAAGGATTTTGCACAAGATTACCCAAAAGTGCCAAGAATGCCGCACCAATAAGAGACGGTAAAAAAGAACTCAGCATCACAGCCGGATAACCGATTGATTCACCGCCGGGACCCGACAATGCTTTCAGACCCAAACCCATCGTATTATAGAAACCAAAAAGCGATGCATTGATAAAGCCCGACACGAGACCCGACAATGGCGCAACCCAGAGCAATGCTTTGATATTGACTGTTTTCATAATCATTCTATAGTCTAATGAAAAATTTTATACATTCATCGGTACTTCCATAAGCAATATCTCGGTGCCGGAATCAAGGGATTCAATCGTAATGCTATCAATATCCCATATCCCGAAGCCATCACGTTTACCGAGCATTTGCCCTGCAATCCGTGCTTCACCATGAAGAAGAAACGCATACACACCATTGCCCTGTTTTTTCAGCTGATATACTGTATTTTTCCCCTTATCGAATGTGCCGAGATGGAACCATGCATCTTGATGAACCCACACCCCTGCATCATCGGAACTCGGCGAAAGAATTTGCTGCAATACATTCTGTCGGTCATTATCTTGTAAAGTAATTTGATCATAGCGAGGCGCAACATTACGTTTATTGGGAACAACCCATATTTGTAAAAACTGTACTTCCTTGTCTTTATTGCGATTATATTCGCTGTGTGTGATGCCCGTACCGGCACTCATCACTTGAATATCCCCTTTTTTGATAACAGCAATATTGCCCATGCTGTCTTTATGCTCAAGATCGCCTTTGAGGGGGATGCTGATGATTTCCATATTATTATGCGGATGAGTGCCAAACCCCATTCCTGCCTCAACTTTATCATCATTAAGAACACGGAGAGCGCCGAATTGCATACGTTCAGGATTATAGTATCCCGCAAAACTGAAGGTGTGATGGGATTGAAGCCAGCCATGATCTGCATGACCGCGTGTGTTCGCTTTGTGTAAGACAGTGTTTGCCATAGCAGTAGATGATGATTGTGGGGGTAAATGATTAAATCCAATAATTTCTTGTGATGCCGCTTGTGATTGAGTCGGTAATGCCGGAGCTAAAGCCATCAGCCCTAAACCTTGCAATCCTTTACGAATAAAGTCTTTTCTTTTCATAAAAAAACCTCTGATATTTGTGTATCATACTATATACGTCAATATTATGCCAAAAGCTATGGCATTGACTGACTCATACATCTTTCATTGTAAAGACAAACCTTGCTTAATCTTACGGCAATGCTTCGGTGACATAGCAAACATTTTCGGAGTATGGGGGCGCAACCATATGTATATCCACTCCATCTTCAATGAGGGGAATTTTTGAATCGCAATAGCGTAATGTATCCCGATAGCAGATAACATAATGTATAAACATATAATTTTCTCTGCTCGTCGAATTAACTTCTATGCTTGTCCGCTGACTTTCTATGCCTTACTTTTCATTTTCTCTGTTCGTCGGATTAATTTCTATATTCATCTGCTGATTTTCTATGGCTTACTTTTCATTTTCTCTGCTCGTCGGATTAATTTCTATGCTCATCTGCTGATTTTCTATGGCTTACTTTTCATCTTCTATCTTCA
>Ga0209570_1000208_pt1 | contig 106641 bp, 85 predicted proteins | sample EBPBio172007_DNA_FD_185861 | JGI IMG/M metagenome (GOLD analysis project Ga0209570, IMG submission 185861) | Wastewater treatment Type I Accumulibacter community from EBPR Bioreactor in Madison, WI, USA - Reactor 1_9/17/2007_ DNA (SPAdes)... | ecosystem: Engineered > Bioreactor > EBPR >... | reverse complement strand
CAAATTTATTTTCGAAAATTTTTATTTTTTTTTCGAAAACCAACCAAACTCCTCTAATCCTCTCTCTGTACTTCGCTTGTCAAATAACGGGCTGCAAATGTAAACATCTTTTTTTATTCGCAAAGAATTTTTTGAAGGTTTTTTTGAGTTTTTTGAAATTCATTTGTAACTCATTGATTTACTGGTAGTTATTTTTGACGTTTTTGCACTTTTCAACGGCAGTATTTTCGCCAATAGGCTTTTACCCGGTGTTTAAACCGCCGCTTTTGCTGAGTGACGCACGCATATCGCTTAGTCAAAACAAAAAACTTTTTTTCGATGAACGGTCGCGTGTAAGAAAATCTTTCGCCGATCAGCCCACGAAACATAGTAAATACGGAGTTAAGCCGCTTATCAAACTATAAAAAAGCCTTCTGTATTTCTACAGAAGGCTTTAAAATGTAGGGCAAAGCCGCTCTATTTCATATTTACAAACTGTAAAGGCACTTCGTAATCTGCTTTGCGGCACAAGGCTATCACTGCTTGCAGGTCATTGATGCTCTTTGCAGATACCCGGATGATATCGTCCATGACCTGCGCGGTTACTTTGAGCTTACTGTCTTTGATATCCTTGATGATTTTTTTGGAAGTTTCGCGATCGATACCTTGCCTTACTTTGATCTCTTTTTTGATGAACATGCCAGAAGCGTAATGATCCTTGCTCTCATCAAGACAGCGCGGATCGAGTCCCTGCTTGATCATGCGGCTGTGGATGGCATCGATGATGGCTCGCAACCTCATGTCGTGCTCGGTGGTGATGTTAATGATCATGTCTTTTTTGTTGAGTTCGATCTCGCTTTTGGAATCCCGGAAATCAAAACGGTTCAGGATCTCTTTCTTGGCAACATTGAATGCGTTGTCCATTGTTTGCACATCTGCTTTGCTTGTGATATCGAATGAAGGCATTTTCGAAATTGTATTATTTTGGTTAGTATTAAATGTGATTGACCTGCGCGTTGTAACATGTTACTTTTTCGACAAACCGGCGTTATGATCCTCTAGGCTTTGCCTGCGCCGGATCTGCACAGTAAATGTATGCTTTTTGTTTGTAAAATGTGTATCATTTCTTGATCGGGTTTGATATATTTGAGAATCAACAATACCACATTATGTTCAAAAAAATCTGTCTCTTTTCTTTTCTAGTTCTCATCGGCAAGTTCAGCTCCGCACAAAAGCTAACCGAATTCAGTAAAGACTCCGTGAAGTTCATTAAAGAGCTAAACGAGTATTTCTATGACTTTTCGGCAAACAAAAAAGATGCAGAAAACTATATTTCTGATTTTCAAAAAGTATGGAAAAGTCCTGATTTCAGCCCCAAGTATAAGGCTGCTGTTTACAAGACAAGCAACGCCATGCTTCAGCGTAAATTAAAACCTTATCCGTATTTCATGAGCTACCTGAATGCTGTGGTAAGTTTCATTGATTCGAAACAAAACCCTAGTGTTTTTGACAATTGGCAGGTGTGTATCGAAAAAATGTTCAATGCCAAAAATCTGAAAAGTTATGGCGACTACCTGGAAATGAGTGAAAATATTTTCTCGAACAATGTATTTTACAAATCACCTACTTACAGCTATCGAAGCGAACAACCTAATTATAAATTTGAATTCGACTCGGTTCCTAAGGTTGTTTTTTCTACGATCGACCTGATAGGCGCAAGCCCTCGCGGCGATTCCATTGCCATTGAAAGCATCGAAGGGATTTATTATCCTTCCACGAGACGGTTCATCGGCAAGGGCGGACGCGTCAGCTGGAAGCGCACGGGCGTGGGCGACGGCGTGTATGCTGATTTGAAGCGGCTCACACTCGATTGCAAAACGGGTGGCTACACGGCCGATTCGGCTGTGTTTACCGGCAAACAATATTTCGATCAGCCGCAAATGGGCCGCCTTACGGATAAGATCGTAACAGAAAACGGCGATCCTACTTACCCTCGTTTCGACTCCTACAGTAAGCGACTGCTGGTAAAAAACATTTATCCTGATGTGGATTACGACGGCGGATTCGGGATGCGGGGCAATAAGTTTGTAGGCTACGGCAATTCACAGAATCCTGCCAAACTCCTTTTTAAACGCAACAATGCGCGTTTCCTCGAAGTATCGGCCAGAACGTTTTCGATGACGAAGGAAAAGATCAACGCAAAGCCCGCGGGTATTAAAATGTACCTGGAGAAAGACTCCATCGTGCATCCGGGATTAAGCTTTGTATATCAGGTGCCTCAGAAAACGGTTACTCTTCTCCGAACCGATGATGGCCTTGAAAAATCACCTTATTTCAATACCTTTCATAAGGTGGACATGTATTTCGAACAACTGGTATGGAAAACCGATGAGCCTAAAATCGCTTTCAACTTTTTGCCGAACAATACCCAGGGAGAAGCGTTTTTCGAGTCGCAGGACTTCTTCTCGCGTGGCAGATTGGAGGACATCAAAGGGCAGGAAAAGATAAGCCCGGTGCTGAAAATGAACGAGTACTACGAAAACAATGGGCAGCCAGCCAGTTTTACGGTGGTGGACTTTGCCAAGTATATTAAGTTTCAGGCGACGGATCTGCGCCCGATCATTTTCAAGATGGCCATTTTCGGTCTCATTACTTACGAACCTGAAACAGACCTGGTATCGATCAAGCCACGTTTATTTGATTACATCAAAAATGCGAAGCACGAACGTGACCACGATGTGATTACGGTGCATTCGGTTTATCCGAGCAAGGACAACGCCACGATGAGCCTTATCAACAACAACTTTGATATCACGGTACGCGGTGTACAGAGCGTGCTACTGAGTGATACGCAAAAGGTTTTTATGTTTCCGAAAAAAGGCGAACTGATCTTAAAGAAAAACCGTACCATGGAGTTTTCGGGATCGGTATCTTCCGGCAAATTTGAGTTTCATGGCAAGGACTTCGTGTTTGACTACGACATGTTTAAGGTGAAAATGAAAACCATTGATTCCTGCCGGATTTTTGTGGTAGCGCGGGAACCGGACATCAACGGCAACTATCCATTTAAACGGGTGCAAACGGTGATCGAAAACATGAATGGAGAGTTGAGGATCGATGCTCCGAAAAACCACAGCGGTTATGGCAAAGCGCCGACTTTCCCGAGCTTCCAGAGCTTTAAAGAAAGCTACACGTTCTACGACAAAAAAACCATTTTTAAAGGCGTTTATAACCGCGATAAATTTTACTACAAGCTCGATCCGTTTACAATGGACAGCCTCGACAACTTCCGTAACGAAGGCCTGGTGTTTGAAGGCGAATTCTCCTCGGCCGGTATCTTCCCTACTTTCCGCGAAAAACTCTCCCTGCAACCCGATTATTCATTGGGTTTCGTGAGAAATACGCCTCCGGGTGGTTACCAGGTATATGGTGGCAAAGCCAAATTTGAGAACGAGATCCGTTTGAGTAATAAAGGCCTCAGGGCCGACGGTGATTTGAATTACGTCACGTCAACGACCAAATCGAAAGATTTTATCTTCTTCCCCGACTCGATGAATACCCTGGCTACGTCCTACGATATCAAGGAGCAGGTGGACCCGATCGAGTTCCCGCAAGTGCATGGCGACACCGTGTTTGTACACTGGATGCCGTATAAAGATATTATGGATGCTACCAATAAAGCCAGTGCTTTTAAAACTTACAACGGAAAATGCACATTCAAGGGCCGCTACTCGCTCACGCCGCAGGATTTGCACGGACACGGAACAGTGGATCTGGTTAAGGCAGATATACAGGCCGTGAACATTTTGTTTAAGCAGCACCAATTTTTCTCTGATACGGCTGACTTTCACCTGCGGGCGATTGAAGAAGAAGGGTTGACCTTTGCATCTGATAACGTGAATACGAAAATGGACCTTGACAAGCGCGTGGGCGAATTTGTGGCAAACGGCAAGGGTTCTACCGTTCGTTTCCCTAAAAATCAGTACATCGCTTATATGGATCGTTTTAAATGGTATATGGATAGTGAGGAGATTCAGTTGGGCGACGATCAGAAAAAACTCGATGCCAATGTGGAAAATGCCCTCGATCTCGAAGGGCCGGAGTTTATTTCTGTGCACCCAAAACAGGACTCACTGCGCTTTATTGCCCCCGCAGCTAATTACAATATCCGTAAATACATCATCAGTTGTATCAACGTGCCATTTATCAACGTGGCCGACGCCCGGATGTTCCCTGACTCGGGTAAAGTGGTGATCAGAAAGAATGCCCTGATGGATACACTTAAAAACACGGTGATATTGGCCAATACAGTAACCAAATACCACACGATCCGCAACGTGACAAGCTACATCAGTGGCCGTAAAAACTACATTGCAAAAGGCGAATACCAATACCTCGACGAAAACAATAAGCCTTACCTGATCCAGTTCAATACGATTAAGCCAGATACCACGGGACAGACGGTTTCGGAAGGTGTGATCGGCGAAGACGCAAAATTCCAGTTCAACGACTATTTCAGTTTTGCGGGTAAAGTGTTTCTTTTTGCATCTAACAAGTTTTTAACGTATGAGGGTGGTACCAAGATCGTTCATAATTGCGGGCGCATTGGCAAAGCATACCTCAAATTCAATGGCGAAATCGATCCAAAGGAAATTCTGATCCCTATCGACTCGAATGCCACGGATGTAGCGGGTAAGGAAATCGGCTCTGCCATCGTGTATGGGCCTGATTCCGGAAAAGTTTACTCTACGTTTATTTCACTGAAAGAGGGACGTAAAGATGTGGATGTGATTGGCGCAAGCGGCTTCCTGGGCTTTAACAAGGAAAAAGGCGAATACGTGATCACCAATAAGGAAAAATTTGTAGAGCAAAGCCTTCCTGGAAATCTCATCAGCCTAAACACCACAAACTGTAAGGTGTATGCCGAAGGGCGCATGAACCTGGGTGCCGATCTGGGGCAGATCAAACTCAACAGTATCGGTATTGCCACCCACAGTACGATCAACGACTCGGCCACGTTCGAGATGATGACCACCATCGACTTTTTCTTCGACAAAGGCGCTCTCAAGCGGATGTATAAAGATATACAGGTGTATGAGAATACGATGGCGCCGGTGGACTTTTCGAATCCGACCTTCCGAAAAGGGATCACGGAAATTCTTGGAAAAACCAAATCAGATAAAGCGATCTCCGATCTGGAACTCTATGGAAATATTAAAAAATTCCCGGAAGAGTTAGCCAAAACGCTGGTGCTGACCAACGTACAACTGCGATACGATGAAAAAAGCCGTTCCTTTATCTCTGTTGGCAAAATCGGCATCGGAAGTATCAATGAGGCGGAAGTATATAAGCAGGTGCCAGGCTACATACAGGTCATCAAGAAGAGAGGTGGCGATACATTTAACATGTATTTCGAACTCGATCCGCAAACCTGGTATTTTTTCAGCTACTACAAGGGCGTGATGAGTGTGGTGAGCAGCAATGCTGAGTTTAACAACGACATCAAAAACCTGAAACCGAAAGACCGGAAACAGGAAGTAAAATCAGGGCCGGCATTCCAGTTTACCACGGCCAGCCCGGAAAAACGCAAACAGTTTTTGCGTAAAATGAACATGATGAACGCGAGCGACGAATAATCCCGGAAAAGGCGGCTTACCATCGTGTAAGCCGCCTATCTGGCCTCAAAGCGGAAAGATAAGCGTGTAAGATGCTCGAGTTCTTTGCCTGAATGTAACATATCGTCATCAAACTTATCGTAACACCAGGTTACATGAACCTTTGTACCTGTTTGCTCCATGCCTTCGCGAAGGCGTGTGAGGAAATCATAAATAATTTTGGCGCTGGTAGAATTGAAATAGTCGAAATCAATTTGCAGATCTATTGGTTTACTATCCACGCTGTGCAGTAAGGCGCTGAAATACGCATCGAACCAATCAAATGCACCGCGATAGAATTTTTGCGGATATTCCGGCCTCGATTCTCCTCTGATAGAAAATAAGGCGGCATCATGATCGAAGACGATCTCCGGTGAAATATCGGTCTTTGGAATAAATAACGGCTCAATCATTCTTTGCTGTTAAGGTTATACGACGGGGACAAGAGTTTTTTAAAATTAAGCATTTTCCGATAATTGGCCTGATAATCGTTTTCATCCAGGAGTTGCAAAAATCCGCGCTCAAACTCTATCCATGCAGCTTTTGCCCCGCCTCGCTTCCGCGATGCCTTCGCAACATTTTCAACCAGGGAAAGCGTTGATGAAAAAAAGTTGCTGTCGATACCAGTATTTCCTGAGAAAGCCCGCAGGGTTCGGATTTCGCTTCTGACAAGCAAGGAATCACCGAGCGTCACAGCGAGCAGGAGACCGGCCAACTTAAAAACCACAAGGGTTTCAAATCTCAGGCTCCGGCTTTCGGCTTTGGTAATATTATGCAAGTAGAACCAGCATTTCTTATGCTGCCCCTGCTCTATCAGCAAGCGCACAGTATTAAGCGGCAGGCTTGTTTTAAAAGCATCATCCTTTTTTTCATGTATAAACTTTTGCAGTCTTTGGCAAGAAAGGGTAAAGGCTTTCGGGTCTTCATTTTTCCAGTTCAGATAACATTCTGTCTCTAACTTAAACAAACTGAACGCGTTCATGTCGCCTTTTGCTTTCACCAAGCGGCTCCCTACTTCACCGATCATTTCCTTAAACAATGCATCAACCTGATTGACATAAACCAACTCGAACATAACATCCAGAATATCGCTTTGATGAACGGAATAGAACGCCTTTCGTGTGCCCGACCCAAACAGGTTGTTAAGTGTAATGCCCAGGTGATGAAGCCCTTTTGTTACCTGTTTGGTGAGCAGGTAGTAAATACTTTTATTGAAATGGTAAAAGAAAGCGGCATTATCCGAAAGCAGTTCGTTCTCGCGTAGCGCATTCACGTAGGAGTTGATGATGTTAACGGCATTAAGATCAATATTGAGCGAAGAAAAGCGCAAATTGAGCTTGTTTTGGTAATACACGTTGAGCAGGGTATTGAGCTGCGTAATGGCTTTGATAGCGACCAGCGATTCTTTTTTGAAAGCAGATAAATGGTGTTCCTTTTTTTCAAGATCCGCACTGGCTGTCAATATCCTGATGCGTTTCCGTTCAATATAAAGTAAGTCGTCGATGAAATCATGCTTCCGGCAAAGCTCGGAAAGGCGGTTGAGTACTTTCAGTGCCTGTTGGCTAAGCCCTTTTTCTTCAAGGATGAGGCACTGCGACAACAAATCATTTTTTTGTATTTCAGGATGGCTTGCGCTTTTGTAATCCTGAAGAAGCCTCAGAATCTTCCAATACAGCTGAACTTTGACAACAGGCGTGTGCGCCGATAGCTCTTCTCCGGCTAACCTGGCCGGATGCGATCCCGCGTCGAGAATGGCATTGAATACTTTCAGGTATTCGCTGTCGATTTTAAACCGGGCAAGGCTGACGCTGACATAGCGTTTCTCTACCGGCGCCAGGCTATGCACCAAATCGTCCAACATCGAGGATTTCTTTTTCTTTTCCATGCATTTCCTACACTAAACAAAAGACGCCTTTTACTCAAGACATCGCGTTTAGAAACTTAATATTAAAATATAAACACTGGAAATAAAAGTATAAAATTCCCTTCAAAATTAGTATTAACAACAAAAAAAAGCGATAATACAATAGTAAAATATAGAGTTATGAAACTTAATTTAAAAAAGTTTTAACAGTTACAAAACCTTCATTGATTCTCTACATTCGCTGATAAATCTCAATGCCTTTCTTATGAAAAAAGCTATCCTTATCCTGATCATGGTTACTGTTACCCGCCAGCTAAGCGCACAACTCACCTACTCATGGGCTAAACGATTTGGCGGAACCGGAAACGAATCCATTTACAAAATGAGAACAGACAATGCCGGAAATATTTTAGTGATCGGCTCTTACAGAGCAACTGTAGATTTTGATCCGGGACCTGGTGTTACCAACAGGACATCCCTGGGAGGTGATGACATTTTCTTTGCAAAATACGATGCCAGCGGAAATTTACTCTGGGTAAACACCATCGGCACCGCCAGCGACGATTTAGGCTATGATATAAAAGCAGACGCATCGGGAAATATATATGTTTGTGGCTCTTTTGCTTATGGAAACCAAAGTGCCGATTTCGATCCGGGGCCTGGCGTTGCTACGCTAACGTCTATAGGTAATATCGATGCCTGGTTCGGAAAGTATGACGCGAATGGCAATTACCTTTGGGCTCATAATGTGGCTAGCCAGAACAACGACCATGGACCATGCCTGAGCATCGACGCTTCTGGCAATGTATATATCGGCGTGATGTGTTCCACTGTTGGAATCGATTTTGATCCGGGTCCTGGCGTTGCGTCGCTCCCGATCACAGGTCCCTGGAACTTTGTGATAGCCCGTTACACCACAACCGGAAATTATGTATGGTGTGGCAACATGAACACGAACGGCACTTGGCATTGGATGAGCGACATGGAAAACGACGCGGCCGGTAATTTGTATGTGACGGGGTATTTCAGTGGCACAACAAATTTCGACATACGTGGCGGAAGCAGCAACCTGGTACCCGCAGGCGGCTACGACGCCTGCCTGGCAGCCTATACACCCGCCGGAAATTTGCTGTGGGCAAAACAGGCTGGCGGCACACAAGACGACTTCGGCCAGGGCCTGGCGATAAACCAGGCAAACAATGCCGTGTACTGGACCGGACAATACAAGGCAACCGGAAATTTCAATGTGAGCGGCGGCGGCTTTAACCTTATTTCTGCCGGCAACAGCGATGGCTTTTTCGCAAAATACACATTGGCTTCAGGGGCGTATGTATGGGCCAAAAGCATCGGCGGCACCGGCGATGAGTCGCCGGCCGACATCCAGCTCGATAACTGCGAGAACGTGTATCTTACTGGCGGCTTCGATTCGCCTTCTGCCGACTTCGATCCGGGACCTGGCGTATCAACGCGTTCTACAACAGGCCTTACCGATGTATTTTATGCCAAATACAGCGATCAGGGCTGTTACCTCGCCGCTTCCAGTTTTGGTGGCACCGGCAGCGACTTCAGTTCCAGCATCGTCGTTAATCCAACTTCGCTGAATATTTTAATTGCCAACTACTTTAATGGTACAGCAGATTTCGATCCGGGCGCAGGCACCGCCAATCTCACCAGTGCCGGAGGACAGGATGCTTTCATCGCGCAATATGCGCAAACCCTATCGACCGTACCAACGCCATCTAATACGACGCCGCCAGCCAATCTAACCGTGTGTGCCGGACAAACGACAACCCTTTCTGCAGCCAGCAATCTATGCGCGGGAGGCACACGGCTATGGTATCTGACATCTACCGGAGGTACTTCAATAGCCAGCGGCAACACATATACAACGTCACCTATCACTGTAACCACAACCTACTATGTAGCAGACAGTATTTGCGGCGGCATCAGCAACCGCGTTGCAATTACGGTTACGGTGGGTGCCGTAGCTGCGATCACTCCAACCAGCAACAGCCCGGTTTGCGCAGGCGCCGCCATTTCGCTTGGGGTACCTGCTGCCAGTACTTATACCTGGACCGGACCCAACACATACAGCAGTAACGTACAAAATCCTTCGATTCCGAATGCAGGGCCTGTCAACGCCGGTACGTATAGCGTTGTTGTGACCAATAGCCTGGGCTGTGTACAGGCCGGCACTGTCAATGTAGCGATCCTGACATCGACAATCGCCATACAAAGCATTAGCAACAACACGATTTGCCCTGGCCAAAACGCGGTGATCGTGCCTTCAGGTGCTACAAGTTATACCCTCAATCCCGGATCACAAACAGGCAACACGTTTACCGTAAGCCCAGGCACAACAACCCAATATTCTATTACCGGAAGCAATGCCTCCTGCCTGGTAAACAACACACTCACGCCTACCATCTACGTGGCGCCACTACCAACGGTAGCCGTTACCGGCAACACGAGCATTTGCCAGGGACAAAGCGCTTCATTGACGGCGTCAGGAGCCAGTTCTTATACCTGGACACCATCATCCACACTTAACACAACATCGGGCAGCAATGTATCGGCGAGCCCATTAACCACAACCACGTACTCCGTTACCGGCAGTACCGGAACCTGCACCAACAGTGCCCAGGTAACTGTGAGCGTGATCGCTACACCAACGATTGCCGTAAGCTCGGTAACTATCTGCGCCGGACAAACAACAACCTTAACGGCAAGCGGAGCGGCAAGCTATACCTGGAGCACGGGTCAGAATGGCGGCAATATTGCCGTTAGTCCTGCAAGTACAAGTACTTTTACTGTTAATGGCAGCAATGGCGGTAGCGGTGCAGGCTGCGTTCAATCACATACGGCGACTGTTACCGTTCATAATTACACCATTGCGATTCAAAACGTCAGCAACTACACGGTATGTGCCGGCCAAAGTGCGGTGATCACTCCCACTGGTGTATCGAGCTACACCTTACTACCCGGCGGACAAACGGGTGCCAGCTTTACGGTGAGCCCGGGAACCGCCACGCAATATTCCATAACGGGAAGTAATGCTTCCTGCCCCGCAACCAATACGCTGGCCACTACAATTTACGTAAACGCACTACCAACCATTTCGGTATCAGGCAATACTGTTATCTGCGCGGGACAAACCACCTCGCTCACAGCCTCGGGCGGCAGCTCCTACACCTGGACACCGGCATCCTCGCTGAACACCAGCAGCGGCGGCAATGTGACAGCTAACCCAACGAGTACTACAGCCTATACCGTTACGGGTATGGCAGCCAACTGTACCAATACCACGCAAATTACCGTAAGCGTTACTGCCACACCAACCATTACTGTGAACTCTGCAACCATCTGTACTGGTCAATCCGCTACACTCACTGCCAGCGGCGCTACAAGCTATACCTGGAGCAGCGGACAAACGGCAGCAAGTCAAACTGTAGCTCCTGCCAGCAGCACCACTTACACCGTACAGGGCAGTAACAGCGGCGTGTGTATGGTTTCCGCACAAGCCAGTGTGATAGTAGTGGCCTACCCGACTGTATTGTCGGCAAGTGTTACGCAGGTTCGCTGTTATGGCGGCAGCGATGGCAGCATCAGTATTTCTGGTTCTGGCGCCGATAGCTATAGCTGGTCGCCTAATAGCTCATCATCCAATACCGCCAGCAACCTTCCTGCAGGCGTATATTCCTGTACGCTTTCAGTAAGCCCTGGCTGTGCTACCGTGAGATCTTATACCATTACGGAACCGCCTGCCATAAACGGCATCACAACAAGTTCCGCAACGACCTGCGGCCTGTGTAACGGTTCTGCAAGTGTTGCTGCCAGCGGAGGAACCGGCACACTTCATTACACATGGCAAACTGGTGGCGGCAGCTCTGCTTCTGCAAACAGCTTGTGCGCGGGCCTATACACCATTACGGTGACTGACGACAACGCTTGTAGCGCTGCTTACACGGCCAGTGTTCAAAGTTCCGCCGCATTTAATACGACAGTTTCCACTTCGGCAAGTCACATCTATCAGGGCGAATCTGCCACACTACAAGCTGGAAAAGGCTATAGCTATGCATGGATTGCTAACTCATCCGTAACAAGCAGCACCAGCAGCAGTGTTTCGGTTTCGCCTATGGACGATGAAACATTCTGCGTGATTGTAACTGATACGATCGGCTGCCGCGATACAGCCTGCGTGGATATTTTCATTAAATGTGGCGATGTATTTATCCCAACAGCCTTCTCACCCAACGGCGACGGACACAACGACGACCTGAAAGTGTATAGCAATTGCCTGCAGGAAGTGCTTCTCAGAATATTCGACCGTTGGGGAGAAATGGTGTTTGAAGGCACTACGGTAAATTCCTCCTGGGACGGCACCTACAAAGGAAATCTCCTCAACGGAGGTGTGTTTGTTTATCAACTGACAGCCAAAACTAAAGATGGCGACTCTCTATCCAAAAAAGGGAATATCACATTGGTGCGTTGATACAAAAAAAATAAATACAATGATTCACTAAAAAATCAAGATCATGAACCTTCAACATATACGACTGAGCTGTTTACTTTCCATCAGCTTGCTTTTCGGTAACCTCCAGGCGCAGGACATGCATTTCTCGCAATTTTTCGCGATGCCCATTCAAGTAAATCCGGCAAATGCCGGCATCGACTACGACCTCGATATCGGCGTCATTCACCGTTCTCAATGGGCTTCGGTGGCCAAGCCTTTTACAAGCTACGGCATGTCAGTATCGGGCAAACCCGCTCAAAAAAAACGAAAAGGTAGCTTAGGGTTAGGTCTCGATTGCTATTATGACAAATCGGGTGATGCATCGTTTGTGAATCTGCAAACCGGCTTCAATATTGCTTATGCTGTAAAAGTGGGCGAATACAGTTCGTTGAGTGCGGGTATTAAACTGAACTATAACCAGCGTTCCATCAACAACACCAACTTTCAATGGGGCGAACAGTACGATGGCCATACTTACAACGCCAACCTGGCTAGTGGCGAGCAACTGGGCAATATGCAACGACTGAGTTTCTTTGACGTGGCAGGCGGCCTGAACTACCGCTACCAAAAGGGAGAAAAAAACATGTCAAGCAACACGGTTCGCATTTTCGACATTGGCATTTCTGGATTTCACATCAATAAGTCTGACATCTCGTTCCTTAAAACCGAACCAAATAAACTCGGTACGCGAGCCATGGCCTACTTTCAGGGAACCATCGGCATCGACAATACCAACGTCTGCCTGTTACCAAAAGCCTATTTCCAGGTACAGGGCACACAAAGCGAACTGGTTGCCGGCATGCTCATAAGCATCAAACCCAAAAATGAATCGAAAGTGACAGGCTATGTGCTCAGCAATGTATTCAATATCGGGTTTTTATACCGCGGCAAAGATGCGGTGATCGGTGTAATGCAATACGAGATTAAAAATTACGTGATCGGTTTGAGTTACGACATCAATGTGTCCAAACTCAGCTCAGCATCAACCGGTCGTGGCGCCTACGAGTTGTCGCTGCGTTATATTAACCCCAATCCCTATCTCCGAAAGGGAAAGCACCGCCGCTATGGCTCCAGCAAATTTCTATGATCTATAGCTTTTTAAACTCAAATTTCGGAGCACCTTTCACGCCTGTGCTCGTATAAAAATCGACAAAGTGTAGCTTGTAAAAATACCCTTTGCTATCCTGGAAAATATAGCTGTAGTTGCTGTGAACAGTGTATTGGTTTGTATTGAGACTAAATTCTTTCCAATCGTAACCAATTGCATTTCGGTTGGTAGAAAAGAGCCGCCCTAAGGTGTCGGCGAGGGTTATTTCCGCAAAAGGCTTGTCCCGGATGCAAAGTGTGCGGGTGCGGTGCGGATTTTGTAAAACGCCGGCAACCTGGTAGTATTGAAAGGGATTCGTGAAAAAATGGGTGTAATAGGTAAAGCAAATATCGTAGTCGCTTTTTTTGGGCTCGATGTAAACCTCGTGTCCGCTGCTTAGCGAAAACATCACAACGTTATAATCATTGTTTTTGTTTACGCTGCGCTCCATCACTTGCCCGCCCGAAAGGAGCGCATATTCAAATGAATAGGACAGGCTTCCCGCCGTACGCATTTTTAGTTTATAGAAACCCTGATGGATCCCTGTTTCGTCATAGCCGCCGTCTAAAATGTACACGGTGTTGGGGCTGTTCCAATTTCCAAAAGCCGTACTATCTGCTTTTCCGCTTGGGGCGTCGATGCGCGCGTTTGCTTCCATCCCCGTGGTGTCCGATACTTGCATCAGATCTGTGTATGAGGTTTTAAATACCTTCATTCCTTTGGAACCATTCAACATCAATCGGCTTCCGTCGGCAGAAGCCTCAAAGGCAAGATCCCAATCGGTTCTTCTGTTCGTAGATACCACGCGGTTTTCACCGAAAGAGAACCACAACTGATTTTTGTAGTTAGAACCCATATCTACCTGGGAAACGATAAGGTTGCCGCGATCGTAGGCAGGTGCAGGCAGTTCTTTCTTTTCGCAGTTCCAGCACGCGAATGGCAATATAAAGAGGATGATCTTTTTCATTCTTTCGTCAGGCTAAAAGCCAGTTTAATAAAAAAATTCCGGCCGGTGGAAAGCGGTACGGAAGATGAGGAACTACTATGCGCTCCGCCTCCGGCCGGTGATGAATTCAGGTTTGTGACATTAAAGAGGTTTTTACAACCGAGCGTAATACCAATGCGTTCGCGCGCAAATAGCTTCGACGCCGTTATGTCCAGCGTGTGGTAATCCGACAATGATGTTTGGCGCAGTTCTCCATTGCTGATTGCATAGCCCGGCAGCTTGCCGTTGTATTTATAAAACAGAGAGAGCGTGAGCTTTTGCCTGATAAACTTATAGGACATCGTTTCGAGCAATTCGGGAGAAAATGCATAGTCAGGTACGTCTTCGGTTTCTGCCAGCTGATTGTAGCGTCCGGTGTAGTTGATGCCGGTTTGCGCGCTGAAACGTTTGAACTTAAGGCTGTAGGTCATTTGTGTTCCAAGGGTCTTGTAACGGCCAACGTTGACATAAGAGTACTCCGTTCCACTCGTTTGGGCGAGGGTAATGAGCTGGCGGATATCGTTGTAAAAAACGCCGACATCCAACTTTACACGACAATTACCTGAGCGCGTGGCGTAATTGTAAGCCAGGGAATAGTTATCCGACTGTTCCGATTGCAGATTTGTATTGCCAACGATGTTATGATTGATATCTACAAACACAAAATACAGTTCTTTTAATGTCGGTGCCCTGAAGCCCCGGGCATAACTTCCCCGGAGTGTATGCCGGCTATTGAGTGCCCATTTCAGGTTGAACGATGGGACAAGCGGCGTAGCATAAGATGTGTTGTAGGCATAGCGGAGGCAGGGCTTGAGCACGAGCTGCCGCCTGATTTTATATTCACCGGTTACAAACAAAGCATAATCGCCCATGTATTGTGTCTGGCTATTTATGCGTTTTCCGAAAGCAGATTCGTAGCTAAGGTCGTAGCCTATTTCATAATGGAACTTAGCTTGCAGCCTGGCGCATACAAAAGATGCACGGCTCATGAGCAAGGTAAAATTGCTTGTATCCTGATCCGAACTATTTGCCGACAAGGTTTCGCTGAGCGTGGTGAGGTCTTTATAAACGGTCTTTTTTACCCGGCTGTAATAATTATAGGCAGCCAGCGCGTTTACTGACCAGTTATCCGAGAGTTTTCCGTTGGCATACACGTGGTTGTCCACACGCCTGGTATAGTAGTAATCGTCGAACGTATTTTCCGCGTAAGGCGCACGCGGGTAGCCGCGGTTGGTGATTTTTTCATCGAAAAATGCGCTTCTGAAACCAAGATTTATGCGGCGGAATGCGTAACTGTAACCCGCGCTGGCAAAATACTGCTCTTTCGGTTTCCACTGCCTGTAGCGCGTGCTATCCGCAATATGTGCTCCCGGAAAAAAGAAAGGTGCATCCGATGGATTCCAGCCATCGAAATAGTTGCGGCCTCCGCTGAGCTGTATGCTATGCTTTTTCAGGTAAACCTCAGCTTCGGCGGCTGTATTATACGTGCCGATGCTTTCATAATAAGCCGAGGCTCCAAGAACGTATTTTTTGGACACCGGCTTTTTGGTAATGATATTGATCGTTCCGGCAAGGGCATTGGTACCGTATTGCACCGATAATGGCCCTTCGATGAACTCGATGCGCTCTACATTATTCAGATTGATCTGCGAGAGGTCGATGTTTCCATTCAACCGGCCGATGAGCGGAACACCGTCGAGAAGTATTTTCACATTTTCGCCGCTGATGCCTTGCAGGCTCATTCCCGCGCCGAGGATATTGTCCATTTGCAGGCGCACGTTGAGCTGATTCGATAATACATCCTGCATGTTCACGGCTCCCATCTGGCGGATCTTTTCCTTATCAATTACCTGGATCTTTTGAACTGCCTGGCTTGCATCTGTGGGTTCATATTGCGCCGTAACCACTACCTCACCCAAGTTGGTGAGAGGTTTCAGGTAAATTGTGCTGGTGCGACTGATTTCCACGCCCGTGAGCGTGTTCTCGTATTTTTCGAAGCCCACCGCCTGTGCAATGAGTGTATAGCTACTGCTATCGGCTTCGCCCTGCCGGTATGTAACGATGCCTTTATCGTTCGCCGTTTGCCCGAGGCTGATGAATTTGTTCCTGACGATAAGGGTTGAATAAGGCACCGGGAGCGAGTCGACTGCCGACAGGATCTGCAACTGTTGGGCATGGGCCGGCAATCCCAAAAAACATAGCAGGATAATCTTGTACAAAAACTTCCAGGCCTTCCTACTCATGAGACGGATGCTTCCCGGAAGCCGTGCTGTTTTAAAAAATAAGCGGCATTCATCAGCACCGAGCGGCGTTGCCCGTTCAGCCTGCAATCGAAGCGCACCATGCCTGCCGGCTGGCCAGTTGTTAAGGCTGACGTCACAGCGGCCAGCAAGCGACTCAAAGCACAATGACAAACTTCTACCTTTGCTTTCCCACAAGGATTCAAAAGGCGCATGGCCTCATCGACCATGCGTTTTGCTATTATATAAGTGTGTGACGCTTGCTTTTGCATTTTAGGCAGCCTTCATAAATGCGTCAATGATCTTACGGATATCCTGTTTTGCAGAACCTGCCACATATACTTTACCGGTACATGAAGTTTCGCCCAGTTCAAATAAGCTCTCGTAAAGCCTCGATCCATCGACTTTGGCTTTCAGTTTCAGATCGGGTGTGGTTGCGTACACCTCATCCCAAACAGCGCGCACGTCAGCCCAATAGTTCTTTTCCCGTTCCCAGTATTTCAATGCCGGGGAAGCATCGTAATTTCCCCTGGTAAACTTTTCGATGCCACGTTCCCAGCACAGCAATTTGTCAACGCCGTTATTGCGTACAATTTTTTCATTGTTCTGATCCAGTACCCATCCATCAGAAAGGATCTCCATGCGACTATGGCGTTTCATCACATTGTAGTCGCTCCGCTTGGTAAATTCGCGGCGTGGCAAAGGCGAATCGTTCACTCCCTCCCAGAAGTGTTTACCGTCCACGTGTACCCAAGTGCCATAGCTCTCGTAGCGCGGGCTATCGTCCACCTGGCAAACTTTTTGGGTCCAGGTGCCTTTGGCTTGGTCGGCTGTAATGGTTTGCCTGATCCATTCATTGTCTTTGTAGTAGTTATAGAGCACGTTGTTTTCATATACCCAATCCTGTTTCCAGTGTTTGATGATGGTGCTATCGTTGATGATCAGCAAGTGCTGCAACACGATTTTTTTTGGAGTATCTTCGATGACGGTCACGTACTCAATGGCATGTTCGGCATAAGGCTTATGAAATTTATAGCCGGTATCGGGCGAAAATGTTTCTGCAAAGTTGAAAGATACTTTATAAATACCCGCCATGCTCTTGATGCAGGCGCGATCCTGATCCATTTTGCTGCCGTTGATAGCGGCAGGTTTTGCTGCCGGTGCAGGTTGTTTGCTTTGTGCCGAAAGCCCGAGCGTGAGCGCCAAGGCTGCGATGGTAGTCAGTGTTTTCATTGCTTTGATTGCGGTTTTGTTGTTTTAGATTTTGATTTTAAGTAGAAAGGCCGGAACTTATTCCTATGAAAAAAATCACCTGTTGATGGGCAAACCTTTTAATTAAGTTCCGGCCAGCTGGGTTATTGCTTAATGAATTTCTGGATGGTTTGATAGCCATTTACATTCAGGCTCACAAAATACACGCCTGCTTGCAGCGAAGCCGTATTGAGCAAATGCTGGTTAAGCCCGGAATCAGTGGTTAATGCTTCCGAAAAAATTGTTTTACCCGCAATGTCCTGCACAGATACACTGGCTTCAGACACCTTTCCCCTGGCGGAAAACAGAAGTGTAAGACCCTCATTTCCTGCCGGATTGGGGTACAAAGCCATGGTGACAGATTCGGTGCCAGCGTTATTGATACCGATAGAACTCCCGTGCAGGTGTTCTTTCGAGAATTTGAATTTACCTGTTGAACCGCCTGTATATGAAATAAAAACTACCTTGTAGATATCGTTATTTTGGTCTTCTACAAAATAAACGCGGTTCGGCTCTACCGTGTATTGGAATGTCGCATTCAGGCCCTTCCAATCCCAGCCAAGCACGTTGATAGCAGTGCTGAATGTATGCGACGCGTAGGAAGTGTAACTTGCAGGATTCGACACGCCGTTTGCCTGGGCTGCCAATACGCCATTATTCTGCAACACACCGGCCACTACCTGGTTCGACGCGCCCATGTATAACTCGGACGTTGTGGTGTATTTGGTAAACAACAGATCCCAGCCGGCTTTAGCGGGCTCACGATCTACAATGGCATTGCTGGCGAATGAGTAATACACAAAGTTCTTCGTGCCGTAGGTCTGCTTGGGTATCGAAACGGTTTGTTGGCCTGAATTATCGATGTTGGCATAAACCAGGGTATATGTATAAGGCATGCTTGCATTACTTAGCTCCTGGATGTAGAATTTTTTGAATGTATTGCCGGGATATTTCACAATAAATACCCGGTTGCCAGTCACGTTGTGGGTCGATGGGTTGTAATTCCCCCAGCCATAATGGTAAGGTCCGGAAGGTTGTTGATTGAGTGCTCCGGTTATCCAGGTAGAGTCACTGTTGAAAAGCGGGGTCGTTGCTGTATCGGCTTGTGTGACGGCCGTAAACGTTGCGGGAGTAGCGCCGGCGGCAATGTAAACGCTGTTGCCCACAGCATGGTTGAACAAAATAGTAACGTCGTAACCGCTGGTTGTGAAGGCAAGATCCCAGTTGGCACGGGCTGCCGACATCGACGAACCAGTCGATAATTTATACCATGATTCATTGGCGCTCCCAATTGAAACCGAGTCCATAACCGCCGTTTGAGCCCGAAGGCAAAAACTGCCGGATACGATAAGGGCGAGAGCTAGTACGTGTTTTTTCATGTTTTACTGTTTAGAATGATTATAAATAACTTTCGCAAAGATCATTTGTCAGGTGTTAGCGGGCAATACTAAAATGAGGGTAATCTGCTACCGCATTTTTGGTAGCACCGCCATTACTTCATCAGACCGGTTTTTACGGCGTATTGCGCCAACTCGATACTGTGATTAATACCTAACTTTTTGTAAATATTCTTTTTGTGGGTAACAATGGTGTAATAGCTGATATTCAATATATCAGCTATCTCTTTCGGACGTTTGCCCGATACCAGTTCACGTATCACATCAATCTCGCGTTCGGTAATACTTCCCGTGAGACAATGTTCTTTCACTGAGATTTCTTTTTCGAGTAATACATCGATAATTTGTCCGCAAAAATACTTTTCGCCTTTTGCGCACGACATAATCGCATCCTTGATCTCCTGCTCATCGCAATCTTTCAAAAGGTAATTTTTAATGCCCAAGCCGATGATCTTTTTAATCTCTTCTGCTGTTTTTTCGTGTGAGATAACCAGGATGTGAAGTTGCGGATAATCGCGGCGTACTGCCTGTATCACCTGGAGTGAAAAACAATCGTCGCAGCAATGGTCCACGATCAGCACGTCGGGTATGTGTTTCCGAAGCGCATGTTGCAATTGCGAATCATCCTCGACTTCTTCCACATATTCAAACCGCGGATCTTCTTTAATGAGTGTGCGGAGGCCTTTGCGGATCAGGAACGCCGTATCGGCGATGATGATCTTTATAGGAAGTTGTGGGGCCAAGTGCACTTATCTTATTTAGATTAATTCTAAACACAAAAATAGACAAAATGAGAGGTACGCCTAATACCTAAATTGCGGTATTTGCAACGTTCATAACGCGTTAAGCGTTAGGCCGGCAAGAGATCAATGAACCAGAATCCTTTGGTGACGGGAACTTCGGCGCTTATGGCCGGTGCAGGATCAAGCGGCTTATAAACTGTTTCACCGGGTTTAACGGCAATCGGGCGACGAAATATAGGTCCATCGAAACAAAAGGTATGGTATTCTCCGTTTTCGCCACAAGGATCAACGTTTGGAGGAAGCGCGTCAAGAAATGTCTCGTCAATTTCCCGGCCCAACCAGGAATCATCCAGAAAGGCATCGTTGGTGCAACACAGCAGAGTTCTGAATTTCAATGCTATAAAATGGTGTATCAATCCTGTGGTTGACTCTTTCCACAACGGAAATACGGCCGTCATACCAAGGCTGGCGAGGTTGCTTTCGCGGTAAGCGCGCAGGTCTTCCAGAAAAATATCGCCAAAAATCACATGGGTAATGTGCTCTGCTTTGGCTTTGTGAAGAGTAGCTGCCATTTGGCGCTCGTACTCGGCATTGCTTCCTTCGCTTACCTCTACTTTCAGTAACGGAAATCCCATGGCTTCGGCCTGCGCTTCCAGCAGAATTTCCCGTACGCCATGCATGGAGATGCGCTTGTAGCTTTGGTTAACCGTTGTGAGCAGGTATTTTACTTCATATTGATTTTCTACAATGACGCGGTGCAAAGCCATGGCAGAGTCTTTTCCGCCACTCCAGCAAAACAGAGCACCTGGCTTTTGGGATGAAGCATACTGTTCCTTCAGTTGATGCAAACACGCATTGCACAAACACGCATCGAATTGCGCGGCAATAAAGCGGGTTTCTGCAAGTGTTAACGCAACGGCTGTACAATCGCAGTGTTCCACATCGGTAGGGCGGCAGGTAAAGGCTGCACCACAGCGGACACAGGTGTCGGCCCCCTGCTCAATCTGCCGACTCAATGGCTACAAAATTAACCGGTGTATGCGATTTATCGAAAACGGGATAAATCTCAAGATTGCAGAGGTAAGGCTGCCCATCTTTCTTATAGTTTACCAACTGCCCGTTGACGGGTTGCAGGGTACGCAGGCCTTCGCGAATGCGCCCCATGGTTTGCTTACAGGTAGCAGAACCTTGCAGAAAAGCAGGCGTTTTACCAACAACTTCCGCCGGTAAGTAGCCTGTAAGATGGAAGAAGCGCCGGCTTACCCAAATGATCTCTTTCTTGAGGTTAGTGATCACTACTGTTTTTTTATGTAATAAGGGAAGCCTTAGTTCCGGGAACTCTACCCAGTTCAGGTCTTTCTCCAGGGTTTTCAGGCATTGCAATTCCTGCCCGGTATTGATGGCGCCGTAAATATGCTTGCAGGAGATATCCCAGCTGATAAGAGGTGCATAGGTTGCGCCTTTGTACATATTGGTTTGTGCGTCGTCGTATTCGAACATGTTGCAAAAATAAGAATCTGTTTGATATAACTATTTACCGAACCGATGAAAACCGGCCACATCTGTTGGCCGCATACCGGAATAACAGGATTAATGGGAAATTGTTTGCCACATGTGGTAAAGCGGAAAAAAATAAGAATAAAACGGCAGGATTAATAAGAATAAACTCACACTTTGACTCCCATCACGAGAATATCGTCGATCTGTTCAATATCTTTCCGATACCCGGCAATAAATAGATCCAGGGCCTGTCCCTGCTCGTTGAGCGGCATGCCCTGCAAGGACAAAACCAAGTCAGCAAACCGCTTTCTTGTTAACTTTTTGCCGGCTTCGCCGCCGAACTGATCGGCAAAGCCGTCGGTAAAAACATAAATGGTTTCTCCTGGTTCCAGTTTAAATACATGATTTGTAAACGGCCGGAAGCGATCATTCATCCCAATACACTGCTTATCGCCCTTGGTTTCGAGAAGCGTACCATTTTTCACCAACCACAAAGGGTTGTTGGCGCCTGCCCATTGCATGGTTTTGCTGGAAGGATCAAGCATACAAAGGGAGATGTCCATACCGTCGCTGATCTCTTCTTCGCTTTTACTGAAATTTTCGATCACAATTTCTGCCGTTTTGTCGAGAATGGCCGCAGGCTGCGTTAATCCAAACTCCCTTACAGCCCGGTTCAGTGCATTGTAACAAACCAGTGAAATCATTGCTCCCGGCACACCGTGGCCTGTGCAATCGCATGCTGCAAAAAGTACAAGGTCGCCAACCGTTTCCATCCAATAAAAATCGCCGGCAATAATATCTTTTGGTTTATACAGGATAAATGATTCCTCAAGATGCCGTCTCACTACACGCTGCGGCGGCAAAATAGCCGTCTGTATCCGAAGAGCATAGGTCATACTCGCGGTTATTTCCCGGTTCTTCTCTTCGAGCTCTGCGAGGGCATTTTTCAACTCTACATTTTTGAGCCGGTTTATTTCCGACTCTTTTTGAGCATTCTCTATTTTATTGACAAACTGAATACTTTTGGCCTTGAGGGCAGCGTTGGTCTTTGCATCTTCATCACTGACCTTAAAAAATTGCTTATAGTGATGCAACGCTTTCTCAAATTCGGTTTTTTGCTGGTAAATTTCAGACAGCAGCAAATGCGCCGGCGCGCTCACCGTTCGCAAATTCAGGCTGTTGGCTATCTCCAGGGCTTCAAACGTTTTAGCTTCTGCCACCTCTGCCTGACCTTGCATGAAAGATACCCGGCCAAGATCGAGCAAAAACCGGCCCTCGCCGTTTTTTATCCCAAGCCGTTTTACAACCTCCAGTCCCGCTAAACAATTGCTTTCGGCATCAGTAAAATTTCCTGTTTCAAGACACAAACTTACCAGCGCGCTGAGCGATGCCGCGTAGCCACCCCAGTCGTTGATCTCTTCCTGCAGTGCGCTGCTTTTGCTAAGGCAATCGTAACTTTTATCGTATTCTTTGGTTTTCAGGTACACATTGCCCATCCCCATGAGAGAGGCGGCCTGGCCCGCCAAATCGGCATTTTTTGCACTCAACGCCATACCCTGCGTATGGTATTCAATGGCACCGGTGTAATCGTTCAACGAACGGCTCAACGAACCCATCTGAAAATAGCACCGGGCCAGCTCGCCGGTGTTGTTTTCTTTCAGATAATATTCAAGTGCTTTGTGAATGCTATCAAGCGCGTTATCAAAATCGCTTAAACGCATGTAAATGAGACAAAAGTTATAATGTACTTTCGCCATTCCCTGCTCATCTTTCAACTGTTCAAATACACTCAGGGCCTCCAGCAGTTTTTCGAGGGCCTGCCCGTAATCAGCAATCTGCTGGCAGGCAAACGCCTGGTGCGTTAACGAGGTAGCGTAACCTTTGCGGTAATCCAGTCTTAACGAAAGGTCTTGCGATTCCTTACATAATACGAATGAACGCGAGGTATTGGTATTTCTGATTTCGAACGCGTGTTGATTGATCGCGTCCACTTTCTCTATCGAATCGGGTAAAGAAGCGATCAGGCGCTCCAACTCTTCTACCTTTTCAAGGATCATATGCTTTTTGGCTTCGATAGAAATTGATTCAGTTAGGGATAGTTCGCGGCTACCAGTGAATCATCTGAAAAGGCCGAAACGTCCTATCCAAAGGTAAGACGTTTCGGCATATTTCCAAAAAACAGCGCGGGGTTATACGAGCTACATTATTTTTTAACAAAAAAACTCAATTCACTGCGACTGGCATACCTTTCGGAGCTTTCACCTGGTACACCAATGAGAGTCTTTTACTGTCTTTGGCAGGTATGGTTAAACGCCATTTCAACAAGCCGGAAACGTCATCTAATTTGGCTCCTGAGAGTTCTTTCGGATCTATACTCACCGTTTTGTCATAGGAAAGCGGGAGTTGATCTTCTACCTCGATCTCGATCTTCGATGCCCTTGAATTTTTCATGGTAATTTCAAACGTGTACTGATGAACGATATCGTTGTCGAGAACTTTTTGCGAACATTTATCTTTCATTTTCTGACGCTTAACCGCAATATTCTTATCTATCCCAAGCGACAATTGGATCGTGTCTTCGGTACCTCCGGGAACCAGACTGGTCGAACCAACGTATGATCCATCGTAGTAAACGGAAGCCTCACCACCGATTGTGATCGCGTCTTCCCAATCGGGTAAAACGGCCGTGAGATACACATTGCTGTTCAGTTTAGGAATAGCTTTATATCTGTATAATGTGCGCAGGTCTTTCACGAGGATAGCGGCATAATGCTCTTTGCCGTCGGCCGGAATATTGTAGTTGAGCTTGATGTCGTATTCGGTTTCAATCACATTTTCGTTTACCGATGTGTATTCGTAAGCGCCTTTAGCCTCCACAACTTCTTCATCTTTATTCATCGTCACAACGTCGGCTCTTGAATAGCCCGCACTGGTGCCGGCAGGAACCTGCTGCACGGATAACTTTTTGTTCTTATACTGATAAGGACTGTAGCCAAGATAGTAAGGTGATAGTTCGGGAATGTTGTAGGAACGGTTAGGATTGGCCGTAGAAAGCACAAGGCGTACATTCGACCAGTCGTTACCCGATTGCTGGTGGATGCGGGCTTTGTAAGTGAGCTTTACACTTTGTTCAGTTGATAAGGCGCGCAGGTCGTAAGATGGCTCCCAGCCTGCATTGGTAATATAATAATTGAGGTTTATGGTGGCTGGCCCTGCTTGTTCGGCTATCACATGCACCATGATGCGGTAATCGATTTTTTCCACTTCTCCACCAGTGTTCTGATTGGCCAGTTCGTTGCTGATAACGGAAAGGCGCTCATTCAAACGGTTCTTCTTACTCTCCACCCGTTCTTTTTCGCGCTTGCATTTAAGCTGTTCGGCATTGATGTTAAACAGCTTTTCACGCAGGTAGGTTAATCCGTCTTTGAGTAAGGCAATACTGTCTTTTTTTGAAAGGCCTTTGTACAGGCTGTAATTGAGCAACACATTTTTTTCAGTATTCAGGACATCGAGTTTGCTGTTCACTTCTTCGAGCAGGTAATCGAGTTCCCTGATGCTATCGTTGATGTTCTTTACCATTTTATTATACCGCACATCGCCCTGAAGCCTGGCCTTATCGAGTTCAGGATAGTGCACTTCGTGCTGAATGTCGGCGATGATAAAATTTCCGGTACCCGAAGCCTGAATTGCTGAGGCGTTGATGCAATTTTCAAGACCTGAAAATACCAGAATATTAGGGCCGGCAGCGAGGGTAACAGTCGCGTTTCGGTGTATTTGGGCGCCTTGCGTATATACGACTATTTTTTCGGGTTTCGATTTTACGGTTTTTTCTGTTTCGTTTGCATGCGCCGTGCCCAGGAAAAGACAGAGCGCCATCATCATCAACTGTTTCATGGCTAGGTTGTTTTATTTTTTCTAAAAAGGGATGTTTCTAAATTTCCATTGGGATGGCGGCCGGTTGCTTTTTCCATAAACCGATTTCAAAAAAAACAAAAACGCTGCGTCCGTCTGGCGAATTACCGCTTGCCATGCCACCAGGCAGTGGCAATGCATTCAGGGCAACTCGTCATCAAACAATGTCCCCAAATAAATCTCGATTTGTTTTGTAGGAACCTGCTCTGCTCTCTAGAGCCAGGGTTATTTTTGCGTTTTGTGCGGTAAGGCAAGCAGCGCGCATACCGCTGGGTTCAGCGAAAGCGTATTACCTTGCCAGGCTGTTGTTGTACGGAATGCGGTTTACAATAGAGCGCCCGAGAGTTACCTCATCCGTGTATTCCAATTCGTCGCCCACCGCAATGCCACGCGCAATGGCAGAAAGGGTGAGGTCGTAAGCCGCCAGCTTCTTGAAAATAAAAAAGCTCGTGGTTTCACCTTCCATTGTTGCATTCAGTGCAAGGATTACCTCTTTTACTTCTCCGGCAGCCACTTTATCTACCAGCGATTGTATGGTGAGATTGCCGGGGCCAATGCCTTCCATGGGCGAAATTAAACCGCCCAGAACATGGTACACACCTTTGTAAAAGCCTGTGTTTTCTATCGCCATCACGTCACGGTAATCCTGTACCACGCAAATAAGCTGGTGATTACGTGCCGGATTGGCACACACATCACAGATATCGTTGTCTGAAATGGTATGACAACTGTTGCAATATTTCAGATCGCTTTTCAACGCTTTTAAGACATCCGAAAAATTCTCTACGTCGGCAGCATCCTGCTTGATGAGATGAAGCACATAGCGCAGGGCCGATTTTTTTCCAACACCAGGAAGCGACGAAAAATGCGCCACTGCCTGTTCGATCAACTTTGAACTGAATTCCATGATTTTACTACGCTAACAGGCGACTACTTCGAAAGTTCGATCTTCATCTCAATTTCTGCCTGGTAAGAGGCTTTGTCGTAAACCTCCAGGTTGCGGCTATACTCTTTATAACCCGGTGCTTCGATGCGCATCTGGTATTTGCCGGGAGGCAAGATCACGACAAAACGACCGGTAGCCGGATTGGGCAGATAGTTCCCTACGATTTCCTTCGAAATATTGTTGCTTACTGAGATGAATGCGTCAGCGAAATTCACCGTGCCACCATCCTGTGCGGTCAATTCACCAATCACCACCGAATAATCATTCTCCACTTCGTTGAAGGATACACGGTAGATATCAAGATCGCCCATGCCTCCGGCTTTGGCTGTGGCAATGTATCCGTATTTCCCATTCCTCGATATCCGGAAATTCATATCGTCGTCGGTTGTATTGATCGGGTAGCCAATGTTTTTGGGTTTTGAGAAGCTATTATCGTCTTCGAAGGAGGATTTAAAAATATCATAACCGCCCATGCTGGTATGCCCTTTCGATGAAAAATACAGTATTTTCCCATCCGGCGAAATATTCGGAAAATCCTCATCGTAGGGAGTATTGATGGATGGTCCGGCATTTTGAGGTTCCGACCATTTGTTGCCTATTTTACGGCAAAGGTAAATGTCAGTACCGCCGAAACCACCTTTGCGGTTGCTCGCAAAAAATAAAACATTGCCTTCCGGCGAAATCGACGCGGCAATTTCATCGCCGCCCGAGTTGATCTTCGCATCCAGTTTTTCAGGCTTTCCGAAATTACCCTGCTGATCCATCTTACTAATGAAAATGTTACCTTTTCCGCTGCCTTCGGGCAGGTACAGCAACAGGTTATCGCCATTGGCACTCAAGCCTATTACTTCCATGCCGCCGTTGCCGGCATTGATGGGCGCACCAATAGGTGATGCTTTCATGTATTCGCCGTTTACCACTTTCGAAATGTAAATGGAGTTGCGGTAAAGACCATTATCCATTTTCTCAGCATTTTTTTCCGGCCGGCGTGTGTTATATACCAGGAAAGCCTCGTTGGAAGTTACAAAAGGGTAATAATCGGCGTAAGCTGAATTGATATTCGATCCGAGGTTCTGGAACATGACACTCACCGGGTATTTCATCAACTCTTTGGCATTGATGCAATGCTGTATCTGCAATTCGGCATCCACAAGGTTGAAAACCGTGCCTTTGGCTTCTTCCTTAAACTTTTTAAAAGTATTCGATGCATCGTCGAAGCGGTTGGCATATTGATAGGCGCGACCCAGCAGGTAATTGGCATTCGGATCGTGTTTTTCACGGCGTGTTACGATCTCGAGGTAAGGTACTGCCTTTGCTTTGTTGACGTTGGAGTTAAGGTAACATACTGCTACATTGTAGTTATAAGACTCGTTCTGCGGATCTTCATTGAGCAACTGCAGGTAATCGCCCAGGGCGTCTTCGTAGTTCCCCATCTTCATTTTCATCGCCGCATTTTCGGGACTTACTTTTACCAATGCATCATCCTGGGCTTGCATCCCGGATGCAGAGATCAGGATCAGGGCCAGCAGTATTGTTTTTTTTGTCGTCATCATGATTGGGTTTGACATGTGTTTATCGGTTTTTACGCACAAGCAATGCATGGCCATTTTTTATAGGCCCTTCCAAGTGTCTAATTTATGCAATTTGCGAGAATTGACACAATCCTGTGAAAAACTGCTGAAATAGTCTTAAAAAAGGCTGGCCGCTATTTGTTAATATTGATATACGTATCAATTCTATTTCTATGCAGATCGCTCGGGCCATATGGCATTACCTCCTGTTTCCTTTCCTGCTGTTTGCCCTCTGGGGCGGCTGCGGCGGGCCAAAAGTGGCAGAAGATAAGCGCACGGTATTTAATTACAATGAAATGGCGGGAGTGAGCAGCCTCGACCCTGCCACAGCCAATAACCTGGAAGACATCTGGCCGGTAAACCAGTTGTTTAACGGACTGGTGCAGATGAATGATTCGCTCCATGTGATCCCGTGCATTGCCAAACGCTGGTATATAAGTGATGATGGCCTCACCTATACGTTTATCCTGCGCAACGATGTATTTTTCCACGACAACGCATGTTTTGAAAACGGGAAAGGCCGCAACGTGGTAGCCAAAGATGTGGTTTTTTCTTTCAACCGCCTCTACGATGCTAAAACGAGCAGCGCCATGTCGTTGCTTACCAACATCGACCGTACCGAAAAAACCAATTATAAAGGATTCAGTGCCATCAACGACACCACCTTTGTGATTTACCTTAAACAGCCTTTCAGCGCGTTTTTAAGTGTGCTCACCATGAAGTATTTTTCGGTAATTCCTTCGGAAGCAACTGACATGTATGGGCAGGATTTTCGCCGGAATCCCGTAGGAACTGGCCCTTTCCGGTTTAAGCTCTGGGAGGAAGGTACAAAGCTGGTATTGCTCAAAAACGAGAACTATTTTGAGTTTGAAGGGAATCAGCGCCTTCCGTACCTGGATGCCGTGACGCTTTCGTTTATCAAAGACCGGGAAACAGCGTTTATGGAGCTGCTAAACGGCAAATACGATATGCTTAGCGGAGCCGATGCATTCAATATCAATGAAGTATTGGATAAGAACGGTGATCTGCAGCAGGCATACGCCCAAAAATTCGTTCTGCAGAAACAAACCTTTCTGAAAACAGATTACCTGGGGATTCTGGTTGACGACAACATGGAATTGGTGAAAAAATCGCCCTTACGGATGAAGGCCTTGCGTAAAGCCATTAATTATGCTTTCGACAGGGAAAAAATGGTGAAATATTTCCGCAAGAACGTGGGCTACCCGGCTACCGCCGGCTTTATTCCCAATGGCCTGCCATCGTTCAACGATAAAATTGTGAAAGGCTATCATTACGACCCGGAAAAAGTGAGGCAATTGCTGCTCGAAGCAGGCTATCCGGAAGGAAAAGATTTGCCTGAAATCACATTACATACCACAGACAACTACCTCGAACAAACGGAATTTATCCAGTCGCAACTAGCCGACAACAACATTCGGGTGCGCATTAGTGTCGATAAACCTTCGGTGTTGCGCCAGGCGGTAGCAAGCTGCGAATACAATTTCTTTAAAAAATCGTGGGTGGGCGACTATGCCGATGAAGAAAATTTTATGAGCCTGTTCTATAGCAAGAACTTCGCCCCAATGGGTTCGAATTACACCCATTATAAAAATCCTGAATTTGATGTGCTGTTCGAAAAAGTGGTTCGCGAACAAAACCGCGAGGTGAAAAACGCGCTGTACCAGAAAATGGACCAGATGCTGATAGACGATGCACCTGTAGTTCCACTTTACTATGACCAGGTAATACGGCTGGTATCAACCCGCATCCAGGGACTGACGACAAACCCCATGAACCTGCTCAACCTCAAAACCGTGCGGAAAGCCAATAAACTCTGAAATGAGATAATTTAACAGTTTTGGCACCGGCAATGGTATTTTTTTTCAGACAGTTAAAATTTATCCTTTAACTTTAGCCTCTTTGGCGTTTTGGCGGTCCAGCAGACTGGCATAAGGTTACAGGTACTAACTCTCAAGATTCGTTTTACACTATGTGGAAATATTTTTCAGGCGTTCTACTCAGGCATAAACTCGCATTCACCCTTGCACTTTTGGCAATTACCGGTTTCATGGTTTTCGAAACCATGAAAATTGAGTTGTCTTACGATTTTGCCAAGATCCTGCCCGACGACGATAGTTCTTATGTGGAATATGTGCGCTTTAAAAAGCAATTTGGGGAAGATGGTAATGTGATGGTCATCGGTTTTGCGGACAAAGACCTTTTCCGCCTCAATAAGATCAACGACTGGTATCGCCTCACCGACAGTATCCGTGGCATACAGGGCATTAAAGGAGTGATGTCGATCACCTCGCTTTACAAGATTGTCAAGAACGACAGCCTTGAGAAGTTTGAATTTAAACCACTGCTCACGCGGGCATTCACGAATCAGCACGAAGTCGATAGCTTTAAAACGGAAGTACTGGGCCTTCCGTTTTACAATGGCTTGATCTTTAATCAGGAAACAGGGGCCAACCTGATGGCCATTACATTCAATAAAAATGAGCTGAACTCGAAACGCCGGCTAACCATTGTGGACGATATACGTCGCGTGGCCGATGCCTTTGCGCAAAAACACAGTATACAGATGCATTATTCGGGCATGCCTTACATCCGTTCGGCCATTATGAAAAAAGTGTCGGGCGAGATGACGCTATTCCTTCTGCTCGCGGTGCTGGTAACAGCCATTGTGCTTTGGGTCTTTTTCCGGTCTTTCTCTTCGGTGATCTTTTCGGTGCTCGTGGTTGCCATCGGTGTGCTTTGGTCGGTGGGCACCTTGCAGTTGTTCGGCTACAAGATCACGGTACTTACGGGGCTCATCCCACCACTCATCATGGTGATCGGGCTTCCGAATTGTGTGTTCCTTATCAACAAATACCACAAAGAGTTTGCCCTGCATGGCAATAAAGTGAAAGCCTTGTCGCGCACGATCCAAACCATCGGCGTGAGTTTGTTCCTGGCAAACGTCACCACGGCCATCGGGTTTGGGGTATTGTATTTCACCAACAGTTCGCTACTCGTGGAATTTGGTGTGGTAGCGGCCATTAGTGTGATGACGACATACATTATTACATTGATCCTTATTCCGATCATCCTTAATATTCTGCCGGAACCCAAAGCGAAACACCTCAATCACCTCGAAGCCAAACGCATCAATTCCCTGCTCGATAAGGTTGATGGTTGGGTACAGCACAAAAGGCCCGCGATCTACATCAGCATCACCCTCATTACGATTATTTGTTTCTGGGGCATGAGCCTGATGAATGTGGTGGGGTATGTGGTTGATGATTTACCTCAAAACGATCCGGTATATCTCGATCTGAAGTATTTTGAGAAGAATTTCCGCGGCGTGTTGCCGTTCGAGATCTCGATTGACACCCGCAAAGAAAATGGTTTGTTTGCCAACAATGCCAGGGCACTATACAAAATCCAGGCGATGCAACGGCTCTTTGCCGAGGACAGCATTTTTTCGCGGCCGCTGTCGATCGTAGAAGCCATTAAATTCTCGAATCAGGCCTACAACGAGGGCAATCCTAAATACTACAAATTGCCGTCTGTTACAGATTTAAAAGCGCTGTCGGAATATTTCCAGCCAGGAGCGGCCAAAAACCAGAACAACATCATGCAAACCTTTATGGACAGCTCGCGACGCATTACCCGGGTGAGCTTCCAGGCAGCCGATATCGGTTCGAAAGACATGAAACTGCTGGTGGATTCGCTCCGACCGAAAATCGACTCCATTTTTAATCCTAAAGACTATAAGGTAACGCTCACCGGGCATAGCCTGGTTTTCCTGAAAAACAATGATTACCTGCTCTCGAACCTGTATGAAAGCCTTATCATCGAAATCATTCTGATTGCGATTGTTGGCATGGCCTTATTCCGTTCCATCCGCATCATTCTGCTGTCGAAACTACCTTGCCTCATTCCGTTGGTGATCACGGCCGGGGTGATGGGCTTCCTCGACATCCGGTTCAAACCATCTACCATTCTTATTTTCAGTATAGCATTCGGTATAGCATCCGACGGCACAGTGTATTTCCTGACCAAGTACCGTCAGGAGCTAAAAAAGGGCTTTTCGGCACCAGAGGCCATTTCCACGGCAGTGCGCGAAACGGGGCTTAGCATGGTGTACACCAACATCATCCTCTTTTTTGGGTTTATTATTTTTGCGGCGTCCAGCTTCGGTGGCACGGTGGCAATGGGTATCCTGGTATCGCTCACACTCATCGTTTCAATGTGCACCAACCTGGTATTGTTGCCTGCCATCCTGTTGTCGATCGATAGCCGAAACACGAAGAAAGAGATCCTTGACGAGCCGCTCATTAACCTCGACGATGAAGAATCGGGCCGCGACATGGACGAAGATATCTAAAACAGGTAATTTTTACGGATCGCTTTTTGGCGCTTAGTGATGCAGGTTTCCGTGAGTTTCGTATTTTAGCAGGACGATGAAAAAATTACTGGCCTTTGCCGGAAGCAACAGTTCCGGCTCCATTAATAAACAGTTAGCGGCATACGCCGCCAGTTTGTTCACTACATACAGCGTCGAAGTGTTTCACCTCAACGATTTCCCCATGCCTTTATTTAGCCTCGATGTGGAACGCGAACAGGGATCGCCCGAAAGTGTTGACCGGCTGATCGACAAACTGGCTGGCTGCGATTTTATTGTTTTATCGCTTGCCGAGAATAACGCAAGCTATAACGTGGGCTTTAAAAACGCCTTCGACTGGATGTCTCGCAAACAACCGAAGGTATTCCATGATAAACCCATGTTATTGATGGCTACTTCTCCCGGTAAACGCGGCGGCGCATCGGTTCTCGAATACGCCAAGGCTCATTTACCGCGCTATGGGGCGGATATCAAAGCAACCTTTTCGCTGCCTGCATTTCATGAAAACTTCAAAGTCGGCGAAGGCATCAGTAACGAAAGCCTGAAACAAGAGCTGCAGGAAATTGTCCGCAGCCTCGAACCAACAGCCTAAGCCTTTTACCAATATGACCGAACTAAGCAAAACATACCGCAACGATGAGATCACCATCGTATGGAAACCGTCGCTCTGCATTCACTCCACCCGCTGCTGGAAAGGAGAACAGGGCCTGAGAAGTGTATTTAACCCGGCAGAAAAGCCCTGGATCAAAGCCCATGGCGCCGATACCGGAGCTATTGTTGAGCGCATCCGCAATTGTCCCTCTGGGGCTCTCAGCTTCTATTACAACGACAAGGGGCCGGAAGACCAGGCTAAGGCCGCTCCTGCAAACAACCAAACCGTAGAGGTTTTGCCAAACGGCCCGCTCCTCGTTCACGGACCGGTTCAACTGAAACACAAAAACAACGACACACCTTTGGCAGATAAGGTAACGGCTTTTTGCCGTTGCGGAGCATCGGCCAATAAGCCATTTTGCGACGGATCGCATCACCGGATCGGTTTCCGCGACGAGTAAGCACCATTTGCAGTGCCGCTGTTGAACAAACACTGTATCTTATCCTAAATTTCATTATCTTCACTTCATTACTATCATTTTAAAATCCAACGGATGAAATCAATCGACCAAATTTTTGAAAACAACAAAGCCTGGGTAAATGAAAAACTTGCACTGAACCCGGAATATTTCAACGACCTCGCCAAAGGGCAGCAACCCGAATTTTTATATATCGGATGTTCGGATAGCCGCGTAACCGCGGAAGACCTGATGGGCGTTCAGCCCGGAGAGGTATTTATTCACCGCAACATTGCCAACCTGGTAAATAATGTGGACCTCAACGTAATGTCCGTGATCAACTACGCCATCCGGCATTTGAAAGTAAACCATGTGGTAGTGTGCGGCCACTACAACTGCGGCGGCGTAAAAGCAGCGATGAATCAGCAGGACATGGGTATTTTAAATCCATGGTTGCGCAACATCCGCGACGTGTACCGCTTGCACCGCAAGGAACTGGATGCCATCACCGACCTCGACAAGCGCTACAACCGCTTAGTGGAACTGAATGTGCAGGAACAATGTGTAAATCTTATTAAAACAGCCGCGGTGCAAGAGGCTTACAACGACCGTGGCCTGAAGGTTCACGGCTGGGTTTTCGATATTCAGACCGGAAAATTAATTGACCTGAACATCGACTTTCCGAAGATCTTATCCGATATCATGGAGATATATAAACTTTTCTAAATCCACTGAACAACTATCGACTAAAAAAGCCGGGCTTTACCCGGCTTTTTTCGTAACATGTCTTATTTCCCAAACTTGCCTTTCAGCGCAGCAAGGGCCGATTTCATATCGGTAGGGTCGTAGGACGCCGCTTCTTGCTTTTTGGCAGCAGGCTTTTTAGCATGTGTTCCTTCGCCTTTCATCGACAGGGCAATGCGCTTGCGTTTCACATCGCATTCGGTCACGTTTACCCACACCTGCTGACCTACTTTTACAATGGTATTCGGATCGTCAACAAAGGAATCGCTCAATTGCGAGATGTGCACCAAGCCGTCCTGGTGAACGCCAATATCGACAAAAGCGCCAAAATTGGTCACGTTGGTAACGATGCCCGGCAAACGCATACCTTCCCGCAGGTCTTCGATGCTGTGCACACTATCGTCAAAACTAAATACTTCGAAGGACTTTCGGGGATCACGGCCTGGTTTCTCCAGCTCGGCCACAATGTCTTTCAGTGTTGGGAGCCCAATGGTATCGGTTACATAAGCATTCAGATTAATTTTCTTGCGAAGTTCCTTATCGGCAATGAGATCGTCGATGCTGCAATTCAGGTCGCTTGCCATTTTTTCGACGATGTGGTACGACTCCGGGTGGACGGCACTTTTATCAAGCGGATGGATGCCGTCGCGGATCCGGAGAAAGCCGGAACACTGCTCGAATACTTTCTCACCCATGCGGTTTACATTCAGTAAATCTTTCCTTGAGCGGAAAGCGCCATGCGTATTGCGGTAGTCAACGATGTTTTTGGCAAGTGTTTCGCCAATGCCCGACACATAGGAGAGTAATTGCCGCGAAGCCGTATTCAGTTCCACGCCCACACCGTTTACACAACTCATCACTACATCGTCGAGCTTATGCTTAAGCGCCGTTTGATCGACATCATGCTGGTATTGACCAACCCCAATGGATTTTGGATCAAGTTTTACCAGCTCTGCCAATGGATCTGCTAAGCGACGGCCAATGGAAACCGCGCCGCGCACTGTGAGATCATAGTCCGGAAACTCTTCACGCGCCACTTCAGACGCTGAATAGATAGACGCGCCGGCTTCGCTTACCATGATAACCGGAATGGTTTTGGGCAATACTTCGATGTTGCGGATAAACTGCTCGGTTTCGCGTGATGCCGTGCCGTTGCCAATTGCAATGGCCTCAAGCTCATATTTGGCGCACAGCGCCAGCACCACATGCTGCGCTTCTACTACCCGGCGTTGCGGCTCATGCGGATAGATAACGGTATCTTCAAGCAATTTCCCTTGAGCATCGAGTGCCACCACCTTACAGCCGGTACGAAAACCCGGGTCGAGCGCCAGGATAGACTTTTGCCCCAGCGGAGAAGCCAACAACAGTTCGCGCAGGTTATCGGCAAAAACCTGTATGGCTTTTTCATCGGCACTTTGCTTGGTGAGCAAGCGCATTTCGGCTTCGATGCCCGGCTGCAACAAGCGTTTGTAGCCATCTTCTATCGCTAATGCCACCTGTTCGGCGCACTCATTGCGCGCTTTGATGAATTGTTTCTTCAGTTGTTCATGCGCCGTTTCATCATCGATCACGATGTCGAGAATCAGTACATCTTCTTTTTCACCGCGGCGCATGGCCAGCATCCGGTGACTCGGGCAAGACATCAGCGGTTCTTCCCATTCGAAATAATCCTCGAATTTTTGTCCCTCTTCCTCTTTACCACGAATAACACGGCTTTTTATCACCGCTGAGCGCTTAAACAACACGCGCATGCTTTCCCGCGCTACCGCATCTTCACTGATCATTTCTGCGATGATGTCGCGTGCGCCTTGCAAGGCATCGTCTGGATGTTCTACACCTAAATCTTTGTTCACAAACTTGATGGCTTCTGGGAACAAGTCGTTGCATTGTTGTTCGAGTATAAGCAGTGCCAGGGGCTCCAGGCCTTTTTCACGGGCCATCGTTGCTTTGGTTCGTCTTTTCGGTTTATAGGGCAGGTATAAGTCTTCGAGGGTCGAGAGTGTTTCGGCAGCCTGAATTTTATCGGCCAGCTCGGGCGTGAGTTTTCCCTGCCCTTCAATTGACTTGAGAATGCTCTCGCGGCGCTGCTCCAACTGGCGCAGCCGTTCGATCTCTTGCTTGATCGTAATTACCTGCACTTCATCGAGGCTTCCGGTTACTTCTTTTCGGTAACGGGAAATAAATGGCACTGTAGCTCCTTCGTCTAACAACTCAACAGTAGCTCTTACTTGTTTCACATCAATGTTCAGCTCTGCGGCAATCTTGATAAATAAACTGGAATCGGTCATGGAATGATCGGAATTTGTGATTATAAAATAGAGGGAAACGTTGTGTGCCCTTTAAGCAAAGATAATTCTATAAACCCGTTGGAGGCGTTGATTTTATGAACAAGGCGAAAGATAAAGTTTTGAAAATCAACTGTTTTTTTGAGGGTTTCCGAAGAGAAATCAACAGGGGTTTTTCCGGTGAAAACAGAGACCTGCGACAATGAAAAGTACGTAATGGCGTTACGCTGTTTTAAGCTCCGGTGCCTTCAAACACTTCTACTTCAGCCAAGGGGCTAAACAGGTAAACAGTGCCACTGCTCAACTCCCTGCAGCGGAAACGTTTGCGAAGTTTTTCGCCTTTTTCGAAAACCCGCGATCCATTGTACAGAAACTGTGCCCGGAATGGCAGATGTTCGAGCAGAATCAGGTGGCCGTTGGTACCCGGTGTATCGTATAGCTTGAGGGTGCGCATGAGCGTAGCATCGCTGCAGCTCGCTGCAGCAGGATTTTGAAGATATTTGCGCAAAGCATACAGCACATCCAGCGGTAAATGATCAGGATCGAGAAACGGGAACATCAGATCGCGAAAGGCTTGTTTCCATTCTGCTCCATGAGGCATCACGGTATTGCGATAGGTCACATAGGTTTTAAGGTGCGCAATTTCATGCACCAGCGTGACAAAAAAAGCGTATTGATTGAGGTTGTGATTGATCGTGATGGTGTGGTTGAGTCCACTGTGTGGCGCGGTATAGTCGCCAAGTTTCGTACTGCGCTCCTTGGTGATCTTCAGTTTAAAATCAAATTCGATGATCCACCGGGCAATGGTAGGCACTGCAAATCCTGGAATATACTTTTTCAGGATTTCCGAATTGCGTAAAATTTGTTGTTGGCGTGCATCCATGGGAAGAACAAATTTCGGGAACGTCAAACGAGAGTCGCGTGCATCGTTTTTCTACTGCTTTGCTATCAAGGTTTGTACTTGGAGCGAGAGAGGATTTTCTGGGCGTCTTTCTCATTCATAAGCTCCTCAAAGGTCACATTTTCATTGTGCTCCATATAAGAACGCACGATCTGTCGCCCCAACCACATGGCAATGCGGGGCGGGCATTCTTTACTGATAGAGCCAGTAAAAGGACCGTCGCTGGTGTACTCGCTCACAATTTTCAAGTCGTTGGCATAAAGTTTATCATCTTTCACAAAAAATCCCCACAGGTTTTTTTCGTAAGTATCGCAATACTCGAGCTGGCTGCGTGTGTAGCCGAGCTTGAGCGAGTCGTGTACATCGGGCAGCAATGCATCGCACAAATAAAATACTTTGCCATAAAAAATCATGTGATGGAGTAAATTATTAACCACATCGCTATTGTCAAACTCACTGAGCACAAGTCCACGCACCGCGTCGGGCGCGATGTATTCGCGTGTCATGGTGCGGGTCCTGAAATTAGGAAGCTGCAACGCATTGTAATACTTATAGTTCCTGCCAAGGTACATTTCGAGGCCTATTGCCAAAGTGGAATCAACATATACAATGTTGTAGTTGAAGCCACTCATGAAGGTGACGTATTGTTTCGGCGCCTGTTTTTTAGGAAAAAGGGCCTGATAGCGCTTCATTGCATCAGTCAGTGCTTCGCCAATCAGCTGAACATCATTGTCACTATAGTTTTTTTCCACATCGGCATTTACTGTACTCATGTCTTTGTCTGTTAAAAAACCAAGTAGTTTTTCGGTGTACAGTGAGTCGCCTACTCCGCCCTGGTTGATGATGGAACCGATGAACCGGTTGTAAAACATGCCGTATGTTTTTTCAAGCTGTGGCGTCTTGGCCGTAATGTTTTGCGCATCGACCGAACGAAGGTCTTTATCGAGCCGTTTGAATGTTACAGGTTCAATTGAAACATAAGATGTATCAATGTCAAAACGGTTATGACCACATGAAACCAGGACGAAAACAACAAGTAGTGTTAAGACAGTTTTGCAGATTGCAGACACGTTTGGATTCATAAAAAAAGAGGAAATGGGTTGTCTTTTTTCTTTGCTTTTCAAAGAGACTATATTAATATTTATCTTAATTTTACCCATGTTAAATTACATAAAAACCAAGGTATATGAAAAAAATAATACTGTTAGTTTCAAGCAGCCTGTTGTTAGCTAATTCATTTTTAGCACAAGACGACAGCGATTTCGACAAAAAATTCCGTTTTGGACTGAAAGTAGCTGCCCAGCCTACCTGGGTTTCTTCTAAAGACAACTTTACCACAAACGACAAAACCGGCTTTGGATTTGGCTTTGGACTCGTTACGGAATTCAAACTGTCTAATATCATCCATTTGCAAACCGGCATCGGTGGCGATTTCGAACGGTATTTTGTAAAATACAACAACACGTTTACCCTTTTCCCACCGAGCGGCATTGGCGCAGGGTATGCCACCAACTCGAGCGGAGAGCTGATCGAGGCCAAAGACGGCACCAACGCAAATACATTCTACAGCAGCAGCAATAATTTTTACCTGCTTAATTCGCGGAAAATCAAAGCTACTTACATCACCGTGCCTATCATTTTAAAAATGATGACCAAAGAAATCAGCGGCATGCGTTATTTCGGTATGTTTGGTGGCGAACTCGGTATCCGCAGTGGCTTACGGGCTGACGACAATGTGCAACAGATCACCGCCGGCAGCCTGGCTGTTAATAATAACAGTAACATCAACATCGGCAAAGACGGTTCGTTGATCCCGATGCGCGTGGGATTGAACGTGGGATTGGGTGCGGAATACCGCTTAAGCGGCTCTACTGCTGTATTTTTAAATGTCAATTACTTCCATTCGTTCACAAACCTGATGCGTAACGATTCAAAATACATTTATACCAATTCAACCCTTAACACCAACGATGGCACGCTTGATTTCACGAACATGAAACAAGGCCTCATGGCGCGTGCTATCCGCATCAACATTGGCGTGATGTTTTAATTGCACTTAACTTTTGGAAAAATCCCGGTCGAACGCCGGGATTTTTTGTATCACTTTTTTAAAACCCGTTGTTATGAAACATCAGGAAATTATCGACCATATTGTTGCCTGGCTTAAAAACTACTCCGAAGCATCGCGCACGGAGGGTTTTGTAGTAGGCATATCCGGAGGCATCGACTCGGCACTTACTTCTACACTCTGCGCCCTTAGCGGCAAACGCGTCATATGCCTTAACATGCCAATCCGCCAGATCAGGAACGAATACGACCGCGGCAACGAACACATTAACTGGCTGAAGCAACGCTACAGCAACGTAAGCAGTGCCGAGGTGGACCTCACGCCTATTTTTGAACAGATGGAAAACACGTATGAAAAGGACATACAGGATTTCCTGACGATGGCCAATACACGGGCCCGACTTCGCATGACCACGCTCTATGCCTATGCCGGACATCATAAACTGCTGGTAGCCGGAACGGGTAATAAGATCGAAGATTTTGGCATCGGTTTTTTCACCAAGTATGGCGATGGCGGGGTGGACTTAAGCCCGATAGCAGACCTGATGAAATCGCAGGTGTATCAACTGGCGGCACACCTTGGCGTGACAGGCTCGATCCTGAGTGCGCGGCCAACCGATGGCTTATTTGCCGACGGCCGAACCGACGAGGACCAGATCGGCACAAGCTACGACATGCTCGAATGGGCCATGCTGTACACAGAGAACAAGGAATCATACGCACTGAACGATGCACAAAAACAAGCACTCGACATTTACCTGAGCCGCCATAAGGCTAACAGGCACAAAATGGATCCGATTCCGGTATGTGATATCCCTAAAGCCTTGTTCAGCTAAGATGGAAAAGAGAACCTGTGCCGAATGCGGAGAAGCCTTTCACGGACGTGCCGATAAAAAGTTTTGCAGCGACCTCTGCCGCAATGCGTTTAACAATAAGCTAAATGGCGCCTCCAACAATTACATCCGCAACATCAACAACATTTTGCGCAAAAACAGGCGCATCATGGAAGAGCTTGTGCCAAACGAAACGGCAAAAGTATCGGCGCAAAAGCTAAGCGATAAAGGATTTAATTTTGGGTATTACACCCACATTGTTACTACCAAAGAAGGAAAGCAGTACAAATTCTGTTACGAGTATGGCTACCTGGCCCTCGATGGGCATTTTTTTCTGCTGGTGAAACGAAAGGCCGAAAGCTAGAGCACGGTGCGTACTTTTCGATGAAAGTGCTGCCAATCAGGAACTATTTTTCGGAAGATCTTGAGCTGTTTTAGACAGCCTATGCATTAAGCTAAGGTGCTAGCCTTCGATGGTCACGGTGGTTTTATCCACAGGCCCATGCATGGGCGGAAGCAGTTTGCTTACTACTACTTTGGTATGGAGCAGTTGCGGGAATGTAGCCAAAAGCCTGTCGTAGATGCGCTTGGCGACATGTTCGATCAATTTGGAACGGATGGCCATTTCATCGCGGCAAATATCAAATACCGCACAATAATCAATGGTTAGCTGAAGGTCGTCGCTTGCTGCAGCCTCCATAAAATCGGTTTGCAGATATACATCCACAATGTATTCTCCACCTACCCGACCTTCTTCGTCGAGGCAACCGTGGTAGGCATAAAGCCTGACGCCTTCGATGCTGATGTGGTTTTTCATACTGGTTCCTGATTTATTGCTTCTGTTTTCCAACTTCAAAGACTGATCTCTCCACGCAGATCCGCTTCAAGCATCTGCCTGGTTTTGGTGTAAGGTAATTTTTTTCCGAGTACAAACATCAGTTTCGTCACTGCACTTTCAAAGGTAATATCGGAGCCGCTCACCACGCCTATTTTTTTGAGCATGCTGCTGGTTTCGTACATCCCTTGTATCACTTTACCTTCGGAGCATTGGGTTACATTGAATATTATGATGCCGGCTTTGATTGCCTGACGGAGAGCGTCTATGAACCACGTTTCGGTACTGGCATTGCCTGCTCCAAACGTTTCCATGATGACCGCTTTGATGCCAGGTGTGGTGAGAATAGATAGCGTAATTTTTTTGCTTAAGCCCGGGAATAATTTCAATACGGCAATGTCGTTGTCGAGTTGGGTGTGAACAACGAAACGTTTTTTGGGAGCCTTGAGGAGCGCAGCCGTATGGTATTGGATGCTCACACCGGCTTCCGCCAGTTCGGGATAGTTTGGAGATTTGAATGCATCGAAATGGGCCGAGTTGTATTTATAGGTGCGGTTGCCACGGTAGAGCTTGTACTCGAAATAAATACACACTTCGTTAACGCGGGGCTTGCCTTTTTGTTTGGCCGCAGCTATCTCAATGGCGGTGATCAGGTTTTCTTTTCCGTCAGTTCGGATAATACCAATAGGTAACTGCGATCCGGTAAGAATAACAGGCTTGGCCAGGTTTTCGAGCATAAAGCTGAGGGCGCTTGCGGTGTACGACATCGTGTCGGAACCGTGCAGGATAACAAAGCCATCGTGCTTGGCATAATTGTCTTTAATCAGATTGGCCAGTTCCACCCACACCGCAGGGTGCATGTTGGAAGAGTCGATGGGTTTGCTAAATGAGATAGAAGACAGGGTGATGTCGAATTTCTCCAATTCGGGGATCTGGCGGGTTAGTGCCTTGAAATTGAAAGGGCGAAGTTCCCCGGTTCGCGCGTCCTGCATCATCCCGATGGTTCCACCGGTGTAGATGAGTAAAACAGAAGGTTTTGAAACAGCCATAAATAAAAGAAAGAAGACTAAAGAGTCCCCGGCAAATGCCGGCCCTTTAGTCTTAGTTCCGTAAAATAAATATTAGAACGGCAGATCGTCGTTATCTGAAATGCTGCTATTGAACACCGGTGCTTTGGTACTTTCGTTCATACCGGAATTCCCGGTTTGCGCTGGTGCCGATTGGCTGCCACCGCCCACGCGCTCAAGCCTCCAGGCTTCCAGGGTGTTGAAGTAGCGGATGCCTTGCGGTCCATTCCACTCACGACCTCTCAGGTTAAACTGTACTTTGATCTCGTCTCCTTCATTGAATTGGTCGAGCAGCGAACACTTATCCTGGGTGATCTGAAAACTAACGTATTGTGGGTATGGGGTGCTAAGGTCTGTAGCTAATACAAAATCCCTTTTCTGAAATTTCTCACTTACTTTTTGCGTGTCGAACTTTACTTTTAACTGTCCTGTTACTTCCATGATATATTGATTTTTAATTTTTTTCGTCGATTTCCAAAGTTACGATATTAACGTTATTTGCTGCCATTGTTTAATTCACAAAAGCATAAATGTTTTAACAATACGTGTGCCTGCCGCATCAGCCTTTTCGCAGTAAAAAGCCCCGCAGGTTGTTCTGCGAGGCTTTCAATTTTTGTCTGCGGTTGTGATTATATTTTCAAACGCTGCCCCAATTGCAATACTTTGGTTTGCTTGATGCCGTTTTTCTTGCAAATGGCAGATATCGTTGTGTGATTACGCTGGGCAATTCGCCCTAATGTGTCGCCTTTTTTCACCACATATACCCGGCTGCCCTTACCACCTGATTTAGATTTACCAGCGCTGCTACGTGCATAACTTAAATCTTTGCGATGGCGACTGTGCAAGGCGCGTAGATCATATTTATTCTCTACATCGGCACGTGTAATCATGCATTCGTTCTTTTTCAGGGTACCAGTGCTGTAGTCAATAAAATCCTCGGTATCCATTGCCTGGCCCAGGTAACGCATTTCAAAATGAAGGTGGGATCCAAATGAATGCCCTGTGTTTCCGCCGAGACCGATGTTTTGGCCTGCTTCAACCAGTTGACCTGGCTCTACATTAATTTTGGAAAGGTGCGCATATACCGTTTCAAGACCATTGGCATGACGGATAATAACCACATTGCCATAGCTACGGTTGAGTTTGGCGATACGTACCATGCCGTCGAATGCGGCCACCACAGTGTCTCCGGTTTCAAGGTCTATGTCCGTACCGTAGTGCGGTCTTTTTTTCCTCCAACCGAATACAGACGTCAAATTTCCTTTGCATGGTAAAACAAATCCACAATCCTCGGGATCAGTGAGGCGGATAAGGGCCGAATCTTGTTTGAAACTGGTCGCAAAAGAATATGGGTGAATGGTGGATGTATCCCAAGAAGAATAGAGGTCGTTTGATGGGAAAGCAAGCAGCGAATCCACCTCATCTTCCTCATGCTCATGCTCATCCTGCAACACCAGCAACGACGGATCGATTGCTACTTTGGTGGTATCGTCCTTCTTTACAGCTTTCTTTTTTCCATCGTCTTTTACCGGCTTTTCGTCAGGGAAAGAAGTTGAAACCTCTGGCGTAATTTTTGAGAACGAATTAATGGCCCTATCGGGGCTAATAGCGCTAACCATTAATGAGGTACTCATTAATAAGCTAGTGATTATGCCTTTTGTTGTGATCATTAATTTTTGAGTTTTGCAAATATGTTCTTTTTTTGCAATAAAGCAAATGTTAATTGCTGTTAATCCACTCGAAGTTATCAACAATTCACTCATCAAAACACCTTTTTCACTGTTAATCAGTAGATTAGAAAAAGACACTTAATTTGCTAAAATGACTTCAAAAGCGTATATTCTGGGAAATCGTTAAGGATTTGGGGTTCAGAACCGTCGATGCGAAGGCTGATGTGTTTTAAGCCATTGGTAATAAATAAGAAAGGAACTTGCAGGCTTAGATTATACCGAAGGATCTGGTTTACCACCAGCTGGTCGAGCTGCACCGAAGGCGCTTTACATTCTGCAATTACCAGAGGCCTTGGAGCGGCATTGAACACCACTACATCGGTTCGCTTACGAGTACCGTTTAATACCAATTGCTTTTCTACCGAGATAACCGAGGAAGGGATTCCTTTGTGCTCGATGAGGTAGTGGATGAGGTGCTGCCTGACCCACTCCTCCGGGCTGAGTGCAACAAACTTTTTGCGTACTGCATCGAACACCTGCGCGACGCCGTCGGCGTTTTTCCGAAAACGGCCATCAATTGGTGGAAAATTCAAAGCGGGAAAAAACAGGTTGGTCATGAATGCATAAAGATAAAGTAAAAAAATGATGATACACGAATCACAAATACTTAGTACCTTAGTAGATGCTTTCGGCTAAAACCGCTGGCACACACACCGTTTATTATCAGATTATGAAAACAAAAGAAGAGATTGTCAATAACTGGCTACCCCGCTATACGGGCAAGAAAATAGAAGATTTTGGTAAATACATCCTGCTCACCAATTTCAGCGGCTACGTGAACATGTTTGCCGACTGGAACCAGGTACCGGTGGAAGGACTTGACCGGCCGATGCAAAGCGCTACACACGATGGCATCACCATCATCAACTTCAGCATGGGAAGTGCCATGGCTGCCACGATCATGGACCTGCTCACGGCTGTGATGCCTAAAGCGGTGCTTTTCCTTGGCAAATGCGGCGGCTTAAAAAAGAAAAACCAGATCGGCGACCTCATCCTGCCAATAGCCGCCATTCGCGGCGAAGGAACATCGAGCGACTATCTGCCGGCGGAAGTACCGGCGCTGCCTTCATTCAACCTTCAAAAAGCGATTTCATACACCATTCGCCTCAGCGGCCGCGATTACTGGACAGGAACTGTTTACACCACCAACCGCCGCGTTTGGGAACACGACGAAAAATTCAAAGATTACCTGCGTACCTTACGCAGCATGGCCATCGATATGGAAACGGCCACCATTTTCAGTGTTGGCTTCCACAATGAAATTCCGGTAGGTGCGTTGCTCCTGGTGAGTGATCAACCGATGATCCCGGAAGGTGTAAAAACCGAAGAGAGCGACAAAAAAGTGACCAGCGAATACGTGAACGATCACCTTAAAATTGGCATCGACTCGTTGAAAGAGCTTCAAAAAGCGGGCATCTCGGTAAAACACCTGAAATTCTAAGCCCGCAACTTAACAAAATCCCGCTGTCGAAAAACAGCGGGATTTTTTGTTAACGCGTTTCTATTTTGTCACCTTAACACGCACGCCTGCGCTGTGGCTGGTAAATTCGGGCGCATACATGCATTGAATGGTGGTGATGCCATTGCTGAAGTCGCCGTAATGGTTCACCACTAAAGGATATTCAAATACGTAAGTTCCTTTGCCCAGGTGTGAGAAAAAGAAATTGGTTGCGGCGTCGCGGGTGCTTTCGTAGTAGCCCAGTCCATCCTGGTAACGATAGCCACTCATTACATTCGTCGGTTCGAAGCCTGCAGCCCTCATGTCTTTCATGTGCACATAATCCATGTCGCGATCAACACGCAATTCGATCCTTACTTTGAGTTTATCGCCCAGGCGCAATTTACTGCCTTCCGTTACCGGCTCTATTACCGGCCCTGACGCTGTGTTTCTTTGTACAAAAAGTTGCTTTTTCAACTTCAAAGGCGTTTCGTGTGGCGTTATCTTATCAAGTTGCTCAAAATATTGCCAGTACATAGCGCCATAGCTCACGCCCTCGTCTTTCTTCTCGATTTTAATGTGGCCCATGCTTTCCGGTTTGATGTCGGCACCTGTCCAGGTTTTCTTGAAATACCCGGTACCCGGTTCTGCCTGAAGGCTCTTATCCGTTCTCGGGTCGAGTTTCTGGTTGCCCACCGTGATCACAACATTTGGTTCGGTAGCGAGCCAGTCGGTACCTTTTAGCAGCAAGGCATAAACGGCATCGGTGGTTGAGCGTGTTGTGCCCCAATGCTGGGTTTGCTTACTTTTCACGAGCCAGGCTTTCAGATCATCAACGGCTTTAGTGTCGTTCGCCACCTCATCAAAGGCTTCAATCATCAGGGCTTGCATTTCAATTGGCGCCTGGTACCAGTAATAGCCGTAGTTTTCTTTCCAGTACATGCCCATTTCTTCCGAATTGACAGCATTTTCTTTCAATGAACGCAAAATATCTTGTGGTGTCTTCGTATCAGCATAGCGGTGCAGGCTCAAGGCGATCATTCCCTGCATGTAACGGCTGTTGTCGAGCCAATAGCGTTGTGCCTGTGCTTTGTAATACTCAAAATGTTCTTTTTGTTTGTTGGTTAGGCTAATATCTTTCAGGTTGCTGCGCATGTACAGATATTGAATGGCCATATAACTCAAGTGATTTTCGGTTTTGTATTTCGCATAGTGCGTTTTAACGTATTCGTACTCTTCGCGCATGCGCTCGTCGCAATAGCGCACGGCACGTGTGGTCATGCTCCATATTTCGTTATTTTCTCGCAATTTCACCACACCAAGTCTATCGAGGTGCGAAAAACCAGTAACGATGTGCTGGGTGATATACCAATCGTCCGGGCCTCCGTCGAACCACACAAAACCGCCGTTGGACGACTGTTTTTTCTGAAGTTTTTTGAAGGCCGCCGTTTGCTCATAACTCATCTTATTGAGGTCAAACAATAAGCCGACGCGTTTTTTATTTTCGCTTTCATTTTTCGCTTGCAATACCCACGGGGTTTCTTCCAGGATAAGCGATTTCAGCTCCTGATTTTTTTCGAGGTTCGACAGGAAGGCATCCGGACTGCTGCTTTTCCAGGCATCGAAGATCTGTTTGATTTTCGGTTTGGAATTCACCACATGGCTGGCAAGGCTGTTGGCATAATAGCGGGCAAAGGTTTGTTCGGCACACTCGTAAGGGTACTCCATCAGGTAAGGCAAGGCCTGAATGGCATACCAGGCCGGGTTGGCAGTAAACTCAAGGGTGTAAGAATGGTTTTTGAGACTCGTGGAATGACCGTTCTGATTACTGAATTTAGTAAAGTCGAACTCTTTGGTTTGGTTGCTTCGAATAGGCATTGGCATGCTTTCTGTCACCAGCATGCGGTTGGATAGTACCGGCACTGCCGCTTCTTCGCCATCAGTAAAATTACCGGCTCTGGCTACTACGCGGTATTTAATGGCACTGTAACTTTCAGGGATATCGAGGTTCCATTCAACCGAGGTACTCAGGCCTTTTTTGACAGAGAAATCCAATACCGGTGTGGTCGTGATGAGCTGTGACGAAACCGGAGCATTCGTGAGTGCATCGTATAAAATCAATTCTGCTTTTCCGGAAAGGTCTTTTTCAGATAAGTTCGAGATCTTGGAGATAAAGGTGATCTTATCGTTTTCACGGAAGAACCTTGGCGCATTAGGTTGCACCATCAACTCTTTCTGCGTGACAACTTCTTTCTCGAAACGGCCGATCTTCAGGTCTTTGGTATGGGCCAGGCCCATTACTTTCCATTTTGTGAGGCTTTCAGGAACCGTGAACTTAATCACGATCTCACCGTTTTCGTTGGTTTGCAATTGTGGAAAGAAAAACGCTGTTTCGTTGAAATTACTGCGCGCCTTGATTTCCGGAGAAGTAGATGCTCCAGCTGCCTGATCGCTATTCCGCAACTCTTTCTTTTCTGCCGGAACCGTTGACACATCGCCATTTTTGTTGAATGCAAGACCATTCACCGACTCTTTGGCTGTACTACTTACTGACTTCGTCGCCGGCATTGGCGCTTTTTCCGCTTCAGACTTTTCCTCCATCACATTTTCTTCGATGACAGCGCCGCGTGCAGCCATTTGAGCGGGCATACCTCCGTATCCGTAATGGTTGTAGAACGCCAGCCCGAAATAATTGAGTTGGTCATAAGCACGGTATGGAATTGGTGTGTAATTGGCCGGTAGATCCGTTAATTCAGTTGAACTGGCCAACTGCGCCATTCCCGACGACCAATGAAGCCGTGCGTAATAGCTTTGATAAATATTAAGATACCAATTGTTGCCCCTGAACGCATCCAGGGAAGCATCGTACATAGTAGCCGCCAACTCGGCCGCCACTTTCTCGCCTTTCTTGTCTTTCAGGATCACTTTCCACTCTTCGGCCTGTCCGGGTAATAATTTATCCCTGAAGGTTTCAAAGCGTATGTCGATTTCTTTATCTGTGTAAGGTACCGTAATCACATTGCTGCGGGTATAGAAACGATTGTTTCGCACAAACGTGGTGTGAAATACAACATTCCCGCGGTGTACCTCTTCGATCCTCAGTTCCTGCTCCTTCATCGAGGCTTCCATCAGTGATACATTTTCCGCTTTCCCGTTCCACTCAACCTCACATAAATAATGGACGTCTTTATACCCGGAAGCAAGAATAAAACCAACTTTTTCGCCAGGCTCTGCTTTGGTTTTTGAGACATAAAACCATTCCGGCGAAAGCTCCGGCACCTCAGAAATCTGCTTGTTGAATACAGTAATGTACTCGAAAGCCTTGATCTCTTCTCCGAACTTATCTCTGCAACGTGCTTCCACAACATACACGCCAGGTTGCAGCGCTTTAAGGTCTGCCGAAAGGTCATACTCCGTTTTAACTCCTGTATCGAAATTCTTCTCGAATATTCTGGTGTCTTTTTCCCACTTGTACCGGTTGCTTTCGTCTGCATACAAATCGTTCGGGAAAACCCGGTAATATTCTTCTTTCGATAAACTGTGACGGTCGGGCTGCTGCCAAAGACGCTGTCTGAATACTTTCTCCGGTTGTTTTAGCTTATAAAGCGCGAAACTTCCTTTGGTGCTTTCTGCCACGCCATTCAGGTTGGTTGTGGAAATACGTACCGGCGCGGCGGTTCCTGCTTCAATGATCGCTTCGGCAGCCATTGTTAACTGCAGTGCCTGGTAACCAACCACAACGCTAGCCGACGTGCTGTGGGTTTCCCCGTTAATATCGGTTACATCGGCACTTACTTCATAACGGTAAGTTGCGTAGCTTTCTTTGGAAACCGACTCATCAGGCAAGGCATTGAAACGAATCACATAAGCCCCAGTATCGTTGGTCGTGGTGGTTCCATTCAATATCTCTGTTTCCGAGTTGGCGCTATACGGCCTGTACCACCAGTACCAATATGGGTAATCAACATGCCTTACCACGCGGTAGCTCACCGTGGCGCCATCGATGACGTTGCCGGCATAAGCCTTGGCTGTACCGGTTACGGTCACTTCATCGTTCAGTCGATAGCTGCCTTTTACCGGGTTAAATACGGCTTCAAATTTTGGACGCTTATAGTCCTCTACCGAAACGTACACTGTGCCGTGCCCATCGCTGATGTGCATTTGCCCGTTGAGCCCTGTTTGCGGGGCGGTGAAAGAACCGCTCACGGTACCGTATTCGTTGGTTGTCAGGTCGAGGGATTGTATTTTCTGATAGTTGACATCGTAAAAGGTGACTGTCACCGGGTAATTGGTTTTTAGCTCGCGCTTTTTATCGTTGCTTACTTCCATGACAATGGACTTGAAATACACGGTTTGTCCAGGGCGGTAAATAGCGCGGTCGGTGAACAAATACGATTGAACATGACTATAATTCCGGTCGGCCGATTTATAGGTGTAGTAGCTGTTATTGCTAAAATACCGGTCGTTTCCATTGATAAACTCCACAAAGAACTGGCGGTTGTCAACCTGTGTGTAATCAATAGACACAAATCCGTTGGCATCGGTGGTATAAGTAGCTCCTTTTTTCACAAGGTAATCGCGCACTTTGTAGTCGTAATACTCGTACCAAACCTGCGCCGAAATGTTGGAAAGGGCTTTACCTGTCTGGCGATGCAAGGCATAAAAATCGTAAGCACCGTTATCACGCTTCCGCTCTGTGCTGGCGATGTTCGAAATAATGCAGGTCGTATAGGCATTAAGATTGTTGTTGTACTTGAAATCTTCGGTAAGCGACGACAAGATCACATAGTACCCTTCTGCTAGCTCCGGAAATTTAATTTCAGTGGCATGGGTTTGATAATCGCCGTCGTCAGTAAGGTCCTGAGAAAAAGAGCCGGCCACCGGAAAGGTCTTAAATTTCTCAAAGAGCTCTTTCCCGTATTTTTTCCTGAAAAGCTCACGTAGCTCCTGGCTGCTGGTTTTTACGATACGGAAATAAACTTTATTGATATTCTGTGAAGTTATCAATGCCCTGAAGGGTTTGCCGGGCTCATTCACTTCCTCGATCGAGAGGTTGAATGTTTTATTTTGAATGCCGGCCATGATGTTCTTGCACTCGGCCGCACCATAAGAATTAGGAAATTTGGCTATAGCAGCTTCGCAGATTTCCCGTGCCGATTTTTTATACCATTTGTAAGCATCGCCTTCCAGGGGTTTGTAAAGGGCAGCCTTTTCTACATACCAGGTTGCCAGTCGGCTATCGATTTCTGTTATACGCGCACTTCCGGAAAACTTAGATGCAAGTGCCTTCAATGAGTTGAAGTACAAAGTGTCTTTTCGTGGATTTTGGGAATGACTGTGAACATAATCCAGGCGCAAAAGTTCGATATCCAACAACGCATCGGGGTTTTGATCGTTTTTGTGAAACGCTGTCAACTCCTGCATGAGCTTAAGGGCGTAATACTTGGTTTCCAGAGAATCAGACGGGTTTGTGATGTTCACATTCAGGAAATCGGCATAGGGCTTGAGGTATTCGTCGCCATTGATCGTGAAGCGCGCTGCCGGCCTGGCAACATCCACTTCGGTATTCATGAAAAAACTCAGGGCGCGGTGTGCCAGAAAATCGTAAAGAGTTGGGCGCCAGCGGCGGCCTTCCTCCGAACCTTTTTCGAGCACAGCGTCATAAACGTCTGTTTTTGTACGCTTGAGGCTATCGGCATTGGCCAGAGAAGCCTTGTAATGACTGATGGCCGCGTAGTTAATCGCTTTCAGGTCCCATGTTTCTATATCGTTGTTATCAAAATGAACCGTGCTGCTGCGCTCGTAAAACTTCCAGCGGTTATTCTGGAAATACTGATGAAAAGCATCGGCCAGAATGCTCTGTAAAACTGGCTTTACCGGGTATTTTGCGGTTTCAACTTCATCGCGCAGCTTAAAAATAGATTTTTCGAGCGAAAACTCTTCTTTATAACTCTCGAACTTCATGCGGTGAATGACGGCCTTTACAAATTGGGCGGCGTTGTTCTCCGATTTGGCTTTCTGGTAAAGCACTTCCACCACTTTCAATGCCGATTCTGTCAGGCCTTTTTGCTCGCAGCTGTCCACGCGCTTCCACAGTTTATCGTAGCTGTCGCCTTTTGCAAATGATAGCATGGTTTCCGGTTTAGAGATTAAGGTTTTTGAAAAAAATCCGAGCGAAATAAGGGTGGATCCTGTAAGGATCAACGCCAGCGTCATGAGTTTTCTGAGGGTCATAAAATAATATTTTAAAGTTGAGATGCCGCAAGTCATCCATTTCCATAAATGAAGCGCGGTTTTTATTCAGGACTTGTCATTCCCATGCCTGCCCACTCTTCTTTGCTTGGGCCATACACACCTGGCACGGGCAGGCCCTTCAGGCGCATGAGTACGGTTAGCTGTCCGCGATGATGGGCTTCGTGCCGGATAAGCACCGAAAGCACGGTGGCCTTTGTCCATTGCTCGCCATACATGTTTACTTCCGTTCCCAGGTCGGCATCCGTCCATCGTGTACTAACCTGCTCCAGCAGCGACTTAGCGGCTGTTTCGTAAACATTGCAAATTTCAGCTATACTGTCCGGGGGCGCCGAATGCTCCTCGGGGCAGGTGATGTTAAGTCCTGCCTTTCCGGGCATCTCGCCGAGTGTCAATGTAATGTGCCAGGCCAGACGGCGGATGGAGCGGATGTTGTCGTGCGCATCGGCCAAAAGGGCTTCGTTGCTGATGTTCTTGAATACTTTCAGTGTAGAAGCATATTCGTAGCTGAACTCGCGAATAAAATCGTTGATGTGTTTATACATACTGGTTCTTTATTTTTTGTTTGTTTAGAGATATCCTTTCAATTTATAGGTTGCGTAGCCTACTATTTCGTGCATAATGAGGTTAAATGTCGATACCGCTTCGGCATTTGGAAGAAAACAGTAATCAAACTCAAATTTACGGTTACCGGTAAATTTATTGGTGACATAGGGTGTGATGTTGGTGTAGCCTGCCTTCTTAAAGATAGCCAGTGAACGCCGCATGTGAAAAGATGATGTTACCAGCAATACCGAGCCGTTAAAGTGCAAACTATCGAGAATATGTTTGGTAAATACTGCGTTTTCGTAAGTGTTCCTTGAGTTGTTCTCTACCAAAATGGCACTATCGGGCACTTGTATCGTGCGAAGATAGTTTCGAACATAGGTTGCTTCGCGATGCCCGGGATGGCTGATGCTGCCAGACCCACCGCTGATGAGAAGCCTGGAAACCCGCTGCTTGTGATACATCGCCAGGGCCTGAAAAAGCCGGTCGCCCGAACAGGTAAAATCAAAACGCTGCTGCCGCTCGTCGATGCGACCCATACCGCCCAGCACAACAGCAAGGTCGTAATGCGTATTTTTCAGGTAAATCCCGTCATCCTCATATTCCCAGGCGCGCACCAGCTCGTCAACCAAAAACGAATTGGAAAATAGGTAAATAAATACAGTGATGCCAAGTGTTAGCTTCCGAAACGGCGTGTACCATACCTTTTTAAGCAGGTAAATCAATCCGGCAAAGAACCATGTGTAAGGCGTAATGAGAAAAGCAAGAATTTTGGACAGAAAAAAAAACATAGTCAAATCTAATCAATTTTGAACTCCCTGCAGGGGCTATGTTTTCAAATGGTTCTTAACAGCCTTGGGCTATAGTATCCGGTAAAGTTTGGTTTGCTGAAACCGGCTGTAAGATTTTGGTGTTTTCATGTGGAATCTGTAACCAATCGAAAAATTGACAGCGCCGTATTTCGAAAAATACTCCATGACGTTGCTATTGTAGTAGCTAAAATCAGACGTTGAAGTAGCCATGATAAAGAATTTTTTGAAATTTAAGCCAATCGACGAACGGAAGTCGCCCGAAATAGATGTATAAAAAAGGTGTTTGGGCGATTCGTTGAGGTAGTGATAGGTGCGCCACTGTTCCTCGGGCCCGATAATAAGGGTGAGGTTCAGAAAGAATGCTTTCCATAAAACAAGGTTGAAACTGCCACCGCCATAAACCGAGAATGCAAAGACATTGAGTCCGTGCACATTGCCATAATCGTCGTAATAATGCCTCACGGGCAATGGGATAAAGGAACTATCGGAATTGAGCCGGTTGTAGTAGATATTGGCCGTCAGCACAAAACTGAAAGCCGATTTGAGCTGACGTTGGCTACAGGAATAACCCGATTTAAAAGAGAATTTGTTCGCGTTGGTAAAAAACAGGAATTTTGTTTTGTAGGCCTCTGATTTGAGGCTTGGAAGCTGGGTATATTTCCCTTCGGTTTTAAATGTGGTGTCGTAAAGTAACGTATTGTTGTTGTAAAATCCGGTATAGCTCCTATAACTGTTTTCCAGGATCCAGCGGTTTCCACCAACATTCAGCGCCAGGTTGGTGTATTTGGTGTTTCCCTTTGAAACCTGATTTTGCGGCGGCGTACTTTTGAAACCGAATGCGACATTCAGCTTATCGTAGTTAAGCTCGATACCGGTAATGTTGTTGGCCTCGGCCCTGTAAGTAACTTTCGACTGGCCGCTGGTGTCCTGGTTCAGTTTTTGAGTAATGTCCATGCCGTAAGTGCGCACCGATTGGAAAACAGACACCACAAGGCGGTCGCGGTATTTGCGGTAGTAGGTCGTATCCCAATTGGGCGTTTGCGAAAACGCAGGCAGGGCGGCAAAAGCCAGAACTATGAGGAAGAGACAGATTCTCAAAACGGGACAATAAAAAATGCATCTAAAAATAATTAATAATTTTGAACTCAAAAAGTCTGATTAATACATGAATACCTACGCCACCAAAATCGATCAACACATTGAGCGTTTCATTGCCAATGTTATTGAATATACACCGCGTGTTGCTGGAGCGCTTTTGTTTCTTATTATCGGCATGTGGCTTATCAACCGGTTTTCTAAAATAGCGGTTAAAGCTATGGAAAAGCGGGACCTTGAAATTTCATTGCGTACGTTCTTGCGAAGCCTCATTTCCATTGGCTTGAAAATCGTTCTCATCATTAGCGTCGCGGGTATGCTCGGCATCGGCACTACCTCTTTTGTCACCATTCTGGGCGCTGCAGGTTTGGCTATCGGCCTGGCCTTGCAAGGCTCGCTGTCTAACTTCGCCGGCGGGGTACTTATCCTTATTTTCAAGCCCTACAAAGTAGGCGACACCATTGAGGTACTGGGGCAAACCGGCACAGTTCGCGAAATCCAGATCTTCAACACCATTTTGCTTACCGGCGATCTCAAAACCATTATTCTTGCCAACGGCGCCGTTTCAAACGGTACCATCATCAACCACACAAAGCATGGTGTTTTACGGAGCGACGTTCATGTTACCATTTCGGCTGCTCATGATATCGACATGGTAAAGAACCTGCTGATCGACGAAATGATGAAACAGCCTGGCATTCTTAAAAACCCGCTTCCGGATGTAATTCCGGTAAAAATCGTCGATAATGGCGTCACCCTGGCGATCAAGCCATACAGTTTGGCGAAAGATCATGGCAAAGTAAATGCTGAAGTAATCGAGATGACCCGCAGGGTGCTTACGGCGCACCAGATAGCCCTTACTCCTACTAAAGTGAATCCTTGATGCTTGATGGCACGGGCTATTCGGCCCAGCGGTAGCTGTTGATGTGCAGGCCGGCCAGATCGAGGATGCGATCGGTTACGGTTGCGGCAAGTTCGTCGAAGTTCGACGGCTTGCTATAAAACGACGGGGAAGCCGGGCAGATAATGCCACCCGCTTCGGTAACCGTTTTCATGTTGTTAATGTGAATGAGGCTATAAGGCGTGTCGCGCACGGCCAAAATAAGCCGACGGCGCTCTTTCAGGATCACATCGGCAGCGCGGGTCGTCAGATCGTTGCTGATGCCAGATGCAATCCTTGCCATCGTTCCCATGCTGCAAGGGCATACGATCATGGTACTGTATTTGGCCGAACCCGATGCAAAGGGCGCATAAAAGTCCATGGTATCGTAAAACGTGAAGCCGGTATATCGGTTGTAATCCTCATTTCCGAGTTCGTGTTTCCATACGGCTTTGGCATTGGTGCTCATTACCACGCCAACGTTCGCAACTTGCTCAGTCAATGTTGCAAGTTTATCGAGTAATACCCGCGCGTACATGGCACCACTGGCGCCGGTAACGGCTACTATTATTTTTTGCTTTTCTGACACGGCTTATCCTGCTTTTTTACGGAGCCTGTACGTAAGCGCAAACTCCAGAATGTTGTTGTAATATCCTTTGTTAAACGTGCGGGCGATGATATTGTTGAAATAAATGGCTTGTTTGGTTCGGTTCGGCCTTGTGGTAATAAACGAGTTACTGCTTCTGAGGTTTACGGCCCAACGGTTGTTGATGGCATAGCCCAGACCGATCTTTACTGAATACTCAAATTTTTGAAAGGGGTATAGCCCCGTCAGGTTTCCCGCCTCAGATCCTTCGTAATAATTGATGAGATAACCAGCCGAAAGCCCTGCATCAAACAAAAACTTTTTGTGCTGATACATCACCTGAACCGGCACCTCGATATAATTCATATTGAGGTAATAGTAGGTGAGTTCGTTTTTTTCGGGATTCTGATTTTTCCGTGATCCTTTCTGAATGAATAAAAAAGACAAGTTGCCGCTCCATTTATCTGAAAAATCGGTACCTACGCCAATGCCGGCCATCACGCCTAATTTATGGAAACCGCTATAAGCATCACCATGTACCTGCGAGGGCGTCACACCTGCAGTAACCAGTAAATGAAACGTCTTGGTTTTTTCCTGCGCAAGCAGCCAAAGCGGGATCAACAATATGAAGCAGTACAGGTATTTCAAGACCCTTAAAGGTACGGATTTTATGACATAAACTGCCCAAGCCATTTGAGAGCATCTTCACGCGAGGTGAAGATCTTGGTAGGCCTTTCGGGACGTACCATGTTGATATAGAAGTTTGCCATCAGTTTTTGAGCCATGGATTTGATCACAAAAGCATCGGCTTTCGAATAGGGATCATTACCGTTTCTGGAAAGATGCTTCAAAAAACTCACGTCGGAAGTCGTGTACTCTCCGCACACCACCAGAACAGGCAACCTCCGTCCGCCCATTTCCTTTTGTACATCAATCAACTGCCGCAACTCCACAAACCCAAATTCCGAATTAGCGAACACATCCACTTCGTAGATATCATCGTGCATCGTCAATCTAAAATTTTTAAATGAAGCGCTGTTAGATGAAGACATGTTTTTTGCGGACGTAAGTTGATTTGCTCCGAACAAATATACATTTTTAACATTTAACATTACACTACCTAGGCAAAAAAAAATCCCGTTATTTTTTGATAACGGGATTTATTCAACCAGGTACTAAACTAATTAGTCTGCTTGCAGAAATGGATATTTGTAATCGGTGGGTGGCGTAAATGTTTCCTTAATTGTGCGAGGAGACACCCAGCGCTGTAAATTGATCTTTGCACCGGCTTTATCGTTGGTTCCACTACCCCGTGCTCCACCAAATGGCTGCTGACCTACAACAGCACCTGTGCATTTATCGTTAATATAGAAATTTCCGGCCGCATTGCTCAGTTTCTTTGTAGCCAATTCAATGGCATAGCGATCTTGCCCCATAATGGACCCTGTGAGTGCATAAGGCGATGTACTATCGACAAGATCCAGGGTTTCTTCAAAACGGTTCTCATCATAAACATATACGGTAAGCACCGGCCCAAACAACTCTTCGCACATGGTCACGTAGTTAGGATCTTTGGTGAGAATAATGGTTGGCTCAATAAAGTATCCTTTAGACTTATCGCATTTGCCGCCGGCAACAATTTCGACCTGACTGTCTTTTTTTGCTTTTTCGATAAAGCCGGCCAGCTTATCGAAACTTTTTTCGTCGATTACCGCATTGATAAAGTTAGTAAAGTCTTCTGTTGGGCCCATTTTCATGTCCTTAAGATCGGCCAGCACATAACCTTTCACTTCTTCCCACAAATTAGATGGAATATAAACCCGGGAAGCTGCAGAACATTTTTGTCCCTGATACTCGAATGCGCCACGTGTAATAGCTACCGCCAAGGCTTTGGCATCGGCAGAAGGGTGTGCCATGATAAAATCTTTGCCGCCGGTTTCGCCAACAATTCGCGGATAAGAACGGTACTTATGGATGTTATTTCCGATAGTCTGCCAAATGTTTTGAAACACTTCTGTGCTGCCCGTAAAGTGAATACCGGCAAAATCGCGGTGATTAAAGATCACTTCAGCGGCTTCAGGACCGCTTGGGTAAATGAGGTTGATAACCCCATCCGGAACGCCGGCTTTTTTAAACACTTCCATCAACACGTTGGCGCTATACACTTGCGTATTGCTTGGCTTCCAAACCACCACATTACCCATCATGGCGCAGCTGCTCGGTAAATTGCCTGCAATGGCTGTAAAATTAAATGGCGTAAGCGCATAAATAAAGCCTTCGAGCGGACGCCACTCCAAGCGATTCCATACGCCAGGCGAAGATATCGGCTGTTCGGCATAAATTTCGGTCATGTATTGCACATTGAAGCGCAGAAAGTCGATGATTTCGCAAGCACTGTCGATTTCGGCCTGATACACATTTTTACTTTGTCCGAGCATGGTAGCCGCATTCAGCTTAGCTCTGTAAGGGCCTGCAATCAATTCGGCTGCCTTCAGGAAAATACTGGCCCGGTGTTCCCAACTCAAATTTGCCCATTTCTCCTTAGCCGCCAGTGCAGCATTAATAGCTTGTTCTATATGAGTTTTATCGCTTTTATGAAAATGCCCCAACACATGGGCATGGTCGTGAGGCGGGTGAAGGCGTACCAGCACATTGCTTTCTACTTCTTTTCCGCCAATATACATCGGAATGTTGATCTCTTTGCTACGCAGCTCTGCCAACATGGCCTGCAATTCTTTTCTTTCCGGGCTGCCCGGAGCATAACTCTTTATGGGTTCGTTGGCCGCAACCGGCACTTTGAAAATTCCTTTAGGCATAGTGTCTGTTTTTTAAGATGAGCGAAATTACCGTTTTTTGATCAAAACCAAGGGCACGAGGCCGCTATTTCTTTTCACTAATAACACACAAGTCTGTGAAGGGTTCAGCCACGGCTGTGTTTTGAAATACTACTATTTCTCCCAACAAAAAACCCGCCTGCAAAGGTACAGGCGGGTTTTTTGAATCTTGGTTTTCCGGACACTACCGCAGCAGGGTTACGTGCCCTACATAATTATGGTCTGTGCCAAACACGTCTTTAATTTTCACTTTCCAAATATATACCTCTTGTTTCACTTCCTGCGACTTACCGTTTTTCTTACCATCCCAGCCTTTGGCAATGTCGTCGGTGTAATAGATCATTTCTCCCCAACGGTCGAAGATCCACATGTCGTAAGTGGCAATGCCAATGCCCTTTCCAGTAAACGTGTCGTTGATGTTATCAGAGTTTACCGGTGTAAAGGCATTCGGAATATAGAACGCAAATTCCGGACCGATGTCGATTGGCACCATGGCTGTATCGCTGCAACCGTATTGGTTCACTACAATCAGGTTCGTATAATAGGTTTGCGCGGTTTCGCTGTTATAAAAATGGGTTGGGTTTACGTTCGTGGAATCCGTTTTGTAGCCACCGTCGCCAAACGTCCAGTACCATTTGGTGTAATTTTGCGAGTAATTGGTAAAATACTCAAGTGGTGTCACTACATTACCCGGATCAGGATTAATGGTATAGCTGGCGACCGGTAACGGGAAAACCGTGATCATCGATTTGTATTCCTTGAATGCGGTACAACCACTGTCGGTATTCACCACCAGTTTTATATCGAAATATTTTAACTGGTTACCGGTGGTGTTCTCATAGCATTTCGACTGGCTGGCAGGAGACGTGGCTGATACAGCACTGCTGTTATCCCCAAATGTCCAGGTCCAGTTGGTGATTTTTGCAGGACCTGTTACCGAAGAACTATCGGTAAAAGTAACACAATGGGTGCTGCAACCATCCGGGTCGTCCACTGTAAAATCAGGTTTCGGAATGTAGTTCACATACGGATAGGCTTTTACCGTATCACGGCACTGGCCCGGGTTCGATACCGTTATCAAGCCCACCGTTTGCTGCCCGGCGGCCGGATAAATGAAATTCGACACCTGCCCGGTGGCTTCCACCGTCGCCAGGTTGTTATTGTAATCCCAGTACCAGTCGGTTACAGTGCCACTGTTGGCTTGCGATACAGCTGTAAAAGTGACAGCCGATCCGTCGCAGGCATTTTTATACACAATATTCACATGCGGTTTGTTGTACACCTGCACTTGTTTCACAACTTGTTTCACGCAGCCCTTATTGGAAGTGACTGTTAACGTGACATTGTACGTGGCAGGCGTATTATAGCTATGGCTTGTAATAGCCGTTGTTCCGGTGGCCGTAGCGCCGTCGCCATAAGCCCAGGCATAATTGGTATTTGTGCCTACCGCTATAAATGTACCCGAGGCGTCGAAACTATTAGGCTGCGCATTAATGCAATTATTCACGAAGGTGAAATCCGGCACCGGCGAAGGATCCACATAAACCGTAATGGTATTGGTGCTGTTTGAACAGGTGAGTCCGGCTACAGGCGTAGTAGATACCGTATAACTGACCGCATTTATCCCATAAGCCGGGAATGTATAATTAGGGTTTGCGGTGCCTGTAACATCAATTGTACCGTTACTTAAGAAATCCCACTGGTATCCTGTAATTACATTACCGTTTCCGTTGCTGGCGTCTGTAAGCGTTGACGCGCTTCCCAGACATACTGTATTAGAAGTAAACGCGGCCACCGGAAGCGCATACACATTGACTGTTTTTATCACATTGTCCACACAATTGTGGCTGCTGGTTACCGTCAGGGTAACGTTATAAGCTGCATTTCCATTCGCGCCGAGTGTATAGGTATGAACCGGGTTGGTATTATTGTCAACCGGGCTTCCATCGGCAAAAGCCCAACTGTAAGACGGCGCGCCACCCACATTGGCATTGGTTGTGGTATTGGTTAGGTTGGTAAATGTGGTGGCAGTTCCATAACACACATTATCCGGTGTAAAGTTAGGAATAGTATGTCCCCACACGTTCACCGGAAGGGTAAATGTGTTGCTGCAACCATTGGATGTGCTAACCAGCAGCGACGCGGTATAGGTTCCGGATGCCGGATAGGTAAAGCCAGGGTTTTGTGTGTTATTGTCCACGATACCATCATTGGTAAAATCCCAGCTCCAGGCATTGATCACTCCCGTTCCGGTAGTGGACAAATCGGTGAAGGCCGTTTGAGTAGCCTGGCAAACAGCGGTTGCACTAAAACTTACGGTAGGACTTGGGTAAACGGTAATAGTTTTGGTGATGCTGGCTGTACAGGTTGTATTAGCTGTAATATTAAGGGTAATGGTTTGCGTGCCGCTTGAAGCGTAAGTAAGCGACGGTGGATTTTGATTGGTACTCGATGCCGGCGTGGAGCCCGCGCCGAAAGTCCAGTTGTATTGACTGATATTGTCCGGGTTAGGCACACTGGATGTATTGTTCAACACCACGTTATTGCCGATACAGGCATTTACGGGTGTAAAGGTAGCTGTAGGAATGACATTTACTTTCACAGCCACCGTGGCACTGTCGCGGCAACCGTTTGGTGTGGTAGCACGAAGTTCCGCCGTATAGGTGCCTGCCGCAGCATAAGCATTTGTAGGCGACTGCGTCGTATTATCTACCGTACCATTGTTGTCGAAATCCCATGCCCAGGTAAGGGCTGCGGCCGGTGTAACAGTTGAACTGTTTGTAAACGTTGAGGCAGATCCGAAGCATACCGGCGCCGCACTGAAACTAATGACCGGTTTTGGATAGATGGTAATCGGTTTTGTAATGGAATCTTTACATAGACTGGAATTGGTGACGACCAGTTTCACGTTGTAATTTCCCGCTGACGCAAAGGTATGTGACGGACTCGTACCGCTTCCGTTGGGACTCACATCGCCCCAATTCCACACCTGAGATACAATGGCTGCTGTTGGCGTGCTGGTGCTGGTAAAATTGGACACAGCCCCGAGGCAATTATTTGTCAGGTTAAAGTTAGCTGTAGGTCCGGCCACAATCGTAACCGTTTTGTTAATACTATCGAGACAACCACCATTCGACACTTTTAATTTCGTGGTGTAGGTTCCGGGGCCGGGGAAGGCATACGTAGGATTCGCCGTCGTATTATCCACTGTTCCATTATTGTCAAAATCCCAATAATAGTTAGAAATAGCCGGACCACCATTCAGATTCGTGTTATCGGTATAAGGCACAGAATACGTGCTTTGGCAAGGCGTTGTGGTAAAGTTAAAGTTTGCAATAGGATTATTAGAACTAACGAGGTTCATGGTATAAGTATAGGTAGCGGTGCCACAAGAGGAGTACGGCGAACATTGCACAGTATAAATACCAGATACAGTAGAATGTACTGTTTGCGTGTGCACAGCACTCACCGTGCTTGTAGGTGGGCCGGTCCAGGTATAAGAAGTCATACCCGTCGGGCCTACCAGTGTACCTACCGTGCCTGCGCATCCACCCGTCACACTTGTGGTGAGTTGCTGGCATTGTCCGTCGATGTAGGTATAAGCCCAGTCGTAGTTATAAACACACCAGTCATTTTCAATTTCGATGGTAATGTTTTGGCCAATATATGGTGTGAGATCGAAGCCCACGTTCGTCCATGGAATATAGGTGGTGGGATAGCTCTGGTTTCCGATATTCACGCCGTTAGAGCCGGTTTGGAAGCCGGTTAGGCCGAAGGAACCGCCACCGCCGCCGCTTGTATTGGCATAATAACACTCAAAATAAGGACACGCTACAATATTATTGCTTTGATCGCGGAAGCGGATGTAAACTTTAGCGGCATCTGTGGCTGTATGTGGGAAATTGAGGATCACCATCGCCATTTTGAGCAAATAATAAGAATTTGCGGGTGTTACCGCAAAGGTTTGCTTAGCTATACTATTGGCAGGATTGGTCGCATTACCGAGCTTCAGCGAGAAATTCCCACCCGGGCATACAACCGGAAAGTTTCCGTAAGGATCGATACCTGCCCCACTCGTCGTCACAACATCGCCAGACACTGTCCAGCCGGCTGTGGTTCCGGTTTCAAAATCCACATTGGTGCAAGGCGCCTGCGGCGTATTGCCACCTCCCGGTCCAGCAGGGCGTGCCTGTGGCTGATTGAGGTTGTATTTACGGTTGATGTAGTTCCGCTTGGTATAATTGATAAAATTCTGGAGATCCATCCCAAGAACGTTTCCCAGGTAGGCGTGCTGCCGGGCCTGGTTTTCGTCATACCCTTGCAGTGAATCTTCATCAAAAGTAGTTTGCACCACTTGCAACACCTGGGGAGGCGACGTATGAGCTGCGTGCTGATGGGCATGCTGTTGGGCTGAAACAGTATTAAAAAAAGAACAAATGAAAGTAACTGCCGAGAACAAGTAATTTTTTTTCATAGCAATCTTGTTTATGCGTGTATCATAAAATTATATAAAATTCTCCGAAGTTTGGATTCCTACACTAATTGATAATGCTATTTAACTCATTCTTAAGGAGATTTCAGTTTTCGGGTTCTTTTTGTATCTTTGCGCCCTAATTTTTTGACCTATGATTACTGTTTCCAATGTAAGCCTCCAATACGGCAAACGTGTGTTGTTCGATGAAGTGAATGTGAAATTTACCCCTGGCAACTGTTATGGCCTGATTGGGGCCAACGGTGCCGGAAAATCCACGTTCATGAAGATCCTGTCGGGCGATATCGAGCCTACCAAGGGGCAAGTGAGTATTTTGCCCGGCCTGCGCATGAGTGTTCTGAAACAGAATCACTTTGAGTTTGACGAGTTTACCGTGCTGGATACAGTAATGATGGGAAATAAGCGCCTTTATGAGATCATGAAGGAGAAAGACGCGATTTATGCCAAACCCGATTTCAGCGAGGCAGATGGCAACCGCGCCGCGGAGCTGGAAGCCGAATTCGGGGAAATGAACGGCTGGAACGCCGAAAGCGACGCCGCCACGCTGCTTACAAATGTGGGCATACCAGTAGAGGCGCATTATACGCTCATGAAAGACCTTACCGGTAAGGATAAGGTAAAAATCCTCCTTACCCAGGCTATTTTCGGTAATCCCGACATTTTGCTGCTCGACGAGCCAACCAATGACCTCGACGTGGAGACCATTTCCTGGCTCGAGAACTACCTGGCTGATTTCCAAAACACCGTGATTGTGATCAGCCACGACAGGCACTTCCTTGATGCTGTATGTACGCACACTTGCGACATCGACTATGGCAAGCTCAAAACATACACTGGCAACTACAGTTTCTGGTACCAGATGAGCCAGCTCGCACTGAAACAACGCAGCGATGCCAATAAAAAGATCGAAGACAAGCGTGCCGAGCTCCAGGAATTCGTGCGCCGGTTTAGCGCCAACGCCAGTAAATCGAGTCAGGCCACGTCGCGTAAGAAATTGCTCGACAAACTCGTGATCGACGAGATCCCGCCAAGTACCCGTAAATACCCGGGCATTATCTTTAAACAGGAGCGCGAAGTGGGCGACCAGATCCTCAACATCGAAAACCTGTCGAAATCCAACGCCGATGGCATGCTTTTCAAAAATGTAAACATCAACGTTTCCAAAGGCGACAAGATTGCATTTCTGGCTAAAAACCATCTCGCCATTACAGCCTTGTTCGATATACTCAACGAGGAAGACACTGCCGATAGCGGCGAATACAAGTTTGGCACAACTATTCATAAAGCCTATTTGCCAAACGACAATGCGAAATATTTCACCGGCGACATGAACCTGATGGATTGGCTGCGCCAGTATTCCAGCAATAAAGATGAAAGTTACGTGCGCGGCTTCCTCGGGAAAATGCTGTTCAGCGGTGAAGAGGTACTCAAAAAATCGTCGGTACTGTCGGGTGGTGAAAAAGTGCGCTGCATGACGAGCCGCATGATGCAGCTCAACCCCAATTTGCTGATCCTCGACGAGCCAACCAACCACCTCGACCTCGAGAGCATCATCGCTTACAACGATGCCCTTAAAGATTTCACCGGTGTTGTGCTTTTCACCAGCCATGACCACGAGTTGATGCAAACGGTGGCCAACCGCATCATCGAATTGACACCAAACGGGATCATCGATAAGAAAATGACCTACGACGAGTACCTTGAAAATGCTTCGGTACAGGAACAACGCGCCAAATTATATGGCAGCCTGGTATAGTCTGTTTATTCTCAATAAAAAACGCCAAGCTCTCTAGCCTGACGTTCTCTTTCTCCTGCGGGTTAAAAACCCGCACATGTGTTTATTTCATCTTAGCTTCTTACTAGAACCGTTGAAGTTACGGCCAAAGGCCTAAACTCCAACGAGCCGCACTACTCTAACTCTACCAGCAGCGGGGGGATTTTTGAACACTACCCTACATCAGATTTTCAGAAATTCCTTTTTCTATTAATAAAGCTAACTCGGAATTTTTTAATCCATCGCATATCGTTCTTAAAGACTTTACAACGTAATCTTTATGATCTACAAAACTATATACTAAATTTAACGCGTCAATTCTGCTATTTTGATTATTATGTTCGATTTCCTTCAGGAAAATTTCAAATCCTGAAAATATGACTTTTCTGCATTGTTCAGAAAGCGAAAATGCTTTTGAGGAATCATCTGATGGAATAAAATAAACAAACCCACTATCAACTTTATTGAATGAAATTGAATTTCCACCATCACATCCATTGTATATTTGGCCTATTAAATCGTATATTTCTTCGGCTTCGAATTTACCTCCAATCCTAAGAAGTTCTAGCAAAAAAGGAATAACATAAAAAGCTCCCTCATACAAGTCTCCTTGCACAACCAAATGATTGTCTAGTTGCCAATATCCTTCATTTCTTATCTCATCATTTTCATCTATAATTTTCCTTAAACTTTCCGGAACATCATCACAAAATCCAACTTGACCACGAACTTTGTTCCAAGGGAAATTATCAATAATTTTAAACACTTCTTGATTATTCGCCTCCATTTTGTTTTTTCTTATTATCCGACTTAAATTTTGTATTTTCCGGGAAGGCATCACGCCCATAGAGATTTTCGCACTTTTCACAACCGGGTACTTCTACCATTTTAAGTGGACGTACCATTGTGGTCATTGTAACTTTAGCAGGATCTCCATGATCTTTCGTCGAGTCCCATTTCGAAGCTACGGCAATCTCTCCTGTTTCTGTGTTGTATCCTCCTATTATGCCTGTTATATCTCTTAACTTATTTATACTTTAGCATGCTAAGAACATCTTTTACCACCAAATCCCGAGCCGTCTCAGCACACTCATCTTCATTTGATGCCACTCCTCAGAAAGCTCAACAAATTCACCAAATTTTGAAATGGTAGGTGTCTTAACCTTGATATCAAAAACTAGTCCATCCTTCAGTTTAATAGATAGATATAGCATCTGTAAAAATTCGTTTTGGACTTAATGTCAATAAACTTCCAATCACTTTCCCTATATTCTCTTTGGTTCTACTGCCTACAACAAAATCAATCACCTGCTTGCTTCTCCTGTTGATTGCATAAGTGACATAACAAGAGTTTGATTTTGCTGTTACAAATGTATGCATCTCATCTACTTCGTATTCCTGTTGCATCTCCGACACTTCACTTTTCTTAAGTTTTGATGCTAGTTTTCTGATCTTAACGACAACATTTGCTTTTGAAATACCGGTAAAGCGTGCTATACCGCTAATCCCAACGCCAATATTATTCAATTTAGCAATAGCTTCTTCATCTTTCTCCGTGCACAATTTATACGAGTAGGTTTTCTGCTGATATAATTTACAGTTCTTACAATAGTATTTTTGCCGCCTGTTCTGACATCCCTTTTTGACACACAAGCCGCGACAATTCTTATATTCCATCTTGTTCAGCCACAAAAAAAAATGAGGAGGATATCAACAAAAAGGATCGTTGACAATAGTTGCGATCATGGAATCCCAGATATCCTATTCCTCCCAAAAATAACCGGAGCATCCTCTTATTAAAGATTTTCTGTAACTTTCGGATCATCAGCAGTTATAAAGCCATGCGTGGAATTGTTATTTTCATACTGATTATTTTTTCGGCTAAAGGCGCTGTTGCCCAGCTTTCCGATGTCGAAAAAAAGCATTTTGCCGGCCTTGAAGATTCATTGAAAAAGATCGAATGGCGTGTGTTTTACAGCAAAAAGATCGCCGATCGTTTCGAAGCCAATAAACAATTTTTAGCACTATGGGCCTCCATCTTGAAAGAAGAGCGTTCGCTCGAGTACCCTTTCGACAGCATCCGCGAGATCTCACGCCTACCCTCGCCCGACAAAAAATTCAGGATACTCACCTGGAACATTTACCGCGAAGACGGTACCCACGCCTATTTTGGCTTCATACAAGTGAATACCACTAAGACCGTAAAAAAAGGCCTTTTCAAAAAAGAAAGCAGCACACATTACGAAATATATCCACTCGTCGATAAATCGGCAACTGTAAAAACACCTGAAAATTATGTCGCCGATCCGTCTAAATGGTTCGGCATGCTGTACTACGATGTGATTAAATCCGACGACGATTTTTACACCTTACTGGGATGGGACGGTAACGACAAACTCGTCCAACGCAAGTTCATCGACGTATTGTCTTTTAAAGCTGACGGCACGCCGGTATTTGGCAAAGATGTGTTTAAGATTCCTGGGAAATTTGGCAAGCGGATCATGTTTGAATACGCATCGGAAGTAGCCATGTCGCTGAAATACAATGCCAACCGCCGACAGATCATTTTCAGTCACCTGGCTCCCAATTCTCTCGACCCGATGCTCGTGGGTCAATACCAATATTATGGGCCGGATGGCAGCTTCGATGCCCTGAGCATGAAAAAAGGTCGCTGGACTTATGAAGCGGCCATCGACATCCGCAAAGAAAAAGATAAAAATGATAATGTGCGCAAGCCTGAACCACAGAAGCAAACGCCGGTGTATAAACCGCGTTAAGGTGTTACTTCATATTCAATGACTGGGTTCTGTTAACCACGCTTACCGAGAAAAAAGCCACGTTATTTCGTTACACAGCATATGTGCCCAAGCTACCACAGGAAACGGTTCAAAACCGAGGTCGGGTTCTGTCTCCAAATGCCATCAAACCTGCGCCTTTGCTCATAGAAATTCCTTACCTTAGCCATACCAAAATTTTTGCCCACGCGTTGCATTATGAAACACCTCTTACTCTACAGCCTGCTCGCAATTACGACCAGTTTATGGGCCCAGGACGACGATGAAAAGTCTTCCCGGTTTTGCCAGGAAATGGACAATAAACAGGCCTTGAAACTTTATGAGAAAGCCCTGGATAAAAAGCAATATAAGAAACCTGAGCGGCTCGAATTTCTACGCAAATGCCTGGAACTGGAACCCGATTTTGCGGAAGCCAACCTACTTATGGGCAATGAAATTGTGGTAACCTGCAAACTCCAAAACAAAGCCTTTTCGCCGGCAGTGCCCTATTTTTACAAGGCCATTGCCGCCTGCCCGCAGGTGCACTCAGAACCCTACTACTTTATCGGTTTCGATTACTATGAGGCCATGAAGAACGATTCGGCCATCAAATACCTCGAAAAGTTCATCAAGTTTAAAGACGATGATGATAAGAAGTTTGCCAAAGACTATGAAGCCGAGCTATACCAGGCAAAAGAAATGGTAAAATACGCCAAGAAAGAAAGCGAGCTCAAAAAAAAGATCGTTCCTTTTGATCCCAGAGTGGTAAAAGGCGTCTCCACCGCCAGCGACGAATACCTGGCCTATGTGTCGCCCGACGATAAACTTTGTTTTTTTACGCGCAAGGTGCCTGTAAAGAACATGAACCAGGTGTACACATCCGATAAGGAAAAAGAAGTTTTTATGGTGGCCAGCCGCGACAAAACCGGCCTTTTCAACGGTGGGGAACCAATGTCGCCTCCTTTCAATGTTACCGACGACAACCAGGGCGGATGCACGATCTCGATCGACAACAAACGCCTGTATTTTGCCATGTCGCGCTTCGAAGGTGGCTCTCAACCTAATTGCGACATCTATACAAGCGAAAACCAGGGCGGTAGCTGGAGCGAGATCCGCAAGTTAGGCGCTAATGTCAATCATCCTGTTTACTGGGACTCGCAACCAACGCTGAGTGCCGATGGAAATACCCTGTATTTTGCAAGCGACCGCCCTGGAGGCCGTGGCGGCATCGACATTTATTTCACCAAACGTGATCCGGTAACCGGCGTTTGGGGCGTTCCGCAAAATGCCGGCCCGAAAATCAACACACCCGGCGACGAAAAAACACCATTCATACACTCCGATAGCGAAACGCTTTACTTTAGCAGCGACGGCTGGTTTGGCTTCGGAAAAATGGATATCTTCTATACGCGGAAAGACGAAAAAGGGCAATGGAAAGAACCCGAAAACATTGGCTATCCCATCAATACTGAGGCCGATGATGTTGGCTTTTTTGTAAGCACAGACAGCAAGACCGGTTATTTTTTCTCCTACGACGAAGGCAAAATGCGCGGTAAAGGCGTAGGCAAATACGACCTATACTCCTTTGAGCTTTATAAGGAAGCGCGGCCGCAGGAAACAACCTTCCTGAGCGGCGATCTTAAAGACAAAGACGGTAAAGCCGTGGAAGGCGCAAGGGTGGAAGTGATGAACACGGTAACAAAGGAAAAAACGGAAGCAGTGGTGGACTCTTCGTCGGGTAAATTCATGGTTGCCGTAAACCTGAAGAAGAAAGACGATGTTCTTCTGACGGTAAAAAAGAACGACTACGCCTTCAGCTCAAAAGTAGTGAGTGTAAAAGAAGCAAGTTTTGATAAGCAACCGGCACCCGTAAAAATGGAAGTAAATGAAGCGAAACCCGGAAGCTCGTTCGTGATCAATAACCTGTATTATAACACCAACTCTGCTGATCTCAAAAACGAATCGTTTATCGTGCTCGAGTCCTTTGCCGAATACCTGAAAGAAAACCCAACAACAACCATCGAAATACAGGGTCATACCGATAATGTGGGTGGGGCAGCTGCCAACGAAGCGCTGTCGGCCAATCGTGCCTATACCGTCAAAGCATTCCTGGAAGAAAAAGGCATCGACGGAAAACGCATCACAGCGAAAGGCTACGGTGCATCTAAGCCTATTGCCGACAATGGCAGTGAAGAAGGCCGGGCCAAAAACCGGCGCACAGAATTTCTCATTACCGGGAAATAATGTACCTTTAATTATACTTAATCCTTTTTTATGATCAAATACCTGGCAGCTCCCTTTTTTGTTCTGGCATCCCTGAGTGGATTTTCCCAAAACAGTTTTGAAAAAAACACGAATGTGATCGGCTTCGGCGCCGACCTCGGTTTATACAGCTACACCTCGAAAGTAGCAACCAACCCACGCTCAAGTTCCTCAGCGTCACTCAATAAAACGCTGAGCCTTCAATACGAGCGCGGCGTACTCAACTGGCTTGGTTTGGGTGCTAAAGTAGGTATCTCGGATTATTTTACCGAACGCGACAGTGTTTCCGGCAATAAAGCGAAAGTGCAAGCCTTCGACGCCTCTCTGTTGGTAAACGCGCATTTCGTTCGGTCTAAATACGTTGACATGTTTGGCGGTTTCAATGTAGGCTACTCTTACATGAACTATTCTGCTGGCGACCAATATATTTCCAATGCCAAAGGCGGTGGCCTGATGTATGACATCCATCTTCAGCCGCGCTTCTATTTCGGAAAGCATGTCGGCATGTTCATCAACCTGGCTTACATCCATTATTCATACAACAACATGGATTTTACCAATACCTATACAAGGCTCGACGATGTGGTTAACCTCAATGGTGGCGGCATCAATTTCGGGCTCGGACTCCAAGGCAGGTTCTGACCGTTAGGTTAACAAACAAAAAAACCTCATCGTGCCGATGAGGTTTTTTTATGGAATTAAATGGAAAGCGCTTATTGTTTCACCACTTTCAAAACCGAGCTGCGGTTACCGCTCACTACACTTAGGTAGTAAACGCCATTGGCAAAACGCTCGATATTGAGGCTATTGTGACCTTTTACAAGACTTTGTTTCAGTACGATCTCACCAACAACATTGGTTACGGTGACGTCAGCTTGCTGACCAAGCACCACAGTGTAAACACCTGTACCCGGATTCGGGAATAATTGGAGATCTGCGATGCCAGCCTGCTCTATCATACCAACTGAATTAACAGCCACGCAGCTCGACGTAGAAGAACAGCCACCAATGGTTACGATTACTTTATAACTTCCATTGGCTGTGGCGGTAAACGTTTGTGCCATTTGACCTGATACCGGCATATTCGTCGTACAATTTATCCATTGATAACTTCCACCGCTGGCGTTGGCCATCAGTACCACACCGTTTTGTGTCACGCTCGCATCCACGGCTGGCGGCTCGGTGATGGTAAGCGTACGGCTTGTACTGCAATTATTTGCATCTTTAACCGTTACGGTATAATTTCCTGCACCTAGTCCGCTTGCTGTCGGCGTGGTTCCTCCGGCAGGTGTCCAGCTATATGTGATTGTGCCGGTTCCGCCAGCGGCGTTGACAGTGGCTGAACCGTTGTTCTGACCATTGCAGCTAGCGTTACTGATTGTGCCGAGGCTCGCGGTGAGTGCTGCCGGCTGTGTTATATTTACGGTAGTGGTGCCAAAGCATCCGGCAGGAGTTGTCGCCGTTACAGTGTACACACCGGCCGCCAGACCAGTGGCAGAAGCTGAAGATCCGCCGGAAGGCGACCAACTATAGGTAAACCCTGTTCCGCCTGTTGCCGTTACCGTAGCCGACCCATTCGAGAGGCCATTACATGTAATGTTGTTTTGCGATGCGAGGCTTACAGTAGGCGTAACCACAGCGCCAGGCTCATCGGCACCACGGTAAGTGCTGCTACCGCGTGTATTACCGTCGATATCGGTAGTGATGCCGGCAATCTGGGTTGCCATCATCGACGGATTACCTACCGCAGCACAGCCGAGGTGAAGATCGGTTTGGCTTACATAAGACACCGGCGCGTCGTTAGCTGTAGGCTCGCCGCCTGCTACAACAGCCTGGTGAGCCGCTATACTGGTGTTCACCGTTGTTCCCCAACGCGTGAGGTTTCCGCCTGTTGAATTATAGGTATTGCCCGACAGGTTGACCACCGCTGCTGTGCTGGTCGTTAATGCCATGGCCAGGTGTTGAAGGCCGGCAGTTCCGCCCGAACGCTCGTTTACAAAAAGGTTATTCTGAATGCTGAATGTAGAAGCTGCATTGGTTGCCGACACGAGTAATCCACTCGATCCTACGTTGCCAGACGTTCCGCCACTTGCCAGGGTGCCACCAACCCGCACCGAATTGTGCATGACACCTGCCGTGTAAAGATTTGCCCCGGTACTGATCTCGATGGCTCCTACGTTGGCCACACCGGTATTACCGGTAGTCATAGCAAAAAAGTTGTTGCGGATGTGTGCCGTGTTGGTGCCGGTAGATGCCGCAGACCGAACATGGATATAACGAAGCGTTCCAGAAGTATTCTGGATATCATAAAACCGGTTATTGGTTATAATTGCCGAATCCGACTGCGCATCGAACAGCACACCGAAGTATAACGACTCACTGATGGCTGTGGTGCAGGCAAATGAGCAGGAGTCGATCCGTATTTTACCGGAACCAGCTTGTCCCCAATATGCCGCAAAGTTTGAGTTACGGAAATTGCAACCGAAGATCGTGTTGCGCGTATTAGGATTAGCTGTTGTTCCGCTGTTATTGAATTGATAACGACCACCGGTAAAATTGCAATACCTGAACAGGTTATCGGAGTTTCCCGTAACATTGGATGCCGAAGTACTGACGGAAATGCAACGGCCGGTGCCGGAAGTTGTGGCATTATACACATCGAGGTTGCGGAATTGATTGAAACAGGCTCCGTTGATGAGCTGGATGCTATTGGAGCTCGCCGTAGTGGCTGTGTTACGGATCACAAGCATGCCCGAACCGGTTCCGCCTGCCCGACCATCAATTACCACATAATCGGCATCGTTGAGCGTAATGACAGGCGAACCCGAAACACTGGACTGAATGGACATGGTGGTAACGCCCGTAGCCGGACGGAGTGTAATGGTGTTGGCTGCGCTAGCGCCTGTTTTTGCCGTAAAAACGATCGGATAAGTTTCCGTACTGCCATTGTAGGTGCTGGTAAGCTCAATGGTATAGGCCTGCGTGAGTGTTGCCGGAATGGCCGTATAGGCATCCGTAATGGATGTGTGCGAACTAATAACAGCGTTGGTGCCGTCTTTGAGCGACACAGAATTGGTTTGCGCCAGCGCCACTCCGCCAAAGAGCAACGATGCGGTCATGAAGGTTTGAGTAAAGGTTCTTTTCATAGTTTATCTGGTTTTTCGCTAAGAAAGATACGACTAATGCCTGTTAAAATCAGGAAAACCGGGCTTTCAATGAGCGAAACCCAGGTATTATTACGTAAATAGGGGAATTTCAGCTTTCGTTTGGGTGTAAACGTGTGCACATATGTTTGCGGCTATTTACCCGGCACGGCTTTCATCAGTTCATTCCAAACCGTGTCGGTGGTGTGCGGGCGACAGACAATTGTAAGCGGTTCCTGCTTCACGGGATGAATGAACTCGGCTTTGTAGGAGTGCAAATGGATGGACGCGTTGGGATTGGTCCGGTCGAAGCCATACTTCACGTCGCCTTTGATCGGACAGCCGATGGCGCTGAGCTGAGCGCGGATCTGATGGTGGCGCCCTGTGTACAGGTTGATTTCCAACAAATGGTAATTGGCAATGGAAGCGATAAGAGTGTACTTTAGTTCGGCTTTCAATGCGCCTTTTTTTTCCTCGGAAAAAGCCCTGCTTGTATTCGTTTTCTCGTTCTTGATGAGGTAATGCGTAAGCCGCTGCGACACTTGCGGCGGTTTTTGCTTAACCACTGCCCAATAGGTTTTTTGAATGGTTTTGTCGCGAAACAATTCGTTCATGCGCGCCAGGGCTTTGCTGGTCTTGGCAAAGATAACAATGCCCGAAACAGGCCGGTCGAGGCGATGGCAAACACCGCAAAATACATTGCCTGGCTTCTGATCGCGCTGCTTGATAAAATTCTTTACCTTCTCGGAAAGCGGCAGATCGCCCGTCTTATCGCCCTGCACAATTTCCGACGACTTTTTATTGATCACAATCAAATGATTGTCTTCGTATAGGATTTGGGCTTCTTCGATCAGCTCTTCAGGTGCAAACATCGTTAATTGGTATAGATCAATTTAAATTCAATCCGCCGGTTCACGGCATGTTCATCTTCTGCACACAACACGGCATCAGTGCAATTGTTGAGCAGCTTCGACTCGCCATAACCACGGGCGGTAATTCTCGAGGGGTCGGCACCTTTGGCAACCATATAGCTTCGTGCCGCTTCTGCGCGTTGCGTACTCAATTTAAGGTTGTAGGCATCGCTTCCCTTGCTATCGGTATGCGCTCCCAGCTCTACCGTAAACGACGGATTGAGGGACATCGCCAGGATAATCTTATCCAATGTTTGTTTTGATTGGGGAAACAACGTGGCTTTGTCAAAATCAAATAAAATGTCTTCCACAATCAAGGGTACAGCATCTTCCTTGTTTTTCTGCGGATTTACCACGCGTAGCCAAGGATCATCCACAAATACATCGGTAAGCCGGTTCTGCTCTATAGGCAAAGGTTTATAATTGAAGCGGCCTTTAAGCGTCGATACAATTTTGATCAGGTTTTCCTCATTATCGAACACCATTATGTTATTAAAGGCTTCCAGAATATTTTTTTCCTGCGCATCGTTGAACAAGATCTGCCGGTTGTAGGGCATGTAACGAAAATCGAAATCGCCCTCACGATCGGTTGTAGCCGAATCGATGACCTTGTACCTATCGCCAAGCAATAAAATTTTAAAGTCAGAAAGCGGGTTATTTTTATTTTCCCCATAGAGCCTGCCGCTGACATTCATCTTCAATTCCGAGTCGTCGAGCAACAAATCATTGAACCGCGCACCCGACTCTGCCCGAAAGCGGTAAAGGTATTGTTGATTCCCCAGCGAGTCCACCGTTCCTACAGACTTGTCTTTAATGGTCAAAAGCTGGAGAGCCATGCCATATTCTGCTGTATCGAATGCTAAACTATAGATTTCTCCCGGCCTGATCTTCGTAAAAAGAAAGTTCCCAAACACATCGGTTTTCACTTTTTGCAATTGCACGTTGCCTGCATTGAGCAACTTCACTTCTTTGCCAGCTCCTGCCGTCCTACCAGCGGTATGCACCAGCAGCTTGCCGCCTATATTGTAGCGATAGTCCTTATCTGTGAGCCGGGCAATGAGCTTATTGTTGGTTGTTTGCCGGAAACGGCACAAACCGTTGGCGTCTGGCGAGGCCAGGTCAATGCTTTCGGTATTGGAAGCACTCAGCTTTACCGGAACCTGATTCGGGTTATCGGCTGCCGTCAGCTCAACCTGCACGCCATCGGCGATATCAAGATCGGCACCTGGAAATACAAAAATGCCACGTGCGGAGCTTAATGTGGTCAATATTTTACCGCCGTTCTTGTTTAGTAATGTTACCCGCTTGTGTTTCAGTGGGGTTTGTTTATCATTGTCGAGGCAGAGCATTCCCACCAGCTGAGCGTATTGCTTCACATGCACTGGTTTCATGACCTGATCGGCTTCATCGCTTGTTTGTTGCCTCACCACGCTTTTCAAAAAGGCATTCATATAAGCACTATCATCCACAAAACGCGAACGGCCGTCAAAAACAATTTGATGGATAGGGCGACGGAACTGTGCAGTATCGAAAGTAACCGGATCGCGCGCAAAAAACGGGATATCGAGTTCGTAAGACGTCTTCAATTGGCGTTTGTTTGCAGGAATATCGGCAAACACACGAAGGTAAACAGTTTGGCAGGCGGCGTTTTTCAGGTAAATGTCATATACCGGTCCGAAAGGCAAACTGACAGTGAAGCCATTGCTTTCTCCCGTTTCAAGTCGCGAAATCACGGTATTGCCCGACATCACCGTTACGCCTGTGTAAGCCAAAGGCTTATCGTTAAAAAAATGGTGCCCGATGAAGCGCAGGCTACCATCCTGCGACCACAACGTTCCATACTGAAGCATAAGAAATATGACGCTTATACGGCTGATCAATAACTTCATTTCAAAATACTTTTTAGAGTAAGCATCACGGCTTCACAAGATTTGTCGAGAGACGCCTCGGTGTATGAATCGAGGTGCAGATGCAACACCCTGGTCCCCGATTTTTTCCGGTTTAAGTAATAGGTATCGAACGATTTCTGTATTTTTTGCAGGTAGCCCGCTTTCAGCTGTTTTTCGATTTCACGTCCGCGCTTGAGGATATTACTCATCAGCAAAGCCGGAGACGTTTCCAGGTAAACGATCAGGTCGGGTACCGGAAGCGTTTGCTTCATTGCCGCGAAGTGTTTTTTATAAAAAGCAAAATCGCTGGCCTTAAGGTTTGCTTTTGCAAAGCATAGGCATTTATCGAAATGAAAATCGGCCACCGTGGTCTTGGCAGGTTTTTCAAAGTAATGGATCAACTGCTTATGCCGGTCGATGAGAAATGAATACTCTGTGGGAAACGCAAACCTTTTGGGTTGCTTGTAGAACAGGGGCAGCAACACATTTTCTTCAAATCGCTCGGGCAGGTATTCAGCCTTAAGGCGGCGAGCCAATTCGCGCGCCAACGTTGTTTTACCAGCCCCAATATTTCCCTCTATGCAAATATACATTTCCTATGGTGTATAAGGCCGCACTTCCAGGGTATCGGAACATTCGGCCAACAGGTTAAAGATAGTTTTATTAAATACCGGATGCAAATAGCCGGAAGCGATATCGTTGAGAGGTACAAGTACAAATTTGCGGAGGTGCATGCGCGGATGAGGCACCACGAGGCGCTTGTCTTCGACCACCAGGTCGTTAAACAATAAAAGGTCGATATCGATGGTTCTGGCTTCGTAAACCGCCGAATTGGTCCGTTGGCGGCCGAGCGCCTGCTCAATATTGAGCAAGCATTGCAGCAAGGGCAATGGGTCCAACGCGGTTTTCACACAAACACATTGATTCAAATAGGCCTGTTGTGCGCTTACGCCCCAGGCTTCGGTTTCATATAGTAGCGAACACGACTCTATTTTGCCCACCTTTGCCGCAATCTGTTTCACTGCTTCGGAAAGCGTTGCCTCCCGATCGCCTATATTACCGCCCAGGCATAAATATGCAACATTCATAATAATCTGCGTAAAAATAACAGAAAGAAGATTAATTTTAAGGCAGGCCAAAACAATAGTTTTACAGTATTGTTGCCTTAACTGCTTAACCCACACTCATGGATTTTTCAAAAACCGAAACCCCAATTACTCCTGTTCCCGAATCCGGGGCAACCATTCGCAACATTCCTAAATATTCCGGTGCCCGGATGTTCTTTGGGGCGTTCTTCGGTTCCTGCTTAGGTATTCTGGTAACAGGCGTTATCGTAACGCTTATTATTGTATTCTCCATTATCGGATCGGTAAAAGAGGCAGTGAAAATGGGGGAAGAAAAAACCTTTGCCCTGAAAGATAACTCGGTGCTGAAACTCGACCTGAATGGTATCATTGCCGATCGGGGCAGGCGAAATCCGTTCGGCGATTTTAAACTCGGGCCTTTCGTGCCCAAGGGGCAGACCGGCCTGAACGATATCATTGCCAATCTCGAAAAAGCCCGTATCGACTCCAGGATCAGCGGCATTTACCTGGATGTAAGCAACCCATCGGCTGGCTTTGCGACGCTGGAAGAGATCAGAAATGCGCTCCTCGCATTCAAGTCTTCAGGCAAATTCATCTATTCCTATGCCGAAACTTATTCGCAAAAAGGGTATTACATGGCCACTGTGGCGGATAAGGTGTTCCTTAATCCGCAAGGTGGCATGGAAATAAAGGGTCTCAGCGTGCAATTAATGTTCTTTAAAAACATGCTTGAAAAATTAGATGTGGAGGTACAGATATTCCGCCATGGGAAATTCAAAAGCGCAATTGAGCCGTTTATGCTCGATAAAATGAGCGATGCCAACCGGGCGCAGGTAGAAACCTACCTCGGCGCTATCTGGAACCAAATGGTAAAAGGCATTAGCCAGCAACGTGGCATTCCCGTAGATGAGATCAATGCACTGGCCGACAATATATCGGTTCGAAGCCCGGAAGATGCCCTCGGCTTTAAGCTCGTTGATGCCCTAAGTTACGAAGACGAGGTACAAGATGAGATCCGCAAGAAAACCGGAATTGCAAAAAACGATAAGATCAATTTCGTTTCATTCGACAATTTCCTGGATACGCGCGGGTTACCTAACACCTCTGCTAACCATATCGCAGTAATCTATGCCAGCGGCGAGATTGAAAGTGGCGACGGCGATGAGAACAGGATCGGAAGTGAGCGTCTGGCGAAAGCCATTCGCCAGGCAAGGCTCGACAAGGATGTAAAAGCGATTGTGTTGCGCGTAAACTCTCCTGGTGGAAGCGCCCTGGCGAGCGATGTGATCTGGCGCGAAACCACCCTTGCCCAGCAAACAAAACCTTTCGTGGTGTCGATGGGTGATGTGGCAGCCAGTGGCGGCTATTACATTAGCTGCGCCGCCGACCGGATTTTTGCACAACCCAACACCATTACCGGCTCCATCGGTGTTTTCGGTCTTATTCCGAATGCCCAAAAAGCCTTGTCGCAGAAACTCGGCATAACCATCGACACGGTTAATACCAACCGGCATAGCGACGTAGGCACTATTTTACGTGGACTGAGCAACGAGGAACACAACTACATACAACAAGGCGTCGAAAAAATTTACGATGTATTTATTACGAAAGTAAGTCAGGGAAGGCACCTCAGTAAAGCCGAAGTTGATAGCTTAGGGCAAGGCCGCGTGTGGAGTGGTACCGATGCGTTGAGAATAGGTCTTGTGGACGAACTGGGCGGATTAAATGAAGCAGTGGCCTTTGCTGCCAAAAAAGCAAAACTGGAGCATTACAAAACAAAAGATTATCCAGCCCAGAAAGAGCCTTTATTAGAAATGCTTGGCGTGAGCGAAGAAGAACTTGAAACACGTGCCTTGCGCCAGAAATTGGGTGAACATGCTATTTACCTAGAACAATTAAAACACGTACTTGATTGCAAAGGAGTTCAGGCACGCCTGCCGTATGAGATGATCATTGAGTAGTTGAGAGCCAACTTTCTGTTTGGTTAAGAATATAGTGGAACTAGATGCGTAGCGACGTTAAAAAAGACGGCTGCTACTCGTCTTTGTCTTCCTTTTTGGCAAACTGCGGGTAAGCCACGGCATCGATGGTCATTTCCCCGGTTTCCAGGTCGTAAACATCGCCCATGCTCATCACGTGCACAATCAGGTTTTTAATGGAAATGGGTTGGCTCATTTCCACTTGCGTGATATTAGTGTCTTTGATTTGCTGGCCATCCACCAGTATGACCAGACCCGAGCCAATGGCTTCCATCATGTGCCCTTCGGTTACGAGCAGGCCAGTATCTTCGCCCAGGCCAATGCCAAGCACAATTGGGTTTCCTACCACTGCCTGAAACAAGCGCCCAATGCGGCCGCGGTGCACAAAATGCGTATCGATTACTACATCGTCAATCAGGCCAAGCCCGCTGGTAATTTTCACCTCACCTTTGAGGAGCGCCTCGCTGCTGCTTCCCTGGTAGATCATGTTGTTGGAAGCCGCCGCTGCGCCAGCCGACGTGCCTGCAAAAATAAAATCTTCGTTCTGATATTTGCTGAGAAGAAGTTTATGGAAAGCCGTTCCACCGAGAATGGACGTTAGCCGCAGCTGATCGCCACCGGTAAACATCACCACATCGGCTTCCCGCAGGCGCTCAACCGATTCCGGCAACAAGGCCTGGTCGCGCTTCTCGATATCAAGCACGCCAACATTCACTGCTCCGAGCGACTCCAGCGCTTTTACGTATTCGGGGCCTACCTCTTTCGGGATCTTAGATGCCGTAGTGATTACCTCAATACGCGACTGTTCTTTATGCTTCGATTCATTGATCAGGCGACGTAAAATACCTGTCTCAAAAAATTTGATGTGCTTTTCACTGTTCTTGTTCTGGATCTCATGGTCGGCAAAACTGCCTTTATCCACCGCTCCGCCAATAATAATTAATTTGCCTTTTGGGATCATGATTCAACTACATTTTGCTTCAATCCTGTAAAAATACTCTTTACGGTAACATTGAAGACAGTTAATTTTCACAATTTTCTAATAATATGGTTAAAACCATTCGATTGTTTGAGGCATTCGATCTTAAAAAAAAGGGTGGCTTTCTCCGATGCTTCGCGTGAACTCATGCCCTGACGGAAACGCCAGAGCAAGTACATCAGCTTCGATTTCAGCCTGAGATGGGTGCGGATATTCCAGGCCACAAAACCACGGAAATACTTGAAGGGAAAGGGATACAGCAACACTGCCAGGTGATAGTCGATGCCAAAACGCCGTCCGCCGCTGATCTTCTCGAGCTTCAATCCGTTGATATTACAATAGTATTCGATGCCTTTGAAAGACAGGTGATTGTAGGAAATTTCATGAAAACACTCCATAAATGCGCTGTACCCCACAAACAAGCCGCCTTTTTTGAGTACGCGCGATACTTCGCGAAAAGCTGCACCAACATCTTCCACATGTTCCATCACCGAATTCATGATCGCGATATCGAAACTCTCATCTTCGAAGGGCAGATTTTCGGCACTACCCACAACGGTATGCGAACCTCCCTCGAATGGCTCTACCCCAACCCAAATACCTCCGGCATTTTCTACGTCTTTTTTATTGCGCCCGTAACCACAGCCAATGTCCACCACACGCTTTCCGCCGGCAGCCAATTTTCCAATGTCGTATAAAGGATCGTTCACGTAGATCTCGCAATCAGGCTTCTGATCATAGATGGTAATGTGGCGGACTCCCTTCGCCAGCGGAATGTGCGGTTCGGCCATCGCAACAGGTCTTACAATTGTTTATCCAGGTCCTTCAGCTCTTTTACCTTTTCAGCATAACCCATTTTATCAAAGGAATAGATGAGGTTATTGAGGATACGCTTAATGATATCGAGGTTTGAGCAAGGCAGGTAATATTTGGTTTCAGGCTCTATTTTCAATTGTTTGATGAAGGAGTCGATGTCGGATTGATTGAAGATCAGCCCTTTACTGAAAGGGTTCACATAAAACAGAATGTTGTCTGACAAGGTTTTATGGGAAGGATCGAATAAATTGGCCAGATCGTTGACATAGGCCAAAACGAAATGCTGCGGAAGGTTTACACCATACACAGGAATTTGCAATTCTTTGCAGATCAGTGCATAAATTACACTCAGCATCACCGGATTTCCTTTCTTGGTTTCCAACACCACATTGATAAAGGAATTTTGTGGCGCATGGTAATTGGTAATGTTTCCGCCAAACTGATGCACTTCGAATAAAATGTGGTTAATGATCTTTACCTTTTCGAGTGCCGTGAGGTCGTCATGCAATTCCAGCCACACGTCCTGTTTGATCTGGCTGAGCTGCTTTCTCATTTTATTCTCGTCGAGATCAGGATATTGATAGCGGGCAATGATGCTGCAGCCTTTAAATAAGTCGTCCTGCTCATTTTCTGCCCAGTATTTCAGGGCATTTTGCAGGGCTTTGAACTGAATGGTGTGAATGATGCCTTCAATGCGTTTTTGCATCAGCGCATCGAAGCTATTTTCCCAGGCTGTTTCCAGGTGTGGGATGGCCGGCGGGCCGAGAACGATGAACCTGTTTTTTACCTCCGAATAAATTCCGTCGTCCGGATCGTCCAGCAAAGTAATGAGGGCTATCACCTCTTTCAAGTTCATTTCATTTTTCTTGGCTCGCATACTATAAACAAAAATAGCCCCGAAAAGGGGCCATTTTGAGGTGTTAATTAGATTTTCTTAACAATCAGGCTGTTAATCGTTGTAAACTTTCCTCTATTAATATCTCAACACTGCGGGTATAGTCGCTTGTAAATTCTTTGCGTACGCGGTTAGCAATAATCACACAGGCCGTTAAGCAACGGTGGTTTAATAGTTTCCCAAGACCATAAAGCGCCGATGTTTCCATTTCGAAGTTGGTGATACGGTGTTCTCCGAGCTTAAACGCGGTTAAGAGGTCGTTGAGGTCTGGCATGGCAGCTTTGAGCCTGATCTGGCGGCCCTGCGGTCCATAGAAACCCGGTGCCGTGGCGGTGATACCCGTATAAGTTCCTTCTTTGAATTTAGATAATAGCTCATTGGAAGCTGCAACGCAATATGGATAAGGCAGGTTGGGAAGCCAGCCTGTGTGCTTGATAAAAGCATCGCTGATGTCCTTATCGGCTACACGCTCCCAATTATCGTAAAAATTAAGCAATCCATCGAGGCCCAGGCCGTGCGAGCTCACCACAATACCATTTACGGGAATATCTGCTTGCAAAGCGCCACTGGTACCAAGGCGCACAATATTCAGTGAGCGGAGTTTCGGGTTCAGTTCCCTGGTTTCGAGGTTGATGTTCACCGCAGCATCCAGCTCATTGAGAACGATATCGATGTTGTCGGGGCCGATTCCTGTGGACAGTACCGTTAGGCGCCTGCCATTGAAAATGCCTGTATGCGTCACAAACTCGCGGTGTTCGGTTTTAAATTCGATCTTACTGAAAAGACGGGAGATCTGTGCCACGCGATGCTGATCACCTACCACAATCACATCGTCCGCAATATCCTCTGCCCGCAAATTGATGTGATACACCCGGTTCTCTTTCGTGAGGATCAGTTCTGTTTCAGGAAATTGACTCATATATTAAAATGTATTAAATGCTTTCTAACAAAGCTAAGATATATTTGCCGAAAATCAAGATGCCGGCGAGCGCTGCAAAAATGCAAGCACACAACACAGCTCCTGCCGATAGGTCTTTGATGTTTCCGGCGCGTTCGTCCCAGTCTGGTTGCACCATATCTACCAGCCGCTCCACAGCCGTATTCATAACCTCCAGCCCAATTACCAAACCAAATAATAAGAAGCAAATAAGCCATTCGGTACGAGTGATATGAAAATACCAACCGGCACCCGATACCAATAATGCAATGACCAGCTCAAGCCGTATATGCTTTTCCTGCCAGGCAACAGCCAGACCTCTAATCGCAAATACCACCGATTGCCTGATGCTATGTTTATGCTTTGTCATGTAATTTACTATCGGCTACTGTTTGATCCATTTGCCCTTATGCTTCCCATCCGGAAGACTTAACTCATAAAAATAGATTCCCGGCAACAGTGCCTGAGTATCTATCTGCTCGTTGCCATTAACAGACGCTGTTAAAATGACATGGCCCAGTATGTCGGTAAGCACGAGCATGGCCCGGCTGCTTGCCGAAGGTAGTCGTAAGCCTAATTTGTCGCTACCTGGGTTAGGAAAGACAAGAGGCTTTTGTTGAGAGAATTCACGCAGTCCTACCCCATAGCTGCAATAAAGATAAGACCGGTCGGTTTGAAAGGTGCTGTTGAGAGCCGCATACTGCATGGGCGAGAAATACATCCGGCATTCTTTGCGCGAATAGCTCATGACATTTGTGACGTCGGGCTGATAGGGCATGCCATTGCCATCGGTAACGGTGCCTGTATAGATGCAGGAAAGCGACACGTTCGAATAATCGAGTGTAGGATCGGCTGGCGTATCACAAATAAAGTCGCCGGCTACAGAACAATTACTGCCATCAACCAACTCGGCGCCGGCAAAGGATTCATGTGTATGCATAAGCCCGAAATAGTGGCCGATCTCGTGAGGCAGCGTACTGCCGTTTTTGGCACAGCCTGCGGCAATGATAGCCAGATCTACACTTGGCGGATAACGGGAATAGCCACAAACAGGTGTTGTTCCCGACTTTACGGTATTTGGAAAATACAGATTTAACACATCGGGTGAATAATGCTGGTTTATCAAAATCGACTCTTCCGACGACTGAAAATCATAAAGCGAGTCATCAAGGATAATTTCAGGCGGTTCACATTCGTAAAAAAACATATTGGCATTGGCGTAAAAAGCGTTTACCGTGTCGATCTCTTTATAAATATCCTGAAGTGTGAGCACTGAGGTGTTGTCTGACTTCTTGAACAGGTGAATACGGTAAGGCACCTGCTCCGGAACCGCTTTGGCCGATATGGCCGGCATAGTCGCCATCTTTTGCCTGAGTGTTGTGGACCAGTATTGGCTGCCCTCTGTGGCGCATTCCTGGAGATGGTTTTGTCCACGCAAACTGAAAGCCAGTGCTAGTAATACAAACGCATAAAAATAGTTTTTCATCAGATGAGGTATTTACCCAAATATAGTAAAAAAGGTGTTTAGGTTTTATCGTCCAAAGGCCTTTCATGCAAACGGCGATCTACCACCAAAAACAAAAACAGAAGCAAACTAGCAAAAACGATGGTAAAGGCTGCCGCGTCCATTGCCACATGAGCATTAAGAAACAGTCTGCTACATGCCCGCATCATGGAAAAGGGATGAATCACGTCCCAACTGTTGAGGCGAATGAAGCGACCAAGGTAAACACCGAAAGCAATCAGGAAAAAAACACTGTAGCTAAACCACAAGAGCTTACGCCGGCTAATAAAATTCATTAAAAAGCCAAGCACCTGATCAAGCGAACGGTAGAACACCAGCAAACCTGTACTGGCAAAAGAGAGAATAAGCGCCAGGTCGAACCACTGCGGGATGCCCGGCCGTTGCCTAAGATGAAACAAGTCGGTAAGCAAATAAGGCGCGTTGGGCAGAAATAGCAGCCATGTAAGCAATAGGACAATGCACTTACCACTGATACGATTTTGTTTACTGATGTAACTGCTGACCCACCAGGGAACAAACGCTAAAAAAAGATTCCATACCAGGAACACATAAGCCATCGTGCCGGTTTTAATCAACCGGCAGGCACATAAAGTTATTGCGAAAAGCGCAAAAGTATGTACCACTTGCCTGAATGTGAAACGAAGCATCATAAGGGTTACAGAAAAAAAATAAGTCTAGTATGCGTCTATTCTTATGTTCTCTTGCCTTAGTGCTTGCCGTACAGACTTTGCAAAATCTCCTGATTGCGGAGATCAAAGCTCCGCCAGTTTTCTACATGGCACGATAAATAGCTGTACACTTTCCGGCTCAGCAGATCAACATACGTTTCGGTGTGGTAGCGACTATCGGCGCTGGCAGTATAATCGCGCATGTGTGTGTTCACTTCCGCAAATGCAGGTGTTTTAGCAAGTTCCATCAACTCAGGAATATTAGCTTCCGAAAGGCTCAGCAGGTAATAAAGATCGACACTTGCCAGTGGCTTGTTTGCCAGGTTGTAGCGGGTTATGAGCTTGTCCCAATTGAGGCAGCCCGACAAAGCCAGTACCGAAAACCAAAGCCCCACATTCGTTCTCAGGAGATACCAGTTCGACCGTTTTTTATATATTTTATAAAACATCAAGCACAAGCCACACATCGCCAACAAAAGCCAAACATACACGCCCAGTCGCCTGTAGGTGAAGTTATACTCGTGAACATAAATCTGGTTTCTGAAAACGGTAGAAGATAACATCACCACATTCTGAAAGATCCACACATAAATCAATGCCTGAAGCGCTGCATTGAGTTTAACTCCCGAAAATTCTTTCCGGCTCAGGTACATAATAAGGCTCGTTGCCACCAGGATCGACAAAATCAGAATGCCAACGCCATTATGCACAAAGTCAGAATGCGATACATTTGGAGGAAGCCCGCCACCAAAATACAAGGTTTGAATGTCGCCGGCATTAAGAATCACCAACATCAGGTTAAGCATCACGAACAATAATGTCCCTGCATAACGTTCTGTTTCATATCGCTTAACCGCGCCTGGCTCTGCATTGGCATTTGCAAGCGGCAGGTTATTTTCCCATTGCTCTACCGGCGCAATGGTTTTCGGATACAACAAGGCATAGACGAGGAAAAAACCACCCAAGGTGAAAAATATCCAGGATGCACTGATGAAATCAAAATTGATCCATTTTGTATTTTCCGCAAATAATGGATTGGAGCTCTTGTATAAACTAAAAAATAAGATACACAGCAGAAGGACAATAAACGTAGCCAATACTTTCACCCCGCTTTTGGGCATACGCGGCGCATCGGGTTTGGGGGTCCAGCGGTTAACGGAATCAATGATGATGTAAACCACAGATGATACAATCGAGTAACAACCGAACAGAAAAGAGAACAACGCCGATGTGGCAACATTTACCGAAAGCGCCGACATAACAAGAAGGCTAATGATATTGGCCAGAATACTTAGGTCGCTTGAGTTCACAAATACGGCTATGCTACTCACCAAACTCAGCAGCGCCGACCACATCCAGGATTTGCTTCTGAGCAATTTCCCATTTTTTAAAACAAGAAGCGTGATGAAGATAACAGTGAATAACAGAAAATTAATCCCAGCCGTTTGCCGGTAAAAGAGAAAGCTGTAGGCCGCTGCGGCTGCCAGCAAAAGATAATCGTTGCGTTTCATAAGAGTTATTTTTTTAAAGGGTTGGACGTATAGTGACATAATCGGCAGATAGCATCTGGTGGCGAGCTTGTTCAAGGTTCTCGGCAAGAATAGCGTGAAGGTCAACACCAGAGACATCGCGACAGGCCCGGCCACGGCGATAGGCTGCTCTTAGGTACGACCACTGATGCGGCAAAATGCACCAGGCGCCAATCATCGTACTCACCGAAGCGATGGAGCGCTTGCCGTTGCCGTGAAGAAAAAATTGCAGCGCCACTTCATCTGTAAACGAAATGGAATAGCCAAGCAGGATGTGCTGCACATCGTGGTACTCTGCTCCGGCCAGCGGCTCGAGTTTATTCTTTTTCAGAAATTCACCCAGTTCGCGTCCAACACTGTCTTCAGGGAAAGCCAGCAATTGGCTGGTACTGATGTTCCAACCTTTCTGGTTGGTTCCGTAATTAAAAACCATGGGGCCTATCAAGCGGGCTACCCAACTCGATACATGCAGATGCCACTGCAACACGAATTGACTTACTTTCTGGGCGACGGTTATAATGGATGTTTTCATGATTCGTTGATGTTTTAAGAGATTAGTGAAATATGCGTTGTTTCAAATAGCCTGTCTGCATCGGGAGCAGCTGGCGAAAGTCCCAGCTGCCGACAGGACTGGCCTTTCGGCCCCGACGGTACTGAGCCAGGAAATAACCGATGTTGCCCGGGAACAACACGGCTCCTGCGAACGATGCCGTGATGGTAAAGAATGAAGGCTTGCCGTTGCCCCATAAAAAAAACTGCATGCCTGTTTCCCCGATCACGTCCGTTCCGTAATCCAACAAGACATGAAATACATCATGACGCTCCGCTTTAGCCACCGGCTCAACCCCTTCCTTGCGATAAAATGTACCAAGTGCACGCCCCAAACTACCATCCTCAAAACGAAAAAAGTCGGCAACCTGGAGGTTCCATGCTTCGCGGTGCGGATTGAGCATGGCATGCAGCGGTGTGAGTTGCTTTAGCGACCATAACACCACCACTGCCCTAAGCGAGCCGTGTCCTGAATATCGCACGTGAATCTTTCCCATATTCAAAAGTACTTTGAGTTTCAAAGTTTAAAAACAAAAAAAATGCTTATCGCCCTTTCAGCAGGTTTTCGAGTGCATCGAGGTGATCATTGAATGCCTTCATTCCCACTTTGGTAACGGAGTAAGTAGTAAGTGGCTTTTTGCCGACAAATTCTTTCTTTACGTGAATGTAGCCTTCTTTTTCCAACGCGGAAACGTGGCTGGCCAGGTTTCCGTCTGTAAGACCAAGCGTTTCTTTCATTGAACTGAAATCCACACTATCGTTCACCATGAGCACACTCATAATACCAAGGCGTATCCGGTTTTCAAATGCCTTATTTAAGTTATGTATATTATATTTCAAGTTTTCTTAGCCTCAAACGAATGTCTTACTCCTGGAAATACAGGCCTCAAACGCCTTCATCACCCTATGTTCTTTCAAGCCTGATCTTTGCGTTCGTATTTAAACCACATGCTGGCACCATAAACAATATGCAGTAAGCCAAAACCGATGGCCCAATACAACAAACCGTTGCCGAGATCAAACGCACAAATGATACCGAGTATCATCTGGCAGATACCGAGGTAGCGGATATCGTCGTAGGTATATTTACTGGCATTGAGTAAGGCCATGCCATAAAATAGCAGCATTACCGGGGCAATATAAGCTATGGAACCATGGAATAACAGAGCAGTGCAAAAAGCGCCTCCGGCTGCCAGTGGAATACCGAGATTGATCAGCACGCGCAGGGCTGCATGATCGAACAAGCTATGGCCTTCCCGCCTAGCCTTACGGTTCGAAAAATAATAAGCCGTTACAACAGACAGAAACAAGACACCGGCGGCTATAGAGATCATGTATGTATAAAACCCGCCCCGATCGACGCTAAACGTATGGCGTTGCAACAGAACATCTTTCCGGTAGCTGCTTTGGATGTCGCTGATATAACGTTGGGCCAGAAACGCGCCTGCAAGCGCATAAACGCCCGCAAAAACACCCGACAAACCGCTAAGCGATAAGAACCGGGTTGATTTTCTCATCATGTTGCGAATATCCTGTATCGCTTCGAGGTGTTGATGGTTTTCTGTCGTCATTTTAAAAGCACTTTGCGATACAAAGCTAAAATATATTTTTTACCCGGCAATATTTTTTAACGATTTTTTCATGCTTGTTTTATCCTTACCTTTATCGCATGGCAAGGATCATGGCTATCGACTATGGAAGCAAGCGGGTGGGACTCGCCGTAACAGATCCTTTACAGATCATTGCTTCGGGCCTTACAACCGTACACAGTAAGGATCTCATTTCCTTTCTGGAAGACTATTTCAAAAAAGAATCCGTAGAGTGCATTGTCGTGGGCGAACCAAAAACCCTGCAAAACGAAGCATCGGACAGTGCCCGCTACATCGACCCTTTTGTTACCCATCTTGGTCGCAAATTTCCTGAAATAAAGATCGTCCGCTACGATGAACGCTTTACCTCTACCCTCGCCCATCAGGCCATGTTACTGGGCGGGCTAAAAAAAAAGGACCGTGCCAGCAAAGAAACCGTTGACATGGTAAGCGCCACTATTCTGCTTCAGGACTACATGCGGTCCATCGGGCGATAGCGCTTTTTAGTATTTCCTTAAAATAACACGGGCACATAACAAACAAAAAGCCCCCGCGGTCATCGCGGGGGCTTTCTATTTCATAATGAAAATGTGACGTTTATTTAGCAATCACGATTTTGTACCTGGCAGATCCGGTTTCTGCGATCAGGGAAATATAATAGATGCCATTGTTAAGAGCAGAAACATTGACAACGGTTTCTTGTTCCGTAATTTCTTTCTTAAGAACTTCTTTGCCGGTAACATCAACCACGATGAGGCTGGCAGGGAATACGGAAGAAGCAACAGTGAAATTGCCATTGCTTGGGTTAGGATACACATCCATCACCAATCCGTTGGATTGTTCGTGGATACCTGTGCAGGTATTAACGCTTACCGAAGTAACAGCTGTGTTGGTGCAACCACCTACTGCGCTCGTTCCGGTTACAGTATAGCTTGCCGTTACAGTTGGCGTGAAACCAGCGCCGTTGGCAACACCGTTAGACCACACATAGCTGGTAGCGCCAGAAGCAGTGAGCGACACAGTAGAGCCTGCGCAAATCACTGAACTGGAAGCAGAAGCAGTTACCGTTGGATTTGGAGCTACTACCACGCTACCTGTAGCAGACTTGGTGCAACCTGCCGCAGACGTTCCGGTTACAGTGTATGTATTGAAACCTACTGCTGGACTTACGGTGTAAGTGACGCCACTCACAGAACCTGGCATCCAGGTATATGTTGCTGCAGTACCAGTAGCAGTTAAACTAGCGGTTTTGCCGGCGCAAATTGTAGCAGAGCTGGCACTCACAGTAGGTAATGGATTAACCGTTACATTAACGGTTTGCATATTGGAACATACCGAGTTTGAACCAGTAACGGTATAAACAGTAGTAGCTGTTGGCGTTACTGCCACGGAAGCAGTTGTTTGTCCGCCCGGAGTCCAGGTTTGAGAAGTTACGCCACTTACCATTAAGGTCGATGTTTGTCCGGCGCAGATCGAAGCACTGGATGGTGTAACAGTTAAGCTAGGAAGTGCGGTTACAGATACCGTGCCTGTAGCGCTGAATGTACCGGCACAACCGGCAGCATTACCCGAAACGGTGTACACGGTGGTGGCAGACGGACTCACAGTAATAGAGGCGTTGTTAGATACCGGCGAAGTCCAGGTATAAGTGGACACACCAGAAGCTGTAAGCGTAGCTGTACTGCCAGCACATATAGAGGTTGAATTCACCGCCAGCGTAGGAGATGCTGTAACAGTAACAGTTGTAGTCGTTGCAGATGAGCAGCTACCATTGTAACCTGTAACAGTGTAAACGGTTGTAGAAGTTGGGTTAACAGAAATGGAGTTGGTTGAGGCACCGGTATTCCAGCTATAAGTAGTAGCACCTGTTGCTGTTAAGGTTGCTGTACCACCCGAACAGATCGACGCTGCGTTGACAGATACTGTGGGATTAGGTGTTACAGTAACGTTCACAACGGCTGTTGCTGTACCGCATGAGTTTACCACAGCCAGGGTATAGTCGCCCGACGCAGCACCGGTTACAGTTGGGCTGGCGATGGTAGATGACGTACTGAATGTACCTGTACCAAACCAGGAGTAAGTTAATGGACCTGTACCGGTAGCCGAAGAGCTAAGCATCAATGGCTGGCCAGAGCAGATCGGAGCGTTGCTGCCGATAGCGGTAATAGAAGGTGTTGTACAGCCTGAAGACGGTGCAAAAGCAACGCCCCTAAAAATGGTGTTAGCTGTTGAAGCCGTTGCCAGCGTCGTAATTGTAGATGTTGCCAAAGAACCGGCATCTTCGATCGAGATCAGGCGGTTGGATGAGGTTTCGCTGGTGGTAGCGTAGATGATCGGGTTCGGGCCGCTGAAATCAACAGTCAAACCACGGGCACCTGCTGTGATAGCTGTATTGGTGCTGGTAGCAAAGGTATAGGCCAATGACCAGGTAAAGCCGTTGAATACCCATTTCTGAATACCGCCGCCGGATGCTGTAGAATTGTCGTCAGCCACATACCCGTAAGTAAGTGTAGGCGCAATGGCAAACTGGTAAGGACTGGAAGTTGCACCGGTTGGCACTACCAATGTAATGGTAGAAGCCGGAACGGTAGTTGTACCGCTACCGATGGTATTTACCACATAAATACCCCTTGTGCCAGACCCGGTAGAAAATGCCATGTCACCTCCCTGCAAAGCAAACGCCCTGTTGTTAGTAACAAAAGCCTGGATATTGGAAGGTGTTGTGGTGTTACCGAAATAGTTGGTACCCTGGTTGGAACCATTGGCCCAGAAATTACCTGCACCATCGGATACCGCACTGCGGATATTGCCTGCCGAGAAAAACGAGTTGCTGGAAGCAACACGGGTATAAGTGCCGGCAGCATCAACTGTACCGATACACCTCGGCACAACAGTACCGGTAGTAGAAGCGATATTTGACGTGAACGTTCCGGCATATCCTGGAATAACCAGGTATTGACCGTTTGACGAAAGAGTCATTAAGCCTTCGGCTGTTGAATTTCCGAGGATGGAAAGACCTGTAGCCGACGAGGTAGGAATGGCCATGCTGTAGCCGGCTGCACCTGTTGGCGTAAATTCTCTTAAAACAATGGCATTCCCGGTGTTTGCCAGGGCCGAGCTCCCATCGCCCGCCTGCAACACCACGACGTTGCCGGATGTAAACTGCGCGCTTAGTTGACCAACCGTGAGGGCCAGGCAAGCCGTGGCCAAACGGGCAGCGCTTTTCGTGGTAAATAATTTTTTCATCATGTGCTTTTTTTTGGTTTTACTGCGGCAAAAGTAGGGAAAAACACGCCGAATCACGTTATCAAAACGTTAAAAGACCTTGTTTAATCGTCAACACCTTATTAACAAACGCCTCACAAACCCTTGTAAACAAAACATTATTTGAGCAAATGGTTCGGGTAATAGATTCGTAACATAGAGCATCATAGCCTAATGTTTATTTGACGTTCCGGTAAAGAAATCGCATAACCACACGTGGATATTTGTCGCAAAAAAACAAACAAGAACGATGAACCAACCTTTACGTCAGAACAAGGGCATTATCATTATGATAAGCCTGTGTCTTTTACTGGGCCTTTCAGTGAGCGCTCAAACCGTGATCTACAGCACCGATTTCGGAACAACAGCTAACATTAACCCTCCAAATTGGACGTTCACCGGAACCGGCATGAACATCAGCACCAACAGCCCTTCGAGCGGTTACGCCGGCGCTTCCGGCGGCGCATACCTGGGCGAAGGAAATTCGGTAACCTTTACCAATACAGCCGGAAACAGCCAAGCATCATCTCCAACCGGAATTTCTACTGCGGTACTTCAGATTAGCACACTCACCTACAGCAATATCACGGTTTCTTTCGGCATGCGTAAATCGTCGGGTAGCTACAATACCAATGCTACCTACTCTTTCGAATGGAGCACCGACAATATCACCTATATGCCCATCGCCTATACCGAAGCCGCGGCTGGGAGTTGGGATCTTGCTTCAGGTGCAGGGCTTAGCTTGCCGGCAGGTGCCAACAACCAGGCCAGCCTTTACCTGCGTTTCACGTTCAACCGCACCGGAACGGGATCCAATTTTAAGATCGACGACTTTAAAGTGACTTCCGCAGCGAGCCTAACGCCAGCCAGCATCGGCTTCCTTTCCAACGACACCACCGTTCAGGAAAGCGCCGGAACAGCATCCGTGTATTTGAAAATTGCCAGCACCAATTCCCTGAGCAGTTCGGTAAATGTAGTAGCCTCTTCCGTATCTAATGCATCGGCCAGCGACTACACTATTTCCGTTTCCACAATAACTTTTGCTCCCGGATCGGCCAACAACAGCACCCAACCGATTACGATATCCCTTAACGATGATGTACTTCCTGAAAATTCAGAATATGTGATCCTGACGTTACAAAACCCCGTAAATGCCGTCATCAGCGGCATCACTCAATTCGCCTTTTATATAGGCGACAACGACAAGGCGACACCGGTACCGAACAATGCGCTTCAAATGAACTTATTGGGCAGCTTCAGCAACGGCACGCCGGGATCTAATTCAGCAGAGATCGTCGCTCACGACCCCACCACACAGCGTTTGTATATTGCCAACAGTGTGGGTGCCAAGCTCGATATTGTTGACTTTACAAATCCGTCGAATCCTACCCTGCTTAACAGCCTCAGCGTCACACCATACGGCAATATCAATTCGGTAGCTGTAAAAAATGGCACGGTAGCACTGGCCATCGAAAATGGCAGCAACCCACAAGATAGCGGGAAAGTTGTATTTCTTGATAAAGACGGAGGCTTTCTCAATCAGGTAAATGTAGGGATGATGCCTGATATGATTTCCTTTAATCATGCCGGCACCAAGGTTTACACGGCCAATGAAGGCGAGCCGAATGCTGCCTATACCTCCGATCCTGAAGGCTCGGTAAGTGTGGTAAATATCAGCGGCGGCGTGATGAATGCAGGCAGGACCCATATCACCTTTACAGCCTATAATGGCCAGGAAGCTGCGCTCCGCGCTCAAGGCATCCGCATCTATGGCCTTGGCGCAAATGCTTCAAAAGATTTCGAACCGGAGTATATCACCATTTCCGACGACGATAGCAAAGCCTGGGTCACTTTACAGGAGAACAATGCCGTTGTTGAACTGAACCTCACCAACAACAGCATTACAGCGATACGCTCACTGGGTTCTAAAAACTATGCCGCTTCAGTCTTTGGCATGGATGCTTCCAATGTAACGAAAGGCATCAACTTATCTAATTTCCCTGTTAAAGGCTTGTATCTGCCAGACGCTATTACGAAATATTCGATTGGTGGCGTTGAGTATATTTTAACCGCCAACGAAGGCGATTCGAGAGCGTACTCAGGATTTAGCGAAGAAAAACGGGTTTCTCAACTGACCCTTGACCCTGCCAAATTCCCGAACGCGGCAGAACTTCAGAATAACTATACCTTAGGCCGCCTCACTGTAACCGACAAATTGGGTGATACAGACAATGATGGCGATATTGATTCCATTTTCTGTCTTGGCGCCCGTTCTTTCTCTATCTGGAACGCCACCAGCGGCCAACTGGTGTACGATAGCGGCGACGATTTTGAACGCATTACAGCTTCCAACAGTTACTCGTTAATGTTTAATGCCAGCAATGGCAACAGCCCTGCGCCGAAAGACAGAAGCGACGATAAAGGTCCGGAACCCGAGGGCATCACTGTAGGCTATATCGGCAGTACGCCTTACGCGTTCATTGCGCTCGAACGCATCGGCGGCGTAATGGTTTACGACATCAGCAATCCGACCTCACCGGCATTCGTTACGTATGCAAACAACCGGAACGCCGCCACCAACGGCCCAGACCGCGGGGCCGAAGGACTGATTTTCATTCCGCAGTCACAAAGCCCAAACGGCCAGCACCTGGTGATTGCTGCCAATGAAATAAGCAGCACGCTCAGCATTTGGGGCATCCCGGGTTGTGCAACGCCTTTAAACTCGGCGTTGACAATTGGCGCCAGTACTGTGTTCTGCCAGGGCGACTCCACCTTACTTTCGGTTACAGCCCAAAGCGGACAAACCTACCTTTGGAAAAACAATAACACCATCATCCCGGGTGCTACAGGCAATAGCTATTATGCGAAAACAACAGGAAATTACATGGTAAGCATTAGCAATGGTACCAACTGCAGCACCAACTCGCTAAGCAAACCCATTGCCGTTACACCGGCTCCGGCGTTGACGGTGACAGCCAGTAGCGCATCTGTTTGTGCCGGCCAATCGGTAACCATTAACGCCAGCGGTGCCGACACCTACACATTTAGCGGCGGTATTTCGAATGGCGTAGCTTTTACACCTACTGCAAGCGCCACCTATAGCATCAGTGGGACTTCAACCCTTACAGCTTGTAAAGCCCGCACCACTAAAATGATAACGGTTAACGCACTGCCTTCGGTAACGGGTATGAGTTCTGCGCCATTGATCTGCGCAGGTCAAACCACCACGCTCCAGGCAACGGGAACCTTAGGAACGAGCTATACATGGACACCAGGAAACCTCACGGGAGCATCAGTAGCTGTAACACCAAGCATTACAACTACCTACACTGTAAACGGAAAAAACAGCAATGGCTGCAGCAACAGCAGCACCGTCACGCAATCCGTGTCGGCCTGTACCGGTATCGATGAACTTACGTATCAGGAGGTATCTATTCAGGCATTTCCGAATCCCAACAACGGAAATTACAGCATCGTTGCCAATACGGCCGTGAAGCTAACAATCGTTGATCAGCTGGGAAGAGAAATAAGAGCGCTATCACTGGATGCGTCTAATGGATTTAGCACTGGCATCAGCGGCATGCCAAATGGTATCTATTACCTCATCAGCTCCGGTCATCAGGAGGTAAAGCACCTCAAGATCATCGTAACGGAATAGTCCATTGATGAAAGAAAGGCAAAGGGGCAGCTTGAACAGCTGCCCCTTTCGTTTATTTGAATTTCGGAACCGGTTAGGAAAAAGTGATCGCAAGCAAGAGCACGATCAGGATCGCCAGGCCCAGCAAACTCAGGCCAACGATGGCACAAACCCGTCCGGCTTTGGCACGGCTGTACGACGCTGCGGTATATTGATTGGGGTCAGTCTCGTAGAGAGATTTGACGTTGCCCCACATGCTGAGCGATATGATGGCCAGGATGGCGCCGATAAGGCCGACAAATACAATGGATAAGATCCCGAGCACGAGAACGGCAGTAGCATTTGGCAGATCATTCTGCGCCGGAGGGTTCATTTCGCTGTTATAAGGCGTAAAAGTTGGTTGTTCCATGGTTTAAAGCTAATTTATTAAAGGACTAAAGTAACGAATCTCCGTTGGTTCCGCAACTGGAGCAGGCGACTTACATCACCTCTTTTTCGATGAACGTAACACCCAGTGTTTCGAGTTCTTCCAACATAGGCTCGTAAATCTCTTTCACCAGCGGTATTTGCACACCAGACAGCGTGAACTTCCCGGTAAGGAAATTTTTGACAGAGATCGCCAGCGGCAAACCCACTGTTTTTGCCATGGCGGTATGCACTTCATCATCGCCGATAACCACCAGCGAGGAGTTAAGCTGCTTGTAAACACCGTTAAGCTGGTACTCGAACTGATGCTGCATCACGATCATGTCTTTGTCTCCGGGTTTCAGAAGCCATTTCTCTTCCAGCAATTGCTGCAGGAGTTCTGCCGGAGAGCCTTCCGCCATGCGTATCGGTTTGTTGGAAAAGAGCTCCAGGTACTCCAGTTTTTCCATCACGGCATCATCCATATCGGCCCCCATAAATGCTTTGAGTTTTACCCTGGTATCCGCATTTCCGTTGGGAAGAAACGATTCCAGCAATTGGGTATAAGTCATGGTATCTGCCTGTTTGATCTTATAGCTATCGTCGGTGAGTCCTAATTTCACGAACACATTCCAGGCTTTGCAATACCCTGGCATGCGCAGTGTACCACGCAACATGGTCTTGGCATCCATTAAGCCGTACGGCTCCCGATAGCTGATGCTATCACGGTTGGCATAACCGTCGAATTTCCCGTAGCCATCCATTTCGATGGTTTCGGTTTGAGTATAAATACGGTTATAAGGAATGAACTTGAGGCGTCCTTCATCGAGAAACTGAGCGGTGCCCTGCCCAGCCAGAACCACATTGCGGGGATTCCAGCTGAACTTATAGCCCCACGGATTATCATTGCTTTCCGGTGCTACGAGTCCGCCACAAAACGACTTGAAGCCTGTTATTTTGCCTCCAAGGTCATGAATGTGGTTGATGACTTTCATCGCCGAAGCATGGTCGATGCCCGGATCGAGTCCGCATTCGTTGAGTAGCAAAATATTTTTCTCGCGGGCTTCTGCATCCAGTTCTTTCATGTCGGCACTCACATAACTCGCTGTCGCCAGGTGGCGTCCGAGCCGCACACAATCGCGGGCCACATCGGCGTGCATGAATGCGGGAAGCATGGATATAACCAGGTCTGTATGCGCAATAAGCTTTTCACGCAGCATGGCATTGGTTGCATCAAACTCCACGGCGGTAGCGTATGCTTTATAATCGGCAATCTTTGCCCCTACGGCCGCTTTATTGGCATCCGCAATGGTAATTTGCCAATTGTACTGAGCCGCATGTGACAGCAGGTAAGAAATGAGGCTTGACGACGAACGGCCGGCCCCGATAATTAATATTTTGCTCATAACGGGTATTTTCGTCGCAAAAATAACCTTAAATTTGTTATCAGGGAAATTGAATACATGCGGCGACATTACATAGGGATTGCGATTGGAGTATTTTGCGGTCTTTCCCTTTTTGCTCAAAACAACTCCCTGGTGATCTTCAGTACTTCCGGTGAGCCGTTCCTGCTGAGTGTAGATCGCGAACCTGTCAACCGCAGCGCCCAATCCAATGTAAAGACTTTTGCCCTTCCACATGGCAAGCACACAATCGACATCCAAATGGCCAATGGCAACAGGCGTCTGAGCGACTCTGTGTTTTTTGCCGACGCCGCCAAATACAACGGCAAAGAATTTACGTATGCGTTAATCTCGTCGGGAAAGGCGTTATCTCTGCAATTCAAGGCGATTTCGGATCCATCGGGTCCTGCCGAACCTCCTGTGCCGGAAGCCCCCAAAGAAACGGCGCCGGTGGTTGACAACAGCATTTACGGCAATCTTTACAAAGCGGTTAATAATAAGCCGGTCTTTTTTACGAACTACGACGCTGCATCCAATACCTGCACGGTAGCACTAAGCGATAAAGACATCAGCTATGCCGTTAAACTTTTAAAAACGATTAACGACGAAGAACGCCAGATGAACTATGTGAAGACCATTGTGGCTAACAATTGCTATACGTGTTCGCAATTAACACAACTGCTATTTACATTTCCATCCGAAATGGACCGTCTGGAGATCGCCAAGCCAGCCTACCTGCACCTGAGCGATCGTCAGAACGTGCTTCAGCTCTACCCGGCTTTCAAATACCAATCGCTGAAGGACAATTACAGCGCCTTCACCGCCGACGAGGAAAACCGCCTTAAACAACGTCGCCTGCAATGCACCGAACCAACGGACGATGCGCGCTTCAACCAGCTTTATACGGCCTTTAAATCTGGACGCTATGAAAACGAGCGCCTCGTTCTCGCCAAAAAATCGCTCAGCAGCATTTGCCTTTCTACTGCGCAGGTCAGGCAGCTTACCGAACTATTTACCCACGACCGCGAAAAGCTCGAATGCCTGAAATATGCCTATCCGGTGATCGTTGACAAGGATAAGGCGGCAGATCTGTCGGGGCAGTTACAGTTTTCGGAAAACAAGCAGGATTTTCTAAATTTTATTGCAAACCAAAAACCATGAGATCTTTCAAACTAGTACTCGTCGGCATATCCGGGGCCAAAGCCGTAGCACTCGGCGCACTCGGCGCCCATTTCTTAAAAAGCAAATTACCAACCGGACTGATCACACCCGACCAACTCGCAGGCTTCGATACGGCCGTAAAATACCAGATGTATCACACGCTTGCCATGTTAGCCTTGCTTATTCTTTCCAACTACTTCCACCACAAGTTCATCCATTGGGCCTACTGGTGTTTTTTTACCGGTATCGTGTTGTTTTCCGGCTCGCTGTATTTCCTCTGTACGAGGCATTTACTGGGGGCAGAAGGTTTAGCGGCTTTGGGACCTGTCACCCCTTTAGGCGGCTTGTTTTTCATCGCCGGCTGGATCTTCGTTACCTTACTGGGCCTGACCAAAACCAACGACCGGCTTTAGAAAAGCTAGCTCACTCAAGCGCTAATAAGTTCCAAACAATGGGATCACCGTCAAGTGCAATCGCCATTGCCCGCCAATGCCGGCATACAAAGAGAACAGATCGAATTTGTTGTTTTTCGGAAGATTTCACAGTATGGGCCAAAATCCTTATTTTAGGACAATAGAATGACGCTATGAAACTTCTTTTATCCATCGTGCTGTTGGTAAGCAGCCTGTCCTTATTTTCTCAGCGGGGAAAAGACGGCACCGTGAATGTAACGGCCGCCGGCACCATCATCAATAATTATACTGCTTTAACTGCCAACGTGGCTGCCAACGTTACCTCCATCAGCGTTGCCAGTACCAGTGGCTTTAATGTGGGCGACCTTGTGATGATCATCCAGATGCAGGGAGCTGGCGTAAGAGCCAGTTTCGACAATAATTCGGGTGACTACACCAACTCGATCCCCGAAAACACCACTCATGGCGAAATATACACATACAACAATTGCGGTAAATATGAATTTGCGGAGGTAAATACCATTGTGAATGGAACCACAATGACCCTCGATTGCGGACTAAAAAACAGTTATGATGTTTCTCTGGTGACAACAGCCAGCCCATTCGGCCATGGCATTACACTGCCTGGAAAAGTGCAGGTGATCCGCGTACCCCGCTACTATGCCCTTACGGTGAGCGGTGCAGGATCCATTACCTGCCCGGCCTGGAATGGAACAACCGGCGGTATTGTCGTAGCTGAAGTAGAAACCAATGCCCTGCTGAACAGCACACCTTCGTTCGATGCCAGCAGCAGGGGCTTTCGGGGAGGCGCTACCGAAAGCTATCTTGGCAGTGTATTCGGCGGGCAAAAATATGGATCAAGCGTAGCCAATCAAGGCGCTTATAAAGGCGAATCCATTGCAGGCGACACCGGCGTTTACCGGCAGTTTTCGAGTGTTTTCGGAAGAGGTGCCCTGGCAAATGGCGGCGGCGGCGGCACTGCCCACAACTCAGGCGGCGGCGGTGGAGCCAACGGCGGCAATACAGCTACTTACAATGGTTATGGTAATCCCGTAACTGGTTACACAGCAGCCTGGAATCTCGAGAGCGCAGGCTTTTCGGGCAATACATCGTCGGGCGGTGGACGCGGTGGCTACACATTCTCCAATTCCGGGCAAAGCGTAACCACCCGCGCACTCGGCGCTACACAGTGGGGCGGCGATTTCAGACGGAACATGGGCGGCTTTGGTGGCCGGCCTCTCGATTATTCTACCGGACGCCTATTTATTGGCGGCGGTGGGGGCGCAGGCGACGGTAACGACGGCAGAGCCGGTGCAGGAGGCAATGGCGGCGGCATGGTGTACCTGGTGTGCTATGGCAACCTAAGCGGCAGCGGAACCATATTGGCCAACGGTGCCAACGGTTCAAGCTCCATTCCGGGCTGTTCGGCCAATGATGCCGCTGGCGGCGGCGGCGGCGGCGGTACTATCGTCTTGAACGTAAATGGATCCACAAACCTCACAGCAACCACGCCGTTGAGCGCCAATGGTGGCAATGGCGGCAACGTTACCTTCAACTGCATTGCTCTAAACTCCGATGCGTACGGACCTGGGGCTGGCGGCGGCGGCGGGCATATCATTACCTCCGGTCCTTTGCCGGCAAATACCGTTAATGGCGGCGCCAACGGCAATCAAACAGGAAATACGAGCACTGTGGCCTCCAATTTCCCTCCTAACGGCGCCACTGCTGGTGGTGTGGGCTCCAGTGGCACCATTGCCAATTATACCCTGAATGTATCGGCAAGCCAAACGGTATGCGCCAATCAGTCTTTTACACTTTCCGCCGCCTCTACCGAGCCTGGAACGAGCGTAAGTTGGTACAACACTATTGCCGGCGGATCGGCCATTGCAACCGGTTCCAGCTATGCTGCGCCGGGTTTTCCGGCAGCAGGCACTTATACGCTTTACGCTGGTGTGTGCCCGGGCACTTACCGCCAACCCATCGTCATCACGGTGAATTCAGGTCTGGCGATCAGCGTGAACAGTCCGACGATCTGCCCCGGACAGGCTGTTGTGCTTACGCCTACCAGTACGGCCACGTCTTACACCTGGAGCACGTCACAAACGAGTACAACTATTTCCGTCAATCCGGCTTCAACCACCGTGTACACGGTTACCGGCTCTAACGGCAGTTGTACGGGCACCCAAACCAGCACAGTAACGGTAGGTTCGGGCATTGGCATTACGGTGAACTCACCAAGCGTATGTGCCGGAACGGCTACGATTCTAAGCGCTGGCGGCGCAACCAGCTACACCTGGAATACAGGCGCAACAAGCAGTACCATCAGCGTAAATCCATCATCAACCACCGTTTACACGGTTTCCGGCTCGGCAGGCACCTGCACGGGATCGGCCACTTCTACTGTTTCTGTCAATGCCCTTCCGGTGCTGAGCCCGGGAGCTTCTCCCGCTTCGGTGTGTGCGGGCAACACATCTACTCTCAGCGTTAGCGGAGCCAGTACCTACACCTGGTCGAATGGCTTCAACGGTGCTTCGCAACCAGTGAGTCCTTCGGTGAACACAACCTACTCTGTCACCGGAACCAACGCAGCGGGCTGCACCAATACGTTGGCTGCCACCGTAACGGTGAGCGTCACACCAAACCCAACGGTAACCGTGAACAGTCCTACCATTTGCGCGGGGCAGTCGGCAACACTTACTGCGTCCGGCGCCACGACCTATTCCTGGACGACCGGCCAAGCCACCGGCACACTCATTGTTTCGCCGGGTTCTACCAGCATGTACACGGTAACCGGCACAAGCGGCGGTTGCCACAGCACGTTAAGTACTACCGTAACCGTAAGCCCGGCGATGGTGATCGCGGTAAACAGCCCGACCATCTGTGACGGGCAAGCCGCTATTCTGACAGCGACCAGCAGCGCTACTTCCTACACCTGGAGCACCGGTGCTTCCACCAATTCCGTATCGGTTTCCCCAACGGCCACCACCGTTTATACCGTAGCCGGTTCTGCCGGCACCTGTGCAGGGCTCAACACCGCCACCGTTACGGTGAATCCAACACCTATTATCGTCCTGAATGCCAATCCTGCTAATATTTGTACCGGGCAGAGCACCACGCTCACAGCTTCCGGCGCTACCAGCTACACCTGGTCGAATGGCTTCAACGGCAGCACGCAAACCGTTAGTCCGGCATCTTCTGTTACCTATACGGTATCGGGCACTGCACCGGGCGGCTGTATCAACACCACACTGTACACCATAACCGTAAACGTAACGCCTACTCCAACGGTATCGGTGTCTTCTGCTACTGTTTGTGCGGGCACGCCGGCTACATTGATTGCCAGTGGCGCCACAACCTACACCTGGAGTACGGGGGAAACAAGCTCAACGATTGTTCCATCGCCTTTAGCCAGCACAAGCTATACGGTATCGGGTTCAAATGGCGGTTGTGCGACAACGGCTGTTGCCACGGTATCAGTAACAACCGTACAGCCGCTAACGGTTGCCACAAGCATTCCGGCAGGCTGTGTGCCGCTGTGCGTGAGTTTTCTCAATTCGGGAAATACCACGAGTACCATATCATACTTATTTGGCGACGGCGGCACTTCAGCCACGCATAATCCGACACATTGCTACAACGCGGCTGGCTCGTACACCGTTGTTGCAACGGCGACAGACCTTGTGAGCGGTTGTCAAAGCACCTTCACAGTACCAACGCCTATTATCGCACAGGCACAGCCAACAGCCAGTTTCAGCGTGAGCGACGGCACCACCGTCATCGCCGGAAGTGCAATCAACCTGAACAATAGCAGTACCGGCGCCACAAGTTATTCCTGGACGGTTTGCAACGGCATGACCTATACGTCGAAAGACCTGGTGCTAACAGGCCTCGATACAGGCATTTGCTGTATCGACCTGACTGCATACAATGCCGGCGGCTGTAACCAATCTTACCGTCAGTGCATACAGGTAATCAACGAGGCTTCGGTAACGGTACCCAATGTATTTACGCCTAACGGCGATGGCCGGAACGACCTTTTCAAAATTACGGCGGCAGGTATCAAAGACCTGAACTGTGCTATTTATGATCGCTGGGGGCTTAAACTGTATGAGTGGAACGGGGTGAACGGCTACTGGGACGGACGTAGCAAAGACGGCGCTCCGGCGGTGGATGGCAGCTACTTCTATATCCTCCGTTACACCGATCTGAAAGACACTTCTAAAACTGAAAAAGGCTTCTTATCTTTGTTCCGCAATTAACGTAAAGCGATGAACGAATTCAGAGAGGAGCTGCTGATCAAACTATCGATTCCGGTGTATGCCATTGTGATTGGCATCGAGATTTTTTTCAGCTACTGGCACGAAAAGAAATACTATTCTACCAAGGGTGTCCTTTCTAACGTCTATTTAAGTGCCCTTAATTTCACCCTTGACATTCTCGTTCGAGGGGCTTGCCTGGCGGTACTCTTTTATTTTTACCAATTCAGGTTTACGGCTATTGATAAAGCGGCACACCCGGTTTTATACTGGTTTAGTTTGCTGCTGGCGCAGGATTTCATGTTCTACTGGCTACACCGTGTCGATCATTATTGCCGTTTTTTCTGGGCAGTGCATGTTACGCACCATTCGTCGGAGGAGTTCAACCTGACGGTGGGCTTTCGCTCGTCGGTCTTTCAGCCACTCTACCGTTTTATCTATTTTATCCCTCTGTCGCTGGTAGGTTTCGATCCGCTCGACACCATGTTTATGTATGCCGCCACTCAAATTTACGGCATCCTCATTCACACACGCAACGTTGGCAAACTGGGCCCGTTCGAATGGCTCTTTTCTACACCATCGCACCACCGCGTGCACCACGCCAGCAATGTGAAATACCTTGACAAAAATATGGGCATGGTGTTTATTGTGTGGGACCGGCTTTTTGGCACATTTCAGGCCGAAGAGGAAGAAGTGCGTTACGGCCTTACAACCAATATTGGCACGTATAACCCGCTACACATGGTGTTCCATGAGTGGAAAAGTATTGGCCGCGACCTGAAAAAAGGCCAGACCCTGAGAGACAAGTTCATGTATGTGTTTGGGCCTCCGGGCTGGAGCCACGATGGGAGTACTAAAACATCGCGGCAACTTAGAAAGGAATTGCAGGACAAAAGTTCGGCGTAACCTAAATTATTAACTGTATGCCTAATTTTTTTACAGCGTTTAAACGCACCACGCATTTTTTAAACCATAAGTTATGGCGCGTGAGGCTTGACAAGATGGATAAGAAGCAGGGCTTCTTCCTGAAACAGCTCCGCATTTTTGCCCTGGCCATCAAAGGCTTTAACGAGGATAAGTGCATGCTTAAATCAACAGCCCTCACCTACTACACCTTGTTTTCGATTGTGCCGATCATTGCCCTGGCATTCGCCATTGCCAAAGGGTTTGGTTTCCAGGAAAATTTACAGCAACAGCTACTTGCCGATTTCAGCGAACAACAGGACGTGCTGGAGCAGGCATTTGTTTATGCAGATAAGATGCTGAGCAATACCAAAGGCGGACTGATTGCCGGCGTGGGTGTGGTGCTCCTCTTGTGGTCAGTTATGAGTTTGCTGGGGAGTATCGAAAACAGTTTTAACGAGATCTGGGAGATCAAACGCGACCGGGTTTGGACACGTAAGATCACAGATTATCTGTCCATCATGCTGATCGGGCCTATTTTTATTATTTTATCGGGAAGTCTCACTGTTGGGCTCAAATCGGGTCTTGACACCATATTTTCCGGGTTTGCATTTTTAAGTCCATTGGGCTTTGTCTTGCTGAAAATTTTTGCTTTCTCGCTCATCTGGGGCATGTTTGTATTCCTTTACATGGCGCTTCCCAATACAAAAGTGGGCTTTAAAAGTGCGGCATTGGGTGCTATTGTGGCCGCACTGCTCTTCGAGCTTCTCGAATGGGCGTATGTTTCGTCGCAGGTAGGTGTGGGCCGCTACAATGCTATTTACGGCAGCTTTGCCGCTTTACCACTGTTCCTGATATGGGTACAATACTCCTGGTTTGTCGTGATGTTTGGGGCAGAGTTAACATTTGCCAACCAAAACGTTGACCATTATGAGCTTGAAAACGACATCAACCACATGAGCATACGGTACAAACGCGTAATTGCCCTGCTGATTGCAAACTATGTGGTAAAGAACTTCCAGGAAGGTAAAAAGCCTTACACAGCCATGCACATTGCCAAAAAGCTGGATCTGCCTGTGCGCCTGGCCCGTAACGTCATCTTCGATTTTACAGAAACGGGCATTTTCAATGAGGTAAAAATGGACGAGGATAAGGAAGTTGGCTACCAACCGGGCATCAGCGACAGCAAATTAACCGTAAAGTTCATTCTCGACCGCCTGGATGAAAAAGGGGTGAACGAACTGCCGATGGAAAACACAGAAGAATTGAAAGTGGTTCAGGCCCTGATGAAAGACATGGACGAGCTACTGAACACATCCAGAGGCAATATCCTGATCAAAGACCTGGTAAAAGATTATCCGACACATACGGTTGTAGAGCCTTTGGTTTAAAATAAATCGTATATTTGCAAGCCTTAAACCGGCTTCGTAGTACAATGGATAGTATTCGGGTCTCCGAAGCCTGAGATCCAGGTTCGATTCCTGGCGAAGCCACTGATTAAACAGCTAGAAACCCCTGATACCAACGTATTCAGGGGTTTTTTAGTTTTTATAGAGTAATATTAGAGTAACTTATAAACAATCCAGCATTTACGGGGGTTCCAGCAATTGTTAAATTTTCAGTCAGGGCATTAAAAAAGCGGGGCTTTTGACCCCGCAGCACTTTGCCTTTCGGCTAATACAATTATTTACATTTAAATGCACGCTTGATTTCCGTTATTATGGTATCAGCTTGCTTAGCATTTTCCAACTTATATTTTTTCCCTTTGAACTCTATATACCAAGCCATTTTTATGTCTGGGTAAATTTTCAAAATCGGGCCGTTGTCTTTGTGATTCAAAACAAAGCAACTGTTTTCCTCTCGTAATAGTTCTACTCTCATTATTTAACAATTGTTTTTTGGTACAACTGATTTGTTGTACACCGTCAATAGGCTTTGTAATGAAATTAGAACTAGCTGCTGTCTTAATATATATTTCCTCCTTCCTACCCGTTTTAAATTGTGCGGGTATCATTTATATGCGTTTTATAACCAAAAGTTACAGACTTTCTTAATTTAAAAACGATCTAAATAAAAAAGGAGCTTTGCAGCCCCTTAGTTAATATTTCCATTCTCAAAAAATTGCAGTATCGAGGGGGCATAAACCCACGTACTACCCCCATAGGATTTGTGCTTTATCAGCTTTTGGTATCGGGTGTACCATTGGTATTTGCTAATACCCATTTTTTTCCAAGCCAGATGTAAAGGCAACCAGTTATCTAACTCATCTAGGGTTAAATCGGCCTTTGTTTTTTTAGCTGGTGTGGGTTCTTTTTGTGATATAACAAGCTGTTTAAGTTCATCTATCGAGGTTTGTAGCTTATTAAGGGTTTCTGCATCAATGAGTACTAGTTGTTGCATATTACTTTAAACATTTGATTAGAACCGCCCTTAAGCGGATTTAATCAAATACACCGTTGCAACCAGTCCTGTAGTGTTTCGTCTGGTTCAATTAGTTCTAACGCCTTTAGTTTGCATTCTTCAGCCTTCTCACTTTGGTTTAAGTTGTACCAACGTTGGTAAGACCTCAAAAAACCGCAAATTAGTTCCTTTCTCATTTCTTCATTCATATATGTTTGTTTTAAATGTTACGTATTTGATAGGTTTTCTGGGTGGTGGAAATAACGTAAAAACCACCACCCGTACTAACCCTTAAAGTTCAGGCAATAAAAATTCCAACCTGTCTTACAGGTCGGATACACTTTCACTTATTTATTGGAATAGTCACAGAAACAAGCCTATAATACGGCTCTATGTGCTATAATTGGTGTATTTGAGGTATCAAACTCACAATACAAAGGTACGAATAATTTTCGAGGTATGCAAGTTGAAAATTTGGAAATATGAAAAATAATGCTACAAATGATAGCAACAAGTAAAAATACCTAACCCCTACCTTTAAAAAAAATTGAACAAATGATGGCCGTAGGAAATGGATATAAAGAACCTAAAAATGAATTGTTTTTTTTCACTGCCTGATGGTAAGCCGCCATTTTTAGGTATTGCATATGAGAATCTGGAAATTCAAAACCTTCCAAAGGAATTTCTATCTGATGAACCAAAAGAGCTTTTTATGTATTATACCCGCGATAGAATAAATATAAGAGTACAACTAGCTCACGGTGCCGTTGTGCGTTATCACAGTCAGATTAGGTATGATCGTACCCAGCTTTTATTATGGTTAGATAGCATTAAGAATACTGACCTCCTCCCATTAACCGGACACAGCTAAAGTGGAAAAATCGGCATTATGACCTCCTCCCATTAACCGGACACAGCTAAAGTGGAAAAATCGGCATTAAATTGCTTTTCTTTTTCTTCCATTTCGGAAGGGGTTAATCCATTTAAAGAACTGTGAGGTCGGTACTCGTTGTATTC